>Ga0247779_1001226_pt1 | contig 12689 bp, 16 predicted proteins | sample UWRJL221509R5_FD_179925 | JGI IMG/M metagenome (GOLD analysis project Ga0247779, IMG submission 179925) | Plant litter microbial communities from Arlington Agricultural Research Station in Wisconsin, United States - UWRJ-L221-509R-5 | ecosystem: Environmental > Terrestrial > Plant litter >...
CCAGGTTGCTCATGTCAAGCAACTTTGGTGGATTCTTGCAAGTGTCGTCGCTGCCTTGACCGTCATCCGCGTTGCTCGCTACTTGTGGTCGAGATTTATCCCGACTTGTATAACGAGCGTAGATGCGCCTGTCGACGTTGAACATACCACAGCTGCTCGTCGATTCACTTCCGTCCTATATCGTATTTTTGCGTCCTCAATAACGGCTTGTAGAATTATTCTTTTCCGGTTGCATGTTCCTATTGGTCCCAATTCCTCCGCCTCTATCTCTGAGCTTGGTTTTATATTCTTCTATATATCTCTAAATCTTTCTCTACTTTTTGTCAACAGTTAGTATTGTCACGTGTTTACCCCCTTGGCAAAAAAAAAAAACTGACATCGTCTTTTCTTAAGCTCGCAATCTCACCCCACTCTTCTATCAGGATCGAGCTGCACTTCTGGCATCCTCTCAACTCTCCTTAATTGTTGCCCTTGCGGGAAAAATAACATTATTTCTTGTGAGTCACTGTTTGCTTAAAATCATGTTGCGACACATACTAAACGCACGCATATAGGGCTCACGGGAGTTGGTCATGAAAAGGTATATCGTCATGCATTTTTAAAAGTTTTTGTTGCTGACTTTAGTATTGTAGCTCAATGTCTTCCATCGTGCTGCCTCGAGAACCAATTTCTTGCTTCTGTGGATTCATGCCATCACACGGATTATTTCAGGGTAAGAGTTTTATTTTGTCGTTCGACTCCCTTTCGACTCATTCTGAAATTAGTCTACCCTCCCAATTCGATTTTACTCACGGATGGATGGTCGCTGGTGCCATAAGCCTCGGATGTTTAACCGCGGTGGTTATACTCTCTTTGCCCCCAATTAGACATGCCGCCTTCGAAATCTTCCTAATCACACATATCGTCCTCGTTTTGTAAGTGTCGTTCCTGGCACATTTCCATAGCTTTCTAACCGAGCCAACTCTAGTGTCTCGCTTGTTGCAGGCTATTATCACGCGAAAGATTTCGGGTCAGTCAGCCTTCAAAATATCGCGCTTGTGTTCAGCATTATTCATCGACTATTAGAATGGGCTACTATATATGGCCCGCATTACTCATTTGGGCTTTCGATAGAACCATCCGACTTATTCTGCTGGCTTGGAACAACATGATACGGAATTCAAAAAATATTGAAAATGCCCTTGTTGAGCTTTTATCGGAAGATACTGTACGCCTCACCTTACGGCGTAACATCTCCTGGACACCGGGACAGCACGCATATGTCGTTCTACCTACAGTCAGTACCCTACCATTTGAAGCGCACCCGTTTACTATCGCGAGCATCCCGAACCCCAGTGGAAAGGACGGCGCCTCAGATGTGGTTTTCATCATCCGGGGAAGGAACGGATTCACTCGTCGACTTCAACAATACGCATCCAGAGGAAATGGAAGCAGTGTTCCAGCTTTATTAGATGGTCCCTATGGCTTCCCGCCCGACCTGCGTGGATTCTCAACATGTGTCATGATTGCAGGTCCGTGTTTAACTAGCTGCACGTTTCTTCACTCGAATGACCTTTTCTGAAGGAGGCTCTGGGATCTCGTACACGCTGCCGCTTCTTCTGCATCTCATTAAGTACGTCACTATGACATTAATCATTGACCCCAAGGACTTATTTCCTCAGGCTCAATGGAAACAGGGAAAGCTCGTCTGTCCAGAAAATAGTCTTTGTATGGGTTGTTCGTGATTTATGTACGTACCATCGTCTCGATAACGAAGATTGATGAGCTTTATATAACGCTGCATTTAGGTCACCTCGAATGGTTATCCAACACACTAACAGAAGCTCTGGGTCGAGCGACTGTATCCTTAACCATCGAACCACGAATATACGTAACTAAGGGACAATCAAAGGCTCCGATAAATATGACGATGAACAGTACCCACTCGTCCATCAATTCGATAGACACGGAAAAACAAAACGTTATCAAACAAGAACATGGAGCGTACAACGCCTTGAATCTGCTTTCTGGAAGACCCAACATCAAGACACTTTTGTCTGAACAGATAGAATCTTCGCTGGGCCCGATATCTGTCGATGGTAAGACATTCTCGATTGTATGGAGAACATGGAAGTTGTATTCATAAATATCCATAGTTGCTGGGCCTTCTCCCTTGGCCGACTCTGTCCGTCAAGCGTTAAGGACTGAACTGGCCGGACCTTCAGCAGTCCTAAAAGGCTCGCATCCCGTTACCCTCCATGTCGAAACATTCGGAATATAATAATTTTCCCTGGTTGGCGATCTTAATCTCCAAATTTATATCTAATGTCTTTTCCTCTATCTAATCTACCAGACCGGAATGGTAACCCATTTTTGGACGCTTCAAGTTACTGATCGTTTGTCGTTTGTATCAAATATTACTAGCTTCAGCAACGTACAATCAGTGTATTAACATGTCGCCTGTCTGTGTAGTACCAATGTATTTCTATTACCGTTATAAATCAGCGTTCTTCGGCTCATTTTAATTGTTATTCCGCGCGAACTGGTTGGCGCCCGCGGCCTACCGGCCCGCATATATTTGACAATTTTTAGGTAGCCAAACAATATCGCTCGGCAAGATTTGATTTCATTGGACTTACTTTCTGTCTTTCACTTGTAGATCAAGATGCCTTCACGTTACCTCTTCCATTTTGCCCAAGTACACACAGACTTTCGATTACCGGAACTTCAGTCAATAGCGGAGCTTCATGACATCTCATATACTTTACCCACCAACCCTGAAGATAAGGATCCTCGCAGACCTTTCATGGTGATTGAGTTGGAAGGCGAAGACCAGGCACGTCTACTGGCGAGAAGATGCATTTTGATAAAGTGCGTTTTTTGATCTTATTATTGAATTTTATTCCTAAAAACCATAACTCATATTCTATTATTATAGGGCAGTGTACGAATTTTATGCGCAAGGTTCAAACTACGATGAGCTACACGAAGCCAATCGCGCCAGTGCACCACTATGGACGCGTTATATCGAAGACACCTCATTCAGATTCTTGGTATCATCTTCTCATCACAAAATACCCCAATCAAGACAGCGCGAAGTTATCGAGAATTTTTCATACATGGATTTCAAGGGAAAGATCGATATGAAGAATCAGGATATCATCCTTCTTTGCTTCGAAGAATGTAATTTCTGTTCTGGCGCAATACATTCGCATAACACACACTAATTTGTGTGCAGATGAAGAGCGACACGACAAGACCTTGGCTAAGTATGAAGGAGATGGTGAATTCCATCAGGTCTTCTTTGGCAGGTTGGTAGGTCCTCTGTTCTACGTCTCAATTTATATTTCTGAGCACAAAACATTATGCAGTTAGAAGAAGGATCTGCAAGACAACTAGTTGGAAAATTCGATGTCAAAAAGCGCGTTTACTACGGCAATACTAGCATGGAGTCGGAAATCTCGTTGTTGATGGCAAATCAAACGCTGGTATGAAATTAAACTGAAAAGTAACAATCTTCCTGTATAACATATTCGCACCAATCTAGGCATCCCCAGGAAAGCTGATATATGACCCCTTCATGGGGACGGGTAGCATGGCATATGTGAGTATCGAAGGAATAACACAGGCGTCGATGCCCTAATATCTACATATCTTTACAGCCAACTGCTCATTTCGGTGCGTTGGTCTTCGGGTCAGATATCGACGGGCGCCAAATGCGTGGAAAACGTGTGTACTTAGATCTCTATGTATCTTCCGATGTTGACATTGCAGCTTTTACAGAGAAAGCGCCTGGTATTATTCGCGCAGCAACTCAGTACGGCACTGCCTCTCAGATAATAGATCTGGCCACTTTTGATGTTACACATAATCCATGGCGCTGCGGCGAATTGTTTGATGCCATCGTGACCGACCCTCCTTGTGCGTTGAAAAGAATTTGTCTTACGACCCCCTCTGATTGACGAGTTGTAGACGGCGTACGCGCCGGAGCCAAACGTCTGGGGCGTAAGAGAGAATTATCCGAGAGACAAAAAGAACTTTGTCTACAACATAGCCTTTCTCCGCGTCCAGATGACCAGCCGTACATTCCTCCAACAAAACCATACGAGCTTTCACACCTCGCAGTTGATCTTGTTCTTCTTGCACGGTATTTACTGAAACCCGGAGGTCGTCTTGTGTTCTTCCTCCCGACTGTGACCGACGAATATGAAGAAGTCGATATATATTCCATGCTATGCGAAGGCATGGAGGTCATTGCCAACTCATTGCAAGATTTCGGTTCATGGGGTCGCAGGGTAAGCCTCCCTATATAAAATTTTACTCATTTCTTGAGCCGATGATACTCATGACAAATCTTTTAGTTAGTGACAATCAGAAAAACGACCTCAAAACAATACGAACCACCGACCTTCGAACCACTGGAACTCCAAAGTGAAGAGGCATCACATATACCCGCCCACAAGGACTTTAGAGAGAAATACTTCCAAGGTTTCAAGCCGAAAACAGAAGAAACGGAAGACGCGGGAAATGAGATGACCTCATCAAAGAACGCAAATGATATCGCGGAATCGGGCGTCATATAGGGTCAACCACACACTCATTTAAGGGAATTGATGTCGAATATCTGGAACAGTCCAAGGATATAGAAATAAGTAAAGAATATGTACACGAGGCTAACTAACATTACAACACAAGAGCATCTGATACGAGTGACACATACAAACACGATATAATATACCAGGAAGAAGAATACAGGCTCATGAAGACGGAGGTTGTGGAACTGTGACGATTAAGATTCCCGGGTTTCTCAGATGTACCTCACAAGGAATCTTCATGCTGTAGAAGAGGTGTTCAGCATCACTGTCTGCAAAAAACCGATGGCCGTCGTAACACGATAAAACATACCCGTGTAACAGCCTCTGTACAGACACCTTGAGCACTGGAATCTTGTTTATGGAATGGTGGCCCTGTCCGACGATAATTCGGAGAGTTTTACGTTTCTCGGCGCTAGCCTTCAAAATGGCGCGTTCAATGCGATCAAAAGCCTCTCGAGGGCGGAGGCCATGGACATCAATTTCGCTCGATTTAACGATTGGATTGGTTGCTGTATTTGTGGATGACGACAATCAGCCTTCAGAGTTCTTAATGATGATACAGGCACAGGTTTCACTCACCCACAAAATATCTTCTGGCAGCTTTCTCGTGCAGCTTCTGTGCCTCTGCATCCATGTCTCGTATCCTAATTCTTAAACGCAGCGCATCGTGTGTTCTTCCCTCACTCTCGGCACGTTTCCTCTGAAGATCCAAATCACTTCGCAGACTCTCCTCTTCCCGAGCTTTCTTCCTCAATTCTTCAGCACGCTTAAATAATGTAGTTGGTACACGGGTAGACAAAGTAGAAATAGCACTCGTATCGGAAATAATCGTTGCGGGGGAAGCCGGTGGTGGGGTTGATTCTGGCGGTGGTGATGGCGGGCTGATGGGGAAGAGAGGGCCAGATGGTGGTAAAGGTGGTTGGAGGATTGGGAAATGAGAAAGGGAACCAGGCATCGGAGTATCGTTTTCCTCTTCCTCCCCGTACTCATCTTCTGGAGGACCGTCGTCTTGGTTTGGGTATGTGTCGTGGCTGTAGCTGGCGGAAGATGGAGGAGTTTCGTCAGAAACTCTATTATACTCATTATCGTTGTCTAAAGCAGATCTCACGTTCAAACCCAACGGAGATAGTTGTTCTTTAGCATCACTGTCGTTGTTGTCCTGGGTCTTCATCGTTGTGGCAAGCTGGATTGGAGTCTGTAATGGATCGGTTTCGTGTTCGTTGTCGGTTTCCATCATCAGCGTCGCGCGTACGCCTGGGGTGCGCAGTTCGTCTGGGTCACTGTCTTCACGATAGTCACCGATAGGATTCATGCGTTCTTGTGCGCCGTGATTAAAGCCAAAGGTGGCATCGATAGGCGTCTGTATCTGCCACAAGGGTTCTTGGTGGCCCATTCGTACAGGTAAAGGCAAGACATCAGAAGAAGTAGCAGCGAAGGGGTTCAGGAAGATGGATTCAGGCTGTGGCTTGATAGGCACTGATGCTAGGAAAATGGTGGTTTCTTGTTGCTGAAGGTGCACGTTGGAACCAAAATCGGCATCATGTCTTTCGGGTGGCGTGACGCCGTCCTCTGGAGACGAAAGTTCGTGTATGGTAGAGAGTTGGGTTTCAAAGCGAGATACGTGTTCGTGATATGTGTCATTGGCGTCTATCGGTCCGTCTGAAGGGTTACCACTTTGAGCGCTCTCTGGAGGGGTAGGAAGATGCATGGGAACAGGGAGAGGCGAACCTGACTCGGGGGATTGATCGAACATTGTCGCCAGACCGGATCGAGGGCGAACAGGAAGAGCACCTCTTGGTGACCCTTCGTCTTCTACCGTCTGAAGTTGTAGTTGTACAGGTTTGGGGGAGGGAGAAAGGATAGTATTTTCTTGGAGGAAAAAACTGGGAGGAGTAGGAGGTCTGTCCATGGGGAATAACGGGGTGGAAGATTGAGGTGGAGGAATTGGAGGAAGGTATGGTGGTTCAGATAATTGTCCTTGCTCGGGACCTGGTTGTCTATAGGCCCGAACGCGCGGCGGCAGTGGAACTGCGATAATAGGAACTGCCGCTGGGACCGACCGTGAATGTTTGTGTCTACGTTCTCTGCGACGGACCTCTTTCTCGACAGCAGCGCGGAGACTATCATGAGGAGTGACGAGTTCCGAGGCAAACACGCCGAAAACGCTCCAAAGCACGACCATAGCCATTCGCCGCAGATCCTTCGTCACCAGAAGATCAACCATAATGCGCAGCACAAAGGCCAGGATATGATCAAGATGTGGCGACAACGAGCGTCCTGAGATTTGGTGTACTACGATACCTTCCCACAAGCCCAGCGCAGCCATTGCGAGTCGGTTGGCAGATCCCACATCTGTTGTAGATGCTAGGAAGAGACGGAGACCGAAACCAGCTAATATTGAGAGAGTGATATCCATTGAAAGGAAGTAGATTGTGTAAAATGACTGTATTGGATAGAGACTTTGTGAATGAGCATTGCAATGGACAAGAGCCGGTGGGGAGGGGGTGGAACGTTGCTTTAACTGAACGGCCTCGTGTGTTTAATCACTTTGTGAAGTGTGCAGGAGAGGAGACTGTATTGGGTATGGCTGTTAATGTGATATTCCAATATATTTTTCCGACTGGTATATTTGGGAACTCGAAATCCGTAGGAGTATGTAGACCGTAAAAGAATTAGTAGGTCAGGTAAGGAATCAGGATTCCCACTTCCAAGAGACGGCGGTATATAATTACTGGTAGAGAAATGTAAGCAAGTTACAGATGAGCGAGGTAAAGAGCTCACACTGGATAATACGGCCATAAGATTCCTATTATTGTTCCAAGCTTCGTACAACCTCGTGTTTTATGTGCAACAAACGCGCATCATGTTTTCTCAGAACTTAGGTGTGATAATTCACTGCCGTGACTATCGTGACATTGGTTCATTTAGCGTCACGCTTGATTCGGTATTTCGGCGATGAACTTAGAAATTCGATGTATGACCACCGCACAGAGACAAGAACAGAAAAATCTAGATAATAGAAATCCAAAAATATACATAACAATATCATACACAAGGAGAAATCCATCAGCGGTCATCAACCAGTTATTAACCGAAGCAAAAGGTACGTCGTCGATCCAATAAATCTCTGCAAGGAAAAAACATCAATCCATATCCCAAGAAACGAAATTATAGTACGTACCACAAAGTTCGTCATGGCTGTAAAGGTCAAGATAAAGATCATGTACCCCTTGACTTTTGTCAAGCCAATATCTTTGCCAAAGGCATCTGTTTCCTTCATTCCGCTCAAAATCGCAATAAGGAGAAGGCCCTGAGTAGAAAGGCGTCGGTGTTGTGTAAACAGAGAACAAAGGAGATAACAACACACATTCGATAGTACCCAAGCCAGAAGGACGTTCGTCCTGACATCCGCATAATAATCCTTTGCAGCATGTTCTTTCTCCGCTATGCTCATGAGACCTTTGCTTTTTCCATTGTCAACAGGTACGCGATCTCGAAGGTTCGTCAGAGATTCTATGTATATGCTGTTTATGTCCGCAATCTCTGTGAGCATCTCAACGTCAACCTGTGAGTGGCTATCTTGGACGACCGCTCCTAGATCCAAGTCTGGTGTCGAGTCTTGCTTTGTACCCCAAGATATCTGCACAATGATCGTCAGCATGTGTGTGCTATGTCGATCTGAACCCGAGTAGCACTAACATCGTCGAGATTGGAGAAAGCATAGCTAGAAAAAAATAAGGGTGAATTTAAGAAGAAACAACACCTATCAGCATTCGTTCTTACATGTTGAGAACATTGATATACATGGGCGAGAGCAGCATATAAGGCAGGAAGCTGGTAATCATATGCCAAGGGTCGAAAGCTAACAAGCTGCTAAACGCATAAACTAAAAAGAGGACGATGCAGTCCAGTCAGCAAATACTTCCCTAACCACGAAACAGAAAGAAGGCAACTAACGTCCATAAGTGATCAAGATACTAAACAGCATAACCGAGTTGGCAGTCCCTCCTTGATGAGCAGCCTGAACAGAGCACGCTATAGCTGCGGAGAGCATGTAGATCATAAGAACTCCGAGGATAATTGTAGTTAATTTATATTTCCATTTTGCGCTGGAAAAATCGAAAGATATCAAACGGTGTACAGTATGGAGAGGTTGCAGCTTACGCAGAAGGTTTGTTTCCCATTGAAAACAGGAAAGTTGCAACAATTAAGGATGCCATAATGTACTAACGAAGGGCAGCTTCAGATACGCAGTACAAGCTCGTAGAGAAAGGGGCACACCTGAATCATCGTGTTGAATATCGAAATGCCTTTTAAGCCAAAGGAAGGGTCTTCCAATGACGTTGTAAGCACAACCTATTTTTTGATGCCAAAAATATGAAGTTCATTCCAATTCGAAGAGAAAATTCGAAGGCTTACAAAGAATAAATAAAAATTTCCCTGAAAGAAACCATTAACGTCAATACTCCAAGCGAGACCGAGAACAGATCGTTCTCACTATGCTAAACCACGAAAATATTAAATTGATAATATTGTAAACCGTCTCCACAATGAGAGTGCATTTCCGAGCGAAACTGTGGCCCGAACGTAAGATCTGCCCGGTGTGTGCTATCGCATATGTTGCCGCGAAGAAAGATCCGTTGAGCCAACGTCTCCGCTGTGAGATAAACTCGGGAAGAGCGTCCGGCACGTCGGTCTCTCCAATTGCGCCTTTGACGTATTTGAGAATCCTTAGAGATTATTTAATCAAGTAGTTTTTTTTATCACATCATCAAAACGAAACAACTAACCAGCTCGAGTTTGTTTTAGCAACAAGTTCGAAACAGAGAATTCGCTTCAGGGAAAAAAGGAGTGTTACAATACAATTTGATGATCATTCGTGTGGAGATTCTTACATCTTCGGCCAAGTCTGTTACCCAACAATTAAGCTTATGTTCGACGTATTCCAGTGCAGGAAAAAAGGCACTTACACATATTCGAGGTAAAGATATCTGTATCTCGACCATGCAATACTTCTCCTTTGAAATATGATGCTAATGGACCTACACCATACTCATTGTTTTGCAAGGCTATATACCTGTATCTTCGGTTACGAACACTGTAGAAAGCAAGCGTGCAGATTCAACTCACCGATAAGCTGAGAATGCTCCAGGCTAATATATTCTGTCAGAAGACGAAGCCAATGCGGTCGAGTTTGCGAGAACATACCAGTACACTGATGTACCCAAACATAGACTCAGTGGGTTTATCGAGGATGCAACTGATCTTGTATTCGAAATTCTGGGCAGCGACTGCAAACCACATCATGTAAGCCAAATTTTAGTTACCCAATAATACGTGACCTTACCAAGTGGATTTAGAAGGAGAGACCAATTCTTGCCCTTGTATGCTGCGATTTCACCACAGGCCCCGGCTACATTCGAGTTGAGGTCAAAGGCTTTCCATAATCTGTAGATACTGCTTTTGCTCGGCCGCGTCCCCACATCAAGCAGAACGCACACATTAGGCTAAGCAATAAACCAACAATCAGAACGATCAAGCATCATAAAATGACAATGTAAAGCGAACCTGAAGCATGGGCGCAAACGCGTTGAAAAACCATCTGTGACTATTAATCTTTTTCTGATTCTTCTCCTTCATACAAAAAATAATCTGCGTCGGTACAATCCCTTTATCGGGGTACTTGAAGTGTAAATTCGGGTCCAGAGCAAATGAAGTGGTGTACTCGAAGAGATGTGCAGTGACCTCCTTCTCATTGACCTTGTTTTTCATGTGGTCTCCTGGCTGATAAACGCCAAGTAGGGTGAGACAGTCAAGCACACGCGGGTGGATCTTCTTGCGTCCATCTGCTACTATACACACGACGACCTGAAAGGGATTGGAACTTACAAAAGGTGCAAAAGTTCAATATTGCTTACCTTCTCCCATGCGTTCGGACCCCAAGTTCGAGAGTTCTTCCTCGTGCATAAGTGGGATATGTTTTGCATCACACCGTACATAGTCCGACAAAAGAGCACTTCGTCTTCCTGGAATAAAAGATTTCTTAGCAATAGCACATTTTTATTCACTAAGACTCACATTATACATTGTTATCACGATGAAAAGCTCTGTTCTTCTCCCGCTTTCGTTCTGGCGTAAAAAGAACCCCTTCTTCTCGAAATCATCGGGGTCACAAGTTACTGCAGTGTATCGAGTCTTCATAGTCTCGGGCTCTCCCTTTCTGGGCAGCTGGAGCTTCGGTGGGACATCCAAATCAACTACTAGATTACCGTTCGTTAGCTGCACTCGTCTTTTCGTCTTGTGTCTGCGCAAGACACGTCCAGTGGGAGCAGGGCCAAAATGACGGGTCTCAGCAGGCCCTTCTTGCGGTAAAGAGTAGAGTGTTGACGTAGGGGTCTCTGGTTCTGGATCATATACGACCGCGTGTCCGTTTGATAGATATCCACGCTCGTTATAATACGAAGAGTGCTTGGCTTCTTTCTCTGCGCCGTATCCATCTTGAGGATATCCAGGGTACCCGGTATGGTGAACAGATTCATTTCCAACAATATAATAATCTTCATCGTCAGGTGCTGGTGTCGGTGAGCGTGATCTTGGTGGTCTATAAGATGCTCTTGAGTAATTGCCAGAGGCATATGCTTCGGTATCGTGATTGAAGTGGTTTATTTCAGCCTCGGGCTGGAGGTGGTTGGCGTCATAAGTAACGTGGGATTGCTCGGACGGCGGTGCATATCCTTGAGGTTGGCTATAGTAGTATTCTGAGTGTCCACTAGACAATGGTGCATGTACTGAAGAGAGGGGCGTGGTTGGGTCGTAAAAGGGGTCTGAATGTGTCACAGAGGTTGGCTGTGGTGGCACTGGATCAAGTTGGAGAGTCTCCCCTGTTATTATGGGCGCCAGGTATTGACCTGGCTGATACGGCTGATACTCAGAGGCAATTGGTTGAGAATAAAGAGCCGGTTGTTCAGGCCGTTCGACGTTTGCGTGACCCTCTAGCGAGGATGCGATAGTCTGAAAGGGGTCTATCTGGTTATTGGGACTTTGGTTCTCCGGGAAACTTTGCAGTAATTGATCAACTTCGTTGTCAAAGTTATCATAAGTGGGTGTCGGTGCGTCTGATAAGCTATACCGTGTAATTTGGGGATCCACGATTGCGTGTTGGTGAGCTACGGGTTCATGAGGGTCGTTTGCAGGGGATTGGATTCGTGGGACTGGTTTTCTTCGTGAAGCCATGATTGATTTATCGTGAAAAAGGGCGTAAGGGGAAAAACAAAGTTGAAAAAAGATTATAACATTGAGCTGATTCTGAACCGCAGTGTTGTTGTGTAATGTAATGTCCAAAGAACCGCCTTTCGGCACGGACGCGTCTGTCACATGATCGCGCATTGTTCCCATGAACTAAAATCAAATATTTGAATTATGCAATTCCGAGTCGTGCCTCGGTCGGCCATCATACATACTTCCATATACCAAAAGCTTTCAAGAGAAAATCAATAGGCCCTCAAATTAGCCATGAATGCTGTGGTCCTGATATCACCTTCTCACAAGCACGACTCTAAACTTTTACAGTCATGTTTGTCCTGCAACCGCGCACGAAGCGCATCTGCATTCTCGTTCTTCTGACAGTCTTCGTCCTTGCATATGTTGCTCATCTCAACGACCTGTACTCCAAGCCTCTAAAAAGCTGGGCTAGAATATCGTCCGGAGCTCTTGAATGCTCACCTAGTACCTGGAAAAAGGCGCCTAGTGCAGAGCCTGCCGCAAAGTTCAGAGGTGAGATTGTACTCGGTTCAAGATATTTCTTGCTTTTGATTCGGCGTACACAGATTACCTGCGAAATGATACAAGTTATCTTACCGGATGGTCGGGAGCCGGCTTCAGTATGTAGATTATTATTAGATAACATGTCTACTCATATGCAGCAAGCCAACCAGTTCATGGACTATGTGCGTAGAAAGGGCTAGTATCTTTTTGAGAGGATGCTGATTACTTTCTAGGTGAACATGATTTACCTCGGGACCATCACCGACAGGGTACCTATCATCCCACCTTTCGCGCCCGGTCCCCACATATGTGAGCTACAACCATTGTAGCAATCATTTTACTGATTTCATT
>Ga0247779_1001227_pt1 | contig 12674 bp, 17 predicted proteins | sample UWRJL221509R5_FD_179925 | JGI IMG/M metagenome (GOLD analysis project Ga0247779, IMG submission 179925) | Plant litter microbial communities from Arlington Agricultural Research Station in Wisconsin, United States - UWRJ-L221-509R-5 | ecosystem: Environmental > Terrestrial > Plant litter >...
TCTTACTGCTTTTACCATCTTTTAATACTGTCTTTACTGGCAAAAAATGCGGTGAGCATAAGTATTGCACACCTATCTCTCCCTTAAAACACCAATTTCTCTTATATAACTCATTCATTAGATACAACCATGTTTTAAAATTATTTATCATACATTCATAATGATCAAACATGAGGTTTCGCGGTAATTAAGCCATTATATGAGTCGTGAGGGCGACGTGTTTGTGTCATATGATGAGCGTGCAATACTTTTGATCGCCACTGTATGTTCAACAACAGGCTGCTTTAGCTGGCGCGTTTCCTCTGAAGTTTGCAGAGGAAAGAAACCAATATACTATGATGCTGATTAAAGAAGGTGTTGAGTTAGATAAGTCAAAAGTGGTGCCCTCGTTGGCATCTATTTTGAAGGGTCTCATCAAGAAAAAGGATAAAGCGCTTATCAAGAATTTGATAACATACATGCGGTTTTTACATACCCTTTCACAATATTTATACTGACTTCATTTAGGCTGGATATGGCAGGGGAAAACTCACTAGTTCCTCTGCAACCAAGTCTACAGGTCTGATCAATAGCCATTACCGCATTCCAGGCAGCTTTACTCCAGACGCTGTTGCCAAAAAAGTCAAGTGGCTTACAAAGGGTGGTATTTTCAAGTACAGTGACATTGACATGAATGTAAGTCTTGCATATTTCTAAAGTCATTCTTGTTTCACTGCTGTCGACTAGGCAGAGACATGTAACAAACAGAAACCATTCAGAAATCCAATATTTGTTGATATCATCAGGTTTCAATGGTTTGGTAAAATCCGAACAGATTACAGAGCATACAATGCAATGATGGCTGCCAGTAGAATTTTTCCTGCAGTTATCGTCCTTGTTGTAACCTGTGTATGTATTTGTTTTCTGATTTGAATACTCAATCTTTATTGACATGATTTGTGTTTAGGTTGAAAACTGCCTTAAGTGTTGGTCGACAGGGACAAAGTCTAATATCCCCTTTAGCAAAGATAATTGTAGTCAGTGGTAATATTGTTCCCTTAAATCTCCATGGCCATCTAAACCCCAATAACTGTATATGTTCTAGGTACACCCACCATATGAACACATACACACTCCTTCAAAATCAAAGCCCTGTGTATGCAAGCAAGCTTGAAAAGAACATGTTTATGCAAATCAAGTATTGATTTTTTAATCCTTACTAATTGACTTTATTAGATCACAGCTTTCAGGAGGAGCTATTGGCAATTCTAACAATGATTTTGAGGGGGTAGACTTTGGTTTATTGGACGCTGCTGCAGCTGCCAAGGAAATCGCACTTGGAGTGGAAGTTCAACAATCAGCAACATTGCCTCAACCTCAGCAACAGGCAGCCCCTACTGCCTAGTTCATTGTTTTATAGAATAAATATATCTCTTTTGCACAATCTTGAATACCAGAACCTAGTATAATTGGTTATTTTGATATATAATTTTGACTACTAGTTTAGCTGTTTGTGTTTGATAACTCTTGGGTGTTCTCCGCTACCTGTACTGAAACATTAATCTTAAGGCCTATTGGCACGTTCTGAGCTATATTATAACTTCAAGATATTTCCAGACCTCCTAAGACATTTAAAACATTTGAAACATACACAATATCTCTCAATGACATTAATATATCATAGGAATACTTACAACACCCTGAATGATTGTAACCAATTTGAGATCTATAAGCATGCATTGACAAGAATATTATATATAAGGTGTTTGTATGTTGTCCTAAATAATTTTATGCTTTACAGAGCTTGTTGTCACTCATTAATCAGAGTAATAAATTCAAGGGATACTTGAGATATCTTGTTGATTTTTAATCTGACAAAATTTTCTAAAATAGCCTGATATAATTAATATGCTCCTGAGCACTATAGACTACTATGTAAAATTGAGGTTGTTCTTAGCTGCCCTGAGTTGCCTCAAGTTTCCTTGAGACCAAATATAACCAGAAGACTGAAGCCTTGGGTAGACTTGAATGTCATGACTGCCCTGACTGCTCTGACTGTCCTACGGCATTGATATGACTGGTGTTTGGCCAGGGCTGAACATCTGTGTATTTAACACTTCTACTTAATTTTTGGCTTCCATTACTACTATTATTTAAATGTTAAACATACTACCGAGGAGTAGTAGCTGTCAAACATAAAAGATAACTAGAGAGAATATGGTTAAAGGTCTATGAGAAGAACTTACAATTATCAATAACAATAGCGGCTGTCCACTACACAAGAGGTGTGGCCAAAGCGGCATTGATAAGATAAGATCGAGGGCTTCGCGTAGTGAGCCAACCACTTTGGGAAGGCATCCAAGAATAGAAAGACATGTGACATTTTACAAATCAGCTGACATACGCGATGAACCGACGCACCAATATTTCCAAAATATGAATACACTTCCGTTTAGGAAATAGCCAGACTTAAGCTTAGGTGCCAAGGCGAGTGGGTGTCATGTCCGAAAGGAGTCCATTGTATCTGAGTGTTGGGTGTTCCAGTGGTACCTTGTGGTCCTCTAAAATATGGAAGCTTTGTGAATGATATGCTATTGCGTCTGGGGGAAGTAAAACAAATACAAGAAAACCAGTCATGTAACAGCTCATTTGGAACAAACACGCAGAATTAGACTAAAGTATAGGAGAAGTCCAGACGTTCAGATCCAATGTGGATAAATGGTGCAGATACCTTAATTACCATATTGGGTAGTTGTGGAGCCTCGCCTAAGAAAAAGGATGGAAAGGTTGATCTTTGACTCATAATTAAAGATTGGCATGTGAAAACCGGGTGCTTACCCCTCTCGGAATGGCGTGCTTGGGACACACAACTCCAAAATAAAATACTTTCACATACTTGGGAACCAGAAACTATGTGTAGCACTCTTGGCGCTTATTCACCTTCTTCGAGGACCAATCATATGTTGTAGATTAATTCCGAGAACCTCCTACGAGATTCCTAATATTCCTATAATTTCTGATTGTAAAACATATAAATAGAGCTTGCATGTACCATAATTAGGTAGGCAATCCTGTCTCCTGTACCTACAATTAGCACGAATGTCAGTGACAATCCAACAGTTTGGGCGGCTTAGTCTCTTGGGCAGTAATAATATTATTTTTGACATATACATATTTGTGGGATCACACATTTAAGTTAGTTGGACTTCAAGCGAGTGAAACATAGTTATCTATATCTACGCGTAACAAACTTAACTTTGAGGAATTAGTTTCCTGCCTTAGTGGCCAAGTTTAGGGATTAGTTCCCTGCCTTAGTGGCAAACCTTATATTGGGATTAGTTCCCGCCTTAGTGGCTGAGATATAACCTTTAGACTTAGTGTCACCTTTGCAAAATACATCGTTCATAACCTTTTATTGTGTAAGCACATTAAACTTACTGTATAAACTCTTCTTGTTGCTTGTTGTCTATCTCCACGAAGTTAGCTTCAGTAACACGTTGACTGGCACCCTACTTATATTTTTGCATCTGGCACTTTAAACTCTTGTTAAAATCATAATAACGATGTGTATCACATATTCCTCCCGAATAAGAACTAATCAATTTGATTGGGTACTTGTAAAAGGACTAATTACGCGTATCTACTCGTATTCTACACATACAGCCCCGCAGCATGCACCTCAACAGCCTCAAGTCAACAACCCACACGCTCATCTTTCAACTTTGCAACTTTGCCAAGAAGATATGCCTGTCCTACAACATGGCCGAGCTTCCTTGAGAAGAAGCTGCTCAAACTTGGCACTGAGCAAATGCAAGCAAAAAAGGAAAGGCAATTGCATCAACAGGCATCACCAGAAAAATGAAGAAAGTTCTCTCAAGGACTTCTTGTGACCGCCACGACCACGCGACCTGGGTCTTGCTCGATTCAGTAATGATGAGTTAGCTTGCACTGCCACCGCCTCCCGCCAGCTCAACCCTGCCTGTTCAATATCTGTCTCGTTCGCGAATTGCCTTTCCCCACTGCTTGTCTCATGTGCTCCTCCGCTCTGCACGATTGACGCTGGGTCACCACCATTTTGGCAGGGCTGGGTCTCGATGATGTTGGCTTGTGCCGCTCGGCCCTTGCTTTTGAGCCACCTCACGTTCGAGCTCCGACCTTCTGGCGATGCCGCTCAATGTTTGGCACCAGCCTCTGTGCCACGAGAAGATGAGGGGAGCAATACAAGTACCATCGCTAGGTGCTACTGATACCATCATGGTATGTTTCCTTCTATTCATACCAGACGCACTGATGAAGTTGAGCGCTAGCTATGCTGCTCCATCAGACTTGGCAAAGCTTGGCAGGGACTTAGGAAATGCGTCAGAAATACACGAGCACAAGAGAATTGTACCATGTATTGAGCACTTTGGTAATGTCAGTTTCTGTCATTTAGTACATGTCCATGTCATGTTGACTGGGTGGATCCCTCACACTAGCTTCTCTATCTTATCCAAGATGTATATGGAAAGAGAAAAGTTCCTTGAAGGGTGATTGAAATGAGTATGAGAGTGTAACAAGGGTGGTTGGTGAAGAGGAGGGCACTTCAAAGGTGAGCAATGATTCTCATTCTTCTTGAGACGATAGCATGCTTATCTGTTGCTAAATCATTAGAAATACAGTTATTTTATCAAGTAGACGTATTAACAGCAATGTCAAGAGTGCTTTATGGTCAGGATGTGTTCAGTACAGTATCAATTACATAGATTCATTCTTCAGTCATCGGTCAAGTCTAAGGTGCCAAGGTGTATGAGTTTGGAAGGCGTGAATGTTGAAATGGAAGATTCCATCGGCTCTGTCAAGTGGCCATCAGTGTCTGCTTCAGCTTCAGAATCATAGGTCAAAATGAATGGATTGGTGGAGGTTCCTTTGCTGTCGAGATGGGGTTCAGGAGTTGTAAAGGACAAGAGATGGACAGGTAATGTTATGATCTGCATCGTCCGAGCCTTCTTGCTCCTTCCTGTGTGATCCAAAACCTCCTCATCAGATTCTGTGTATTCAATCTCGATGACTTCTGATCCTTTGTTCGTGTCTGGAATACATGATGGGCCTTCCATCCGGTCATCCATGTCATGCTTGACTGTGGTGTATGCATACGAAGGTTCAGGGGAGAGCACTCTAGCAGATTGAAATGAGGAGCCAACATTGTGGAAATCTATATCAAGTAAGCTTTTTCCCTTCTCCTTTCCTTTTGACTTCTCTTTGGCTGATGTTGTTGGTGTTGCAGTTATTTTCTTTACTGTTCTGCCTTGCTTTTGCTTTGTTGAAGTCTTCCTGGATGATGGGATAATGCCGGCAGGAAGGAATTCTTCTGGGACCCATACTGTAAGATCACTGATATTGTTAGTCTCGAATCCATGCCCTATTAACTCTACAAAATTAGCAACGGAAACTGCGATTCTAGGTGCATAGGTCCCTTTGGGGATAAGCTTTCCTGTTCGCAGCTTTTGTGATGCCGACATAACAGTGGTGTTTGTGTTTGGTGTTGCGAGAATCTTTGTTTTTGGTGAATACATGAGGAAAGGCTATTCGTGACAGTTGAGTACTACACAATGGAGGAGAGTTTGCTTGTTCTGACCGAAAATATCATTTGGGAGAGTACAGGCTCCCACAAATGAGTATGGAGTCCGTGCTTCAGCTCCTCTTCTGTCTGCCAACCAAAATGGTCAAACACAAATTGTGCGATTTGTGCGATCATTGGCTCTCAGTATGTCCACTCAAGATGCTGAGGCTTTGTATGTCTGTCTGACCATGATGTGGTAGGAGTTATGTAGAGGCCCAGAATGTACTGTTCCGGAAAGCAATCAGGGAATGTACGTGCAAGGGAAGTATACTTGGTTTTGAGTATTCCTCGAGGGTTATTTCTCAACTCGAATCTGATTCTATCGGAAAAATCAGATAGAAATGTATGAAGTATTTGATTTTCCACTGCATTAAGCAGTTCATCACCAAATCCGCATCGTTCAAGCCCTGTAGCCGCTTTTTGGCCACACCCTGCGACACCTGTGTGATAGTCGCCTCCGACAAGGAGTGCATACAGAAGAAGTCCACCTCGAGACAAATTGATGCTGCTGTTGAGTTCCATATTTCAAGATGTGTATAATATAACCTCATCGTCGTTTGTGCGATTTGTCTTTGTCAGCCTGTGGTATTATTCAAATGTTAGTATAAAGGAATCAGGACATCAAGATTTGATAAATGTTGACCATACATTTGATATATGCGACTTGCTCCAAATGGTAAGTCATCACTGTCGCTTAATAGAATGCCATGGATAATTCCTTCTTGGTTGAGGCAGGATAACTCTGCTTCTGCTTCTCCGGGCGCCTATTGTGGTGCTAGCTGATTGATTACCTGTCTGAGCGAGAATAAAAGGGACAACACATACCTTGTGATAATGATCCCCAACATAATGCAATATTTTGATGTCGTATTTCGTCATTGAAGTGTTTGTTTTATGGATGGCCTTTCATCTCCGTCATCAACAAAAATGGCAGATCCTCCACCTTTGCGAAGCATACAAAGTCGAATAAAAAATATTTTGAGGGCACCTCCTTGTTGTTGAGTATGAATGCTGCCTGCTCTTGCACTTGCTACGCATTCACTAAGCATAGCTCTTATGAAATCATAAGACACCTAGTATCCCTACATTGCACAAAAAGACGTACTGTAAATCAACACCTAAAATTGATGGCTTTTTATTTTCTAAATCTCGTTGGCTCGAAATGTCCTCAAGCATAAGCCTATGTATAGACGTCTGCATTCCAGCAGGCTGAACCACCTAGCACAAGTCAATCAGCTCTCATGATCATATACCATGCAAAATATACAGTATACACACATTCCAAAGATTTCTGACTCCCATTTTCAAATACCTGGCAAATCTTTGAGTTATCTGGCAACTGTTGAAAGATGATGATGAAGAAAGAGGAAGGATAAGACATGTTATTGACTGGACTGTTTTTAATTTTGTCATTTGTCATGGTCAGACATCTTAGTGCTGCAGGCTTCAAGTCAGATTGTAGGCTCGGAAAGTTATGAAAAGACTTTGTATATTGACATATATATATCACAAAATACAAAATTATTTAATAGGTAATGCCTTCTGCCGCTTTCACGGATCCAAAGGAGCTGCTCGTTTCCTTTTTGTAGCAGACAAGAAAGTTGATGAGACCTCACTTTCATTCGATGAAGACGGAGGGGGGGTAGCTGCCTGTGCCATAGCCTCGTCCTCAAGTGTGTGCTGAACGCGCAACTGGACAACCATTTTTGAGAGTGCATTGAGGCCTATTGGCTGTCCCGCAACACTGTTAGATAATTGTAGACTTTCCAATTCCTCAATAATGGCTGTCGGTGGCACAATATGCACCGATAAGCAAGCAGTAATCCAATCTGGAATTTCACGAATCCTTGACCAAGTTTTTCGTGCTTGTACACATATGAACTTAAGCTTGAACCTGTTCGAATAAACCAGATGAAACTTATCATGATTACTTACATTTTAGCTCGTTCACCATGACGATCCAAAGAATTTTTCAACAAGACTAAATGGTGGCTTAACTCCGGTTTTAATACCACTTTCAGTGTAAACCACCTTGCCTTCCTCGAAGATGCTCCACAATGTTTCGACAGAGCCATATTGGTCAAGTGACTTTGCTGGCTTCCAAGTATCCCAAAGTTCACCAGGCTGCTTGATTAATTTAAATACTGTGTGCCACTGCACACCTTGTTGACCAAGGATTGGAGGCCACATAGGCTGAGGCATATGTGCTAAAGAAATAACAATCGGTCGTCTGTATCTCTATAGACATTATGTTACTCACCATCAGGATCTATAAATGCTCGAAGAGGTGGCAATACTAGATCGACTTGAGTTTTTGGCCTAGTGTGTGGTCGGGAAGGTGAATCGGACACAAATGCTCGAAGTGATGTGTCATCTGCTTCATAAAACCCGAGCTCATCAGTAGCTGCCACATCTTTTAACTGTCTCGGTGGTGTTGATGGCACAGCTTGTGCCAAAGTGACAATATCTATAACATCACCATGACTTGACCTCACGGTGGCAGAACTGGACTGAAAATGAGCTGACAACATGAGTATATTAGTTGGAATTGAGATGGTTCAAGGTATATCAGTGACTAACATTTGCTATATAAAGTGTTCGAAAAGCCTATTGTGGGCAAGAAAACACTTGTTCGACGGTTAACCTCAGTGCGTAGCATCTTTAACTCGGAAACTGTGTGTGACTGTATGGTGCGGATTTCTTCGAGTGTAAGTCAAAGGGTTCGGTTTTGTAGTCTCTCGAGCTGAATGGGATTACCAGCTTTAGCCTCTAGCAATGACAGATCAGCCGGAAAGGTATTCTTCATCCAGTTCTGGACATCAGAGCCTGCCAGTGCTGGTAATTTAAAAATTGGTGAGTTTGGACAGAGTGCATAGATTGCGGCGGCACACTTTTAATTATGAGTCAGTAAATACTTAGTATTCTCTATAGGACACATTTCAAAAGACAAAAAACTTACCTGAAATAAAATTGGACACAAGGAAATTACCATTTCCCAGTGGCCTGTTGTACCCCGTAGATTAGGCCTGCCCATAACATTTTCCAGAATTTCTTCAGCACATGGGCATACTCTGCATTTGAATACTTCAGGAACATAAACATGGCGCCAAAGAGGGTCATACACTTTGTGCTCTTTATAGTTATGACATCCCAGAATTGCCTGAAGATTAACGTAGACAAAAATCATATGAAAGAAAGAATAACAGGACTTACAGTTTTTGGGAGTGCAGGTGAATACACATCACTATATGTTTCGCCTCTCTTCCATCCCAGCTTACTGGTCTCACGGCCGTCAATGCTGCTTATAAATTAGCATATGATAATGTGCCTACAAAACATGTGCTACATACCCTATTAATTTCTGGAGGTATCCGAGAATATGACGGGCTAGATGGAGTTTAAGTCGAGAATTCAAACCCGCCAAACAAAAGGCTTTAACATAAAGATTATAAAGACTTTGGGCACTGTATGCCGTTGTACTTGATTTGCTGCTATGGAGTAAACGTATCTAATTTTTGAAGAAAGTAAATACACATATCCGAGTAAACAAAACCTTTTAAAACAGACCTGACGCCATGACTTATTTATGAGCCAATCGATCTCTTCCTCCCTCTCGATATTTACAACATCATGAAGATAGTGAAGAAGAAATGCTATGGCACCAAGTGCACATTTTTCAGGCCTACAATGTGCAATTACAGACGAGTATACAAGATTAACAGACTAATAACGGAGAAATGTAAGTTTGAGAAAATTTATAGAATTACCCACATACCATTTTCATGCCTTGTTTACCTGCCTTCTCCTCGTCTTGAAGGCTTAGCACTGTATACACATCTGTTTCTTCATTCGGGTGCAGCCAATGCCATGGTTGGAGTTCACATAGTCTTAAAGCCTGTAAATCATTGCCTCGATTGCCTGTTGCGTTCTGCCATGTCCACGCAAGGTAACCATTAATAGCGCATCACACTATCAAAGTTAATTTACTATTTAGTATACATATGTGAGAGATAAATCAAGACTTACATTCTCGGTGCATTAAAAAGGCTTTTCTGACCTCGTCTAGTTCTTGTTGTGTAATTTCGGCAAGAAACGTGTTGGCTACAATGTCAGGAGCATCCTCGTTTGGCCCCATCTGACCACTGTACAAAATTAAACACGTAAGTACTTGTGATACAGCTGAAATACACAAATGAAAGTGACCACATACTTTCTGATTCACTCAAGAGCCTCATCCATTCGATTTTTAATCATGTCCCATACGCCTATGGATGTTGCTCAACGTTTTGACTTCAGAGTCAGGTCTTTTGCGTCTTGCTCTTTTTGTATGAGTAGTGCTCCAAAAAATAGTTTTTTTAACTGTGACTGTTGTTGTCAAGGTTAGCTACAGTAACATCAAAATGAATAACATTATGACTTACAGCACCAATGAATGTCCCCAGTATGTCTGCGCCACGGCGATTTTGTTTTGGCCGTTCTGCGGAATATTTGATGAAAAGGAACAGTGAATGCTCATCAACAATTTCATCTTTGATTTTTCCAGACAGCCGATAACTATCTGTAAATTCCTTATGACACAATATGTAAAGAATATAAAAAACTGTACTACAACATATGAAATACACACCTTCCAGGCCTTAACCATTGCCTGTTGCGTTTGTTGACCTCCAGCTCTCCGATTTCCCTCTGCACGTTTTGCTACTGCAACACGGACCGTTGTCTGAAATGCCTCAAACATGTCGCTACCATCCTCTAGTCCATCGTGGTCTTCAATATCCCTATCAATAGCAACATCAAATCCCAGGATCTTGTCTGCACTGGCTCCTTCCACGTTAAATTCTCGCACAAGTGCAGTCTCGTCCTGATCACGAGTTGAACTCAGCAATTCTGCACTCGTCGCGAATTCAAAAGGAGGCTGCAAGGCTATGCATTCTGAGACCGTGCTGGTTTGATCCTGGTGGGCGTTGGAAACCGTGGTGCTTGCAACACTCTCGTCGGTTGGCATTAGATTAAGATTAGATTATCAAAGGAACACACATACCAATAATTTAAAAGTATATTTCTCAGCCTATCCAGGTTTGCTCGGGTGGGAAAGTAAAAATCAAGACCCCTACAGGCTTCTTGTAAAGGTTGTTTTGTCTTTACATCCAATCTATGAGATGTATGAGGTCAGGATTGCTGCAAAAAAACATCAAAACATGACTCACAGTCTTTTCCCAAGCTGCTCTCAAGATTCTATCACATTTCCAGCAGCATCACATACTGGTGCAACATTTGAGGCAATATTAAGCTCCCTTGAGTTTGACCATTGCGATATTTCAATTTCTGGGACTTGTAAGACCACGGAATTTGATGGGACCTGGCCTTCAAGAAGTGCCGGGTCAATTGGGAGGTCCATTAAGAGAGATACAGTAAGATTAGGAGATCATAAGTTTAATAAGGAATTAATAAGAGTGTATAGTAGTCGTTATTGGGCGTAAAAGACGAAGTGCAATGAAAGAAAAAAGCAGGTTGGTTTGTTTAGCCGCGGGAACTACCGAATCACGTTGTCAGGCAAGCATTTTGTTCGGTATCAAAACAAGCATGTTTAATGCAAGAACATAAGAACTTATACCATAGAACCATAATTTACTACAGAACATTTTTTTCTTACATGTTATGCCAACTGTTGCCTTGACGTATCGGCATAGTAACACACTGCCTTTACACAGCCAAGCACAGCCAAGCACAGCATTTTAAAAATTCTACACAGCATTTTGTAGCCTTGCATAGCCTTGCATAGCCTTTAACAAACAAAACACTATCCTCATAGCAACGCACAGCAGCTACTGCCTACCATTACCTTATAAGGATGTGTAACTCTCGCATTCCAGACATTCTATGGTCATGGAAACCAACGAGGCTGTGCTATGCAAAGGTATAAAAGACCTCCAAAATCCTAAATAAATAAAAAAGAGTAATTTATTTTTCCCTCTCTCTTTCTCTCTCTCACTCAAACACTAGGCAGCGTTGCCAGTGTAGTTCTCTCTCTATCTTCAAGTTGTACCGAATGCAAGCTTGAAATATATACCGAATTTATCTCAGTCTACTATACCATACCGAAGCGATCTAAGTCAGTTATACCAAAGTTATCTACGTCTATCAAGTTATCTACATCCGTCAAGTTATCCACGTCCATCAAGTTATCTACGTCCACCATACCAAGTTATCTACATCAGTTATACCAAAACTATCTACGCCGCCAAGGTTATCTACATCCATTGTACCAAAGCCATCCACACTTGCCTTAACGCACCCAACACTATTACACACCAAGTAGGTACAAATCAACCACTGTTTATATTTACAAGATTCCTACCCACAGATATCAGACATTCCAACACAACTTTCCATACAATACTACCGAGTCATGCATAGCACTACCTCTACAATTACGATATCGTATTCATCGTCAGATTGTTAGAGTAGTTAATATCACAATATTTGTTGATCTACGATATCCGTTCAGCAGAGAACATTTGTCGTTTACATCATATTTCACAGATTATCGACTGTAATTGGAACCTCCTGAACAAACTGGAATATCCCGAAGTAAATTCCTTCCGGAGAAACCCAGGTGAAACATAATTCACGTTGACAACATGTGTGCGACCTTGAGTATCCCAGACCCTACGAGAGGTCTCGAAACTTTGTGACCGCCAGCCAAAATTCAGCACTGGGCCTCGAAAAGGTCATGACCCAGCGCAAGAGCATACCACTGAGGTCTCCCCGTTCTCAACTTATTCATGTATAAATTGCACGCATTAAGGGATTATGTTGCCTCAATTTGGCAGTTTGGGCCTTCCAATGGTTATTCATTACAAAGGGTATGTTGATGCGCATCATGCTTCTATACCTTCAGAAATTCTATTTTGACACACCCTACAGCTTCAAAACGTGATCGTTCTGACTTCGACGTGACTTCGACGTGACTTCGATGTAACTTAGACGTGACCTCGATGTGACCTCGACGCCCTAAAAAGGTCTGAGGACTTCAGATTGCTTCGACGAACCTCGAAACACCCTATTTGGACTCCAAAAAGTACTTTGGCACTAC
>Ga0247779_1001228_pt1 | contig 12674 bp, 9 predicted proteins | sample UWRJL221509R5_FD_179925 | JGI IMG/M metagenome (GOLD analysis project Ga0247779, IMG submission 179925) | Plant litter microbial communities from Arlington Agricultural Research Station in Wisconsin, United States - UWRJ-L221-509R-5 | ecosystem: Environmental > Terrestrial > Plant litter >...
GGCGTCGGATCATGCCGGCGGTGCCCGGCAGGCCGATCACCAGAACCGGCACCCAGATATGCGAGAGCGCGGATTGCATTTTCCCCCAGCTCAAGGGCTGGCCGATATAAGCGGGATCCATCAACCCGCCGATCGAAATACCGAACCAGATATGCGCGCAATAGAGCAGCACCAAGGCCAGGAGGAAGCTTGGCGTGGCAAGGCCGATATAGCCGAGGAAGGTGAAGACGTAGTCACCGAGCGAATATTGCCGGACCGCCGAAAAGATGGCGATCGGGAAAGACACGACCCAGACGAACAGGGTCGAGGCAAGTGTCACGACCACGGTCAGCCACAGGCTGTCGCCCACCACATCGGTGACCGGCATGTTGTGCTCGAAGGAATAGCCGAGATCGCCATGGAGCAGGCCGGTTGCCCAGGTCAGGTACTGCATGTAGATCGGCTGATCGAGGCCATATTCGTGGCGCAGGAAATCGATCTTGCCCTGCTCGACGTTCTCGCCCTGGGATTGCAGCTCCGCCATATAGGTATCCAGATAGCTGCCCGGCGGGGCCTGGATGATGACGAAGACGAGAATGCTGATGGCGATCAGGGTCGGCACCATCACAAAGAGTCGTCTGATCAAATAGCGCAGCATGGCGTTCCGGATCCCAATCTGTCAGTTGTCGCCGGTGGGGACCGGGCTCAGCGGTCGCTCGTCATCGACCCAGAACGTATCCGGTTTGAACAGGCCGAAATGGGCGCCGGGATCCCAGGCGAAGATCGCCTTTTCGGGAACGTTGTGCAAATGGTCCGAAACGACCACCGGCTGGGGCACATTGGCGACGATGCCGATCGTGAAGACCTGTTCCGCCCAGACATGCAGGATCTGAAACCAGATGTTCAAGCGCTGGGCCGGATCCGGGCTCATCCGCCAATCCTGCAGCCACTCGGCCAGTTGGCGGGCCGCCGGCAGGTCGACCTTCTCGCCCGACTTGCCACCGGTCTCGATATACTGACCCCATTTCGGCCACATCAGCTGCTGCTGGGTCGAGGGCGCGAATTCGGCCGGCGACATATCGGGCGTCGGGAAGCTGTTATCGACGCCGTTCGACATCGACATGACGCTCTCTCCGGCAAAGACGCGGTTGCGGAAGACTTCCAGCTGCAACGGCTTGATGAACATCGAGATCCCGATCTGTTTCCATGAATCGGCAATCAGGTCGAGCACATCGGAATCCTTCGAGCCCTCGCCGGCGGTATCGACGATGATCTGCATCGGCCGTCCATCGGGCAGCAGGCGTATGCCGTTCTCGTCGCGCTGCGTCAGGCCCATCTGATCCAGCAGCGCATTGGCCTGCTCGGGATCGAAGCTCGACCACATCTTGCCGATTTCCGGCGAATACATCGGTGAGTGACCGAGCACGGTATTCGCGCCCTCCTGGCCCAGCCCGAAATAGATCGCCTGGTTGATTTCGTGGCGATCGATCGCCAGCGACAAAGCATGGCGAAAGCGCAGGTCGCGCATCATCTGGCGCCATATCGGGTCATTGGTGGTGAGATTAGGATACAGCGCCAGATTGGAGCCGCGGCCATCGTCCCAGAGCCGGACGTGATAGTGGTTGCGCTCTTCACCATCCTTCAGGACCGTGTAATCGTCGAAAGCGATATAGCGGGCCTGCAGGTCGGATTCACCGGAGGCGGTCTTTGCGGCAATCAGCTTGTCATCGGCGATGTCGAAGACGACCTGGTCAAGATAGGGCAGCTGCCGGCCGAGCGCGTCGACGCGGTAGTAATAGGGATTGCGGGTGAAGATGAAGCGCTGGGCCGGTGGCTTGATTCGCAAAATCCACGGATCGAGCGTCGGCAGATCCGGATTGTCGTTCTTATACTGGTTGTCTTTCTTGTTGTGCAAAGCCGCCCAGTTGCGCTGACCTGACTTCTGCACTAACGCATCCAGCTTGTCCTTCTTCTGGTATTTGACGTGATACTTCTTCAGGTAATGCGACGGCCGGAAGATGAAGAGCGGCGCAGCACGGGCCAAGGCCGGCAGGAATTCGGCATTCGGCGCCTCCCAGGAATAGCGCAAAGTGGTGTCGTCGATGATCTCCACTTTGGGCGGCTTGCCGTTGACCAGCAATTCCGTCGGCAGGCCACCGGGCTGAAGCTCGGCGTTATTGGCGACATCTTCCCAGTAATAGCGAAAATCTTCCGTGGTGAAGGGCTGGCCATCCGACCACTTCATGCCCTTGCGCAGATGGAAGGTGAAGGTCTTGTTGCCGTCGACCTCGAAACTTTCCAGGATGTCGGGCATCAGGCGATAGTCGCGGTCATAGCAGATCAGCCGGGCATAGCTATAGGCAACCAGGACGCGGGTATCCTTGCCATTGGCCATCAGCATATGAATCTCGCCGCCCTGGCGGCCGGTTTCGCTCATCGTGGCGATGGCAGGATGCACCGGCAGACGGTGTTCGACCGGCGGCAGTTTGCCGGCGCTTTCCTGAGCGCTGAAATAGGGCGCGCTGATATAGGTGGTCGGTGGCGTCGCCGGCACCTGTTGTGCCGCGGGTTGCGCGGTCACGGCCGGCGGTTGCGGCGTGTCGGCCGTGGTTGCCGCCGACAAGGTGGCTGACGGTGCAGGAGCGGCTTGTGTTGAAGCAACAGGGGCCGAAGCAGCCGCTGTCGAAGCAGCCGAGGCTGGAACGGACGGTGTCGAGCTGGCCGTGTCCTGAGCGCGTGCGGCGCCGCCGAGCAACAGGGCCGATAAAAGGACCAGGGAACAGAGGCCGCGCAGCGACGATATCATGCCGCCACCTCGCGGACACCGATGCCAGCGCGCACCCAATGATCCTTGGCGATCTCGACAAGGCCCGGCCGGTGATTGTCATCGATCGTGAAGGGCGTGGGCCAGGCAGCCGGGGTTGATGCCTTGCCTTCCATCAACTTGGCGAAATCAAGCTTGTGTTCAAGCGAGGGGTTGGGCACGGCTGCCAGCAACGCCTTGGTATAGGGATGGGTCGGTGCCCGGAACAGGCGATCGGCGGGCGCCATTTCCACCAGCCGGCCGGCGCACATCACCATGATGCGATCAGCGACGTAATCGACCACCGCGAGATTGTGCGAGATGAAGATATAGGTAAGGCCCAGCTTCTGCTGCAGGTCCTTGAGCAGATTGAGCACCTGGGCCTGGATCGACACATCCAGCGCCGAGACGGGCTCGTCGCAGATGAGGACATCCGGCCGCAAGGCCAATGCCCGGGCAATCCCGATACGCTGGCGCTGACCGCCGGAAAAACTGTGCGGATAGCGGTTGAGATGCTGGGCGCCGAGGCCAACCAAGCGCATCAGCTCCTTCGCCATCTCACGGCGTTCCTGGGTGGTGCCGATATTGTGAATGACCAGCGGCTCGGTGACGATATCGAAAACTGTCATGCGCGGATTGAGCGAGCTGAAAGGATCCTGGAAGACAAACTGCACGCGGCGGTGAAAGTCCCGCAACGCGGTGCCCTTCAAGGCCAATACATCCACCGCGCTGTTGCCGTCATGGAAGGTGATGCTGCCGGAATCCGGCCGCACGGCGCGCATGAGGATCTTGCTGAGGGTGGTCTTGCCGCAACCGGATTCACCGACCAGGCCAAGGCATTCACCATGCCGCAGGGTGAAACTGACGTCATCGCAGGCGCGCAATGTTTTCGGTGTGGCGGTGCTGATCCAACTGTCGTTGCGGATCACATAGGTTTTCTCGATATGCGAGACCTCAAGCAGCGGCGATCCCGGCAAGGCCGCCATCGCTCCCTCACGCCGGGTGCAGCGCTCGAAGACGCCACCGACCTCGCTGTCGATTTCGCGGATCGGGGTCAGGCGCTCGCCCGGCGCCATGTCGAAGCGCGGAACGGCGCGCAGCAGTGCTCGCAAGTAAGGATGCTCGGCGCGGCGGAAGATATCCTGCACGCTGCCGGCTTCCATGATCTCGCCGTGATAGAGCACGACGACTTCATCGGCGATATTGGCGACGACGCCGAGATCATGGGTGATGATCAGCATCGCCATATGCAGGTCGCGCTGCAGATCGCCCATCAATTTCAGGATTTGCGCCTGGATGGTCACGTCCAAGGCGGTGGTCGGTTCGTCGGCGATCAGCAGCGCCGGGCGACAGATCAGCGCCATGGCGATCATCGCCCGCTGGCGCAGGCCGCCGGACAGTTCGAAGGGATAGCAGCGAAAGGCGCGGTCGGGATCCGGGAAGCCGACCAGGCGCAGCATCTCCTTGACGGTTTCCTTTCCGGCCGCCGCGTCCATCTTGCGATGCAGGCACAGCATCTCGCTGATCTGGTTGCCGATGGTATGCACCGGCGAGAGCGAGGTCATCGGCTCCTGGAAGATGATCGAGATCGACTGGCCACGGATCTTGCGGATCGCAAGTCCATCGCGGGGCAGTTCCGCGATATTGACCAGGCGGCCGCCATTGGCCCGGTCATCAAGCAGGATATCGCCATGGGTGATGCGGGCGCTCTTGGGCAGGATGCCCATGATCGCCTGGGCAATGACGGATTTGCCCGATCCGGATTCACCGACCAGGGCAACGGTCTTGCCGGCCGGCACGCGGAACGACACACCGCGAACGGCTTCCAGTGGACCGGATTCCAAATCGAAGCCGATGTGCAGATCGCGGATGTCCAAGAGATTACCGTTCATGACATCTGCGCCTAGGAATTCGATCCACGAAGGGAGTCGGTCGTTTGCTGGGGCGGGATTGCCGGAGACAGCAGATCGGCCGGCAGATTTGCCAAGGCCTGCAGGTTGTCATCAGTGACGGGATCGAGCTCAAGACCATTATTGCGCGCGGCCGTGGCGGCGCGTTCGGCCAAAGTAAAAAAATACGGCAGGCCTGAATCGATGGCGATGCGCTGTTTCTGGCGATCCCGCAAGGTCAACACCATCCAGCCATCAGCGAGCGGCGATCGCGGTTGATCGGTCTCTGTCGCCCTGTCTTCAAAGCCACCACGGCCGAGCCGCCCCAACACGCTGCCAAATCCCTTCTTTTTCTTCTGCCGACGCCGTGGGTAATACCGTAACGACAATCCAGCCAGATGGTCCCAGTCAATCCGCCGGTCCGACCCGAACAGGGTTCGGACAATGCCGTTGTCATCCACGCCGATGACGGTCCTGTGTTGCAGGACCGTGCGCATCGTGTAGGCCAGGCAGCATAACGTCAAGGCAATGAACAGCCAAACGATGTGACTGCTCCATCCGGAAGTGATGATCATCACAAGACAAATCGCCGTACCAGCCAAGCCAAGGGCATAATCCATGAAAAGCGCTGATAGCGGATAGCGCAAAGTCGTCATTCTCCGATCCGTCCCTCGTCCTGCAAAACCGTCGGGTGAAAGTTCCCGTGTCCAAATCCCTGCCGTCAAATCCCGAGGCAAATGCCGGGAGTCAAAATCCCGAGGTAAATCGCAGAGCGACAAACCCGGTATAAAAATCCTTGAGGTGAAAACCTCGGGCGTAAAAACCAAAACCGCAGGTGTAAAAACCTCAGATATAAAAACCTCAGGGGGCAAAAACCTCGCGAGCCGTTAACCACCGTATCACGGGATAGGTCGAAAGCCAGTCCTGCAATCGCTCCAGGAACAGCCAGCTTGCGGCATCATGGACCAGGTGATGCGTTAGAATTCCTGTCGGTTCAATCCTGTCAGCTTCCTTCAACCGGCGCGCGCGCAAATGCTGCGTCAGCAGGGCCAGGGATTGATCGGTGCCGAGGAAGCCGCGACCGCCATGCCAGTCGATGATGTCGACATGGGTGTTGACCTGCAGCAGGCCCGCCGCCGCATGTGGGGCGCGGCGCGGCAGATACGTGGTGAGGCCCCGGAACCCCTGTTCCGGTAGATGATCAATGACGGCTGGCGCGATCCTGTTCCAGGGCGGTGTCAGGACCGGCAGCGCACGCGCGCCGAAGGCCTGTTGCAGGATCTTCTTTCCTTGCGCCAGTTCCGCCAGGACCAGATCGCCGGGCCGTGCAAGTCCCAGCTCCGCCTTCTTGCGATCGGGCGGTTCGTGGTTGCGATGACTGAAGCCATGCTGCAGGACGGCGAAGCGGTCGGGTTCGGTGGTGACTGCCAGACAGGATGCCAGATCTGGTTGCAGATCGGCGGGAATGACGGCCAGCGCAACCGGCACGCGCGCGATTTCGATCAGGCGGCGCAAGGCTGGCGTGTCAGCGACGGCATCGTCGTCACGCCACCAGAGATCGACCCGTTGTCCCGTATTCTGCCACCGCGCCAATTCCTCGGCCAGGCTCGCCCAGCCGCTGCCCGTCCCGCTGTTATCTGTCCCGCTGTTGTCTGGCCGGGGACCGCTCATCGCTCGGCAGCCGCTGCCAACAGGAGTGTTGCGGTCTTGGCGGCGCCAGCGAGATCAAGCGGCAGTTCAGCCGGCACCACCGCCCGGTCGATGGCGGCGGCGAGTGTCGCGGGCGACAGGTCCAGGGGGTCGACCAGTTGCAGGATACTGCGTTCCGCCAGCAAGCGACCGCGCAGGTTCTGCTCGCTTTCGCCACCATCGGCGAAAGGAACGATGACGGCTGGGCAACGGGCGGCGATCAATTCCATGATGGTGTTGTAGCCGCCCTGGGAGACCGATAACAGGCAGGACTGCAAGAGCCGGGGAAAATCCGGCAGGAAGGTATCCACGGCAATGCCGGCTTGCCGTGCCTGGGCAGCGATCGCGGCGCTGGCCTCGGCTGGCAGGTTGCGGCCGGTTATCAGGTGCCAGGGCCGGTCGCGATAGCGGCTGAGGGGCTTGGCGGCGATGGCGGCTGCAAAGAGCGGCGCGCCCACGGCACCGCCGCCAGCGGAAATCAACACGTCGCCCGCCAGACGATTGCCATCGCCGGTTGCCACCGGCTGTTCGACGACATAGCCGGTGTAGCGCAGTTTCGCGCCCAGGCGACCGGCTTCCGGGAAGGTGCGATCGAGGGTGATCAGATGGGGATCGCCATGCACCAGGACGAGATCAAAATAGCGCTCGACCAGGGCCAGCGTCTCGGCCCGGCGATCGGCCCGACCCTTATCGACCAGGATATCGCGCAGCGAACAGGCGATCAGCGGTCGCTTGCCTGCCCCAGTCATCTGCGTCGCTGCTTCCAGTAACGGCAGCAATTCAAAGCGGAACTGGCGGCGGCCGAACGGATACATTTCGATCAGCAGAATATCGGGCTGCACGGCGGCGGCATGCGCCAGCAATTGCAGGCATCGCGCCTCTTGCCAAGCCGCATCGATCGGCCGGCCGGCGGCATCGATGATGGCCGAGAAGCTGCTATCGGCGGCGCTGGCCGGCGGCAATTGCACCAGCCGGGCACCGCCAAGATCGATACCCGGTACCGGTTCACCACCGGAGACGAAGGTGACCTCGGCGCCGGCTGCGACCAGCGCCCGGGCCACCGCCGCCGCGCGCCGCAGATGACCGATACCGAGCAGATGCTGGACATAAAAAAAGACGCGCTGGCTCATGGCTGGTCAATCCCCGGGCGATTTGCCGGCAAGCCGGAGAGCTCCTGATCGCATACATCTTTATCGGATGATTCTTTGTCAGGCGATTCCTTGGCGGGCGGCGGTAGCAGCGGCAGGTTCATCCGCACCACCTGCGGCTGGCCAGCGGCATCGAGACAAAAATGATGAGCGCAATTCATGCGGATCTTTTCCGGTGACTGTTCGCACATGTCCCACCCAACCGCCAAAGCATATAGCGCGCGCAGCACGGCTTTATGCGCAACCGCGACGGTGTCGCGGCCGGCCGTGGCGATCTCGTGCAGGAGCGGCTTCAGGCGGTCCTGTACCTGGCGGGGGGATTCACCGCCGGGGGCATGAAAATCGAGGCCCAGCAATTCGCGCTGCGCGGCATCGCCACCGGGTTCGGCGCGGAGATTGCGCAGGGTCTTGCCTTCCCAGGCACCAAAATCCATTTCCGCCAATCGCGGCTCCAAGGTGATCGCGTGGTGGGGAAACAGAATGACGGCGGTCTCTTTTGCCCGCAACAAGGGGCTGGCGATGACCCGCCAATCCGCCCAGGCCTGGGCGGCGGCGCGCCAGCTGGCGGCAACCGTGCGGCCGGTCTCGTCGAGCGCGATATTGCTGCGACCCTGCAATCGCTTGGCGCGATTCCAGGGTGTCGGCGCATGACGGATGAACACCAGATTCGTCATCGACGCTTCACCAGCTTATCCAAGCTCGTCCGCAGGATTGTCGCGGCACTGTCGATATCATGGCCCCGCTCGATCGACCTGCGGGCGGCGGTACCGATGGCGGCAAGATTGCTCTCCAGCGCCGTACCGATCAGCTTGGCGAAAACTGCGGGCTCATGGGGCGGCGCCAGCCAGCCGGTTCTGGTCCGGTCAGTGGTGTCGATGATCGCCGGCACACCACCAAAGGTCCCGGCGAGAACCGGCAGGCCACAGGCCTGGGCTTCCAGCAGCGCCATGCCGAAAGCCTCGTTGACGGCGGGCCACACAAACAAATCGGCTGCCGCATAATACACCATCAGCTTTTCCGGCGCTTGCGATCCGAGAAAATGCACCCGGTCGCCAAGCGCGGCAAAGGCGGTTCGTACCTCCGCCCGTGCCGGACCGTCACCGATGATCAGCAGATGCCAGTTACCTCGCCGCAAGCGGGTCAGCGCGGTTGCCAATTCGCGATAGGACGCCAGCTTGTCGCCATGTCGCATCATGCCGACAGCCAGCAGCCAGTGGGCTTGCGGGTCCAGATGGTGCCGCCTGGCAAGCTTGCTGCGGGACAAAAGGCGATCGGGGACGACCGGGGCGAAGCTGGCCAGATCGAGGAAAGGCGGCAGATCGATCAGCCGGTTCTTGCCAACCAAAGGCGCCAGGCAGCGTTTGTCATTGGGATTGAAACAGAAGATCTGCTGCGCCGCCTTGATCGCCGCTTCCGACCCGCGATGGTTGATGTCCCAATCGCCATCGGCACGTTTCGGTGCATGGCTGGCCTCGGCCAGCAGATAGGGAATGTCGAGTGCGGCCGCGACGGATGGCCCGATCCAATCCACCGCTTTGTAATAGCAGTGATAAGTGAACCAGGCATCGGGCCGTTCCGCCTTCGGACGTCGGCGATAGCCGGCAATGAGACGCTCGGCGGTGGCCGCTGCGCGGGCCGCCATGCGGCGCTGCAAGAGCGGATCAGGCGTGGCGATCCGCGCCCGCAGCTGGCTGGCAAGTTCAACAGTCGCACCCTGGCGTCGCCAGGCAGCGAGCAGCAGGCGGGCGATGGTGCGATCGCCGGACGGTGTCGGATGACGCGGCGATTTCAACGGCGCATAGAAGGCGATCCGCATTATCCCGCTTCCCGCTTCCCGCGCTCGCCTGATCGGTTACTGCCGGGTCCGCTGCTGTCTGGGGTCAGGTCATGCGTGAAACGTCGCACCAGATCGGCAATGCCGGCCTGCAGGGTGAACTCGCGGCGCACCCGATCAAAGCCGGCCAAGGCCAGAGCGCGACGTCGCGCCGGATCGCGCAGCAGCAGCGTCATGGCCGCGGCCAGGGCATCGGGATTCTGGCTCGGCACCAGCCAGCCGGTTTCGCCATGGCGGATCAGTTCCGGCACGCCGGATATGTCGGCGGCGATCACCGCCACCGCCTGGCTCTGGGCTTCCATCAGCACATTCGGCAGGCCATCGCGATCACCATCATCGGTCACCCGGCTGGCCAGCACGAAAAGGTCGGCGGCGCGATAGGCGGCCAGAACCTGATCCTGCGGCAAGGCGCCTTGCCAGGTGATGCGATCGGCAATCCGCAGCTGTTCGGCCTGTTGCTTGAGGGCCGGCAGTTCGGGCCCGCCGCCGATATGCCGGAACCGCCACGGGATATCCGGCGGCAATTGGGCCAGGGCCTGCAGCAGATCGGGATAGCCTTTCTTCGGCACCGCCCGTCCGACCGACAGAATGATCAGGGGCTGGATGGATTGATCGGCCGATGGCTGGCTGGCGTCTTTGGCTCTGCCATCCTCGCCACGGTCGCCGGTGATGCTGGGTGGCGCGGGAAAGCGATTGAAATCGAGACCGTGATAGACGAGCGCCACCTTGCCGCCGGCCTGACTGTTCTCCAGTTGCGCCAGTTCCCGCAGATGCTGATGGCCGTTGGCGGTGCAGGTCACCAGCCAGTCGAGGTCGGCAAGCTTCTCGCGTTTTTCCCAGTCCGGCGTCGTCCAGATATCCTTGGCATGGGCCGAGCAGCTCCAGGGAATCCCGGTCATCCGGCTGGTGTAATAGGCAACAGCAGCCGGCGTGTGCAGGAAATGGGCGTGCAACCGCTTGACCGCACCGTGGCGGCCATTGGCGATCTCGCCGGCCAGGACACAGGCCTGGCCAAAACGCCGGACCCGGTTGCGGGTGAAATCGCGCTTGAGGTCGCGCAGCCAAAGGGCGACCGCACGGGGATAGCCCGGCAGGCGCCGCGCCCGCCACCAGCCACGCAGCACCCGCCACGGTTCCTGATGCAGGTATTCCGGCAGATAGGTGACGGGTGCGGTGATCTCACGGTGGATCGGGTGAACGTGCTTGTCGGTGGGAAAGCGCAACGAGACCAGCCGCAACAGCAGGCCAGCTTGTTCAAGTGCCCGGATCTCCTGGGCGATAAAGGTCTCCGACAGGCGCGGATAGCCCTTCAACAGAAACAGGATCGAGGGCTGGGCGGGATCGGCGGCCAGAGGGTTAGCGGCCACGGGAATAGCAGCCGGGGGGAATGCAGGAGAACCAGTCACAATCGGTCGGTCAAACGGATCAGGCCAGAGCCGGCCCGGATGCCCGTCCGGTCCTCACCATGTCAGCCATCGGCTGTTGTGCGATCGCCGCCTTTTTTGCGGTCATTGCGCCGAACGCCTGTTCATCGACACCTGCCGCCTGATCTGGTTGCGGCGGCGCGAGCGGCCAAGCGCCTGTTGCACCAGACGATTGACGTTCTCCAGGCCATCGAGCAGGCCCGGCACCACGACCTCGCTTGGCAAGGCCTGCTGCGGCAGATGGCGCAAGGCGGTCGCCATCGCCTTCCAATCGCGGCTGCCGTCATCTTCCAGCATGGCGCTGAGGCCGATTTCCTTTGCCTTGGCCGCGCGCAGATACTGTTCCATGCGTGGCTTGGTGCGCGGGATGATCAGGCTGCGCTTATCGAAACTGAGAATCTCGCAGAACGTGTTGTAGCCGCCCATGGCGACGACACCGATCGCCCGGTCCATCAGCGTTTCCAACTGCGCATCGAAGGTGATCGCCTCGATATTGTCGAGCTGGGCGGCGCGCTGCAGGAATTCCGCCTGGCGCTCCGACTGCATGAACGGCCCCAGGACCAGCAAGGCCGGATAGGGCTGCTTGTGATCGTTTTCATAGGCGCGCAGAACCCAGTCGATGACATCTTCGCCATCGCCGCCGCCGCCGGTGGTCACCAACAGGTAGGGTGCCTCGATCTTCTGCAGGGGCGTCACCGGCGATGGGTCCTGCGGCAGGCTGCGGCGCAGATAGCCGGTATAGGTCATCTTGTGCAGCACCGATTTCGGCAGCTCGATGCCTTCCAGCGGATCGCAGATCTGCGGCAGGCCATAGACCCAGATCGCATCATAGAGATCGCGCAAGGCCGGGACAGCGTTCTTGCGCTCCCATTCCGGGGCAAGCGAGGCCGGCTCGTCCATGATATCGCGCAGGCCTAGCACCAGCTGCGTGCCGCGTTCGCGCAGCATCTCCAGCGTCTCGCGCACTTCGCCGCGCAGGCCCAGCGGTTCCTTGTCGACGATGAAGATATCGGGATCGAAGATATCGGCAGTGTGTTTGATGATCGATTCACGCATCGCCAGCGTCTCGTCGATATCGATCAGCAGGCTGAGCGGCGTATAATCGCCACTGCGCAGCTTGATGACGCCGGGAACGCGGACGAAATCAACCCGCGCCCGGAAATTGAAGCTGCCGATGATGGGCGAGCCGGTCAGGATGATGACCGACATATCCTTGTTCTGGTCCACCAGGGAATGGGCAATAGCTCGGCAACGCCGAAGATGGCCCAGCCCGAAACTGTCGTGGCTATAGATCAATACCCGCGCGTCGCGCTCATTCATCGCCGTCTCCGACACGCGCCATCCCCCGATCGCGAAAGTCGAGCGGATTATGGCATGGTCACCAAGGGGCTAAAAGCTAAGATTTTGCGATGGCCGAGCCCCACAGCCGGCCCATCGCCCGGTTTGACCGGGCTGCAGGTCTGCCAGTTAAAGCTGTTGTCGTCAATCTGGCTCTGACAAAGGTTTAAACATTCAATACACTGATCGGACTGGGATTTTTTACCGCGACATGGCCGAAACTTGCCCCATTCCGGGCCAGCGCCTATCTTCGAGCCGGGGACGCATAGCGGTTGCCGGGCGAGACGGGCCGGAAGATCGCATTTGAAGCAGGGTCAGGCCGGATAATGGATCGCAGACTTTTCAAGTATATCTGGCAAAACAGCTGGCAGGATCAATTGAAGATCCTGGCCATCGTCCTGATTTCCAAGTTCTTCTATTTCGTCTCTCTGCAATTGCCAAAAGAGATCGTCAATGACGGCATCCGGGGCGAAGTTTTCAAAGCCACCGATAGCAAAGTCACACCCTTTATGCATTTTACGATCGGTCCCTATGACTGGCTGGGCCTGCCCAAAACCACCCTCTTTGAGG
>Ga0247779_1001229_pt1 | contig 12673 bp, 11 predicted proteins | sample UWRJL221509R5_FD_179925 | JGI IMG/M metagenome (GOLD analysis project Ga0247779, IMG submission 179925) | Plant litter microbial communities from Arlington Agricultural Research Station in Wisconsin, United States - UWRJ-L221-509R-5 | ecosystem: Environmental > Terrestrial > Plant litter >...
ATTCAACGTCCATTTCGTCATCTTCCATGGTCAACATAGACTCCATATCTTCTTCCTGAGGTTTTTCTTTTTCTTTGCCTTTTGCTTTTGCGGATTTGGCTTTCTTTTTCCCTTTGGAAGGAGCTGTTGCTTTCCGTGTCCTCGGAGCGCGTGGTATCGGACCGGCCACTCCTGTCATTCGATCTATGTGTGATGGCCTGTCGTCTGGAGGAGGTTGAAAAACGTCATTGGCAGCATCTACTACAATACTTTCATTTGCCTTGGGTATCAGAGTAACTTCTTGAAAAGCGATACGCTGCTCCGTGTTGGCTAAGTGTACAACAGAGCGTTTGTTCCAGTCATGATGATCTTAGAGGGAAAGTATTGGATTTCATCACTTGATATATGTAAAGATTCGCACCTTTGTCGTCCGTGAAAATCAACTCAGTACCAAGAAGCATATCGTGACGGCCCTTAAGAATTGTTCCTTGAAGTTGGATGTATGGCGTAGGAGTATCAAGACCCTGAATATAGAAGTCAATAACAGGCAAGATCACTCCATAAACGTAGTTCCCCTACAATTAATCTGTACGAAGTCGAACTGGGAACGAGCGTTGGTTCAACATTTCCCATGTCTAACGTCACATAAAAAACCTCCTCTTCACTCTCGTAGTCCTCATCGGGTCCAAAAGATTCAACTTGTCGATATCCAGGACACAATGAAGAAGGCGCGTTCATAATTATTGTGGCAAGGAACAACTGGTTAAATGTAGGTCAGGTCGGCCGGAATTCAATCAGAATTACGGAGTGGGTAGCGCCGCAACGGAACGGAGAGCAAAGTTTGTTTCTATTTGTCAATGACCTCTGTTCCTGTGCGCGTGCGCTTGTAGCTCTTGCTGCTGAATTCTACTCTAACATTTTAAATATCCCAAACATATCTCTGTTCTTGCCTTGATAATGCTCGCATTATAGAATGAGCTTTCGACAGTCTCTTGTACGACTCTCCCAAAAGTCAAAGTCCAAATCCGCTTCATGGGCTTCTCGACAAATCCGCGACCCATACGTGAAAAAGCGTCTAGCTGATCCAGCCTCATACAGAGCGAGGTCTGCGTTCAAGTTGCTTGAAATCAATGAAGAGTCAAATGGCTTCTTGGACTATCCTGACGTGCATTCTGTAGTCGACCTCGGTGCAGCGCCAGGCGGATGGAGTCAAGTGGTCGCGGAAAAGTTTGGATGGAATGGGACGACATCTTCCATTATGCCTTTGACAAGGTATACTTCTTGGGAACAACAAGCTGCGGCGACTGAGGAAACCGAACTATTGGATGAGCCCCATCCGGATAGGAAGATAAAAAAGAGGGAAAAGTACGCCCGAAGGAAAGTCGTCCAACAGGAATTGGACCACTTCGACCCTCTCAATATTGACGACGTTGAGGAAAATTGGGGTCAAACGGAAGGCCGTGGAACCATTGTCGGTGTTGATTTATTGAAGATAGAGCCGATTCCTGGAGTTCGAACCATACAGGCAGACTTCTTGTTGGATTCGACCACTCTTATTCTAAAGGACATGCTACGCACACCAGAAAATCCGGAAGGCAAGACAGACATTATTTTGTCAGATATGGCAGCCAATGTATCAGGCAACAATATCCACGATATTCAGTCCAGTTTGGAAATTTGCGAGGCCGTGTTCGAATTTGCCAGGTGGCATCTACGGTCTGCTAATGACATCGGGAGGCAAAGAGGTGGGGTATTGCTGTAAGTTTTTCGTCTTTTGGAATATTGATCTTATACTGATTTCTGGGCATCAAACTAGAATGAAATTTTTTGCCCATCCACTGTTAGACAAATTTCGGGATGAACACTTGAAGCCCAACTTCCACTTCGTCACTTATGTCAAACCCGATTCTAGTCGCTCTACATCACGCGAGGGTTACTACTTGTGCCAGGGATGGAAGCCTTTCTAATATTCCAAAGGCTTCTTCATGGATTACCCATGTAAGGGGAAAGGTTAGGGAGAATCGAAGCCTATACGCATTATCGATATGTGTTTGGTCTTAACGTCGCCCCCTGTTTCCAAGGCCTCACGGACGATTCTACCAAACCGGCTGTAAACATTGAACAGGGCTCCTTAAGGACTTCCAGACCATCGGCAGGCCTTCAAACAATATTCGCCCGAATTTAATCTTCCTCCATGATCAGAAATTCGGGGCCTTGGTGACTTGGTCGAAGTCACTGGTTGGACACCATTTACTAGACTTAAAGGCCCAGATCACGATTACTCTTCGGGCTTGGATCATTTACCCAGTCCAACGATGCTATTATACTTATTTTCCTCTTCCACCCTTGAGATTTATAATATCACAATTATCTCAAACATATGTCCACTCGGGAAATCTAAATGTTCTCCTATTACCTTGCTCTCTGTCTTTCTTATCACTTTCAGGCCTTTATTTTCTGGGAGAAAAAAAAAAGAAATTGCAACCAAATAAATTACGCATTGGCTTTCCTGGTCAAGAGTTGATAAACTGCCACCGCTTCAGCCTACACCTCAAGGAGCAAGTACACTCCCACCCCTCAGAGCATTCCACCAGTCACTAGGTCAATTCGGTCCCGCTAAGTAAGGTGAGTCACGGAATTTTGTGGGTTCAATGGTTTCCGCTGAAAAGCACCATTCCTCCCCTTCCCCACGTGCCGGTCTTATCCACATTGACAGCAGGGGCATGTCGCTCTGGACTGGAGATGATTACAAAACTCGAACCACAGTCCACATATTGTTCTCGATGTGGAACATCTACACATGACGAAGCGAGAGAATGAGTTCAGAAAATAAACTAATGTGTTTGGGTCAAGCAGTTTATGATCCATAAGCATAAAATATATTTCGACGGGATGTTATACACATAATACAGTAGATGATGAGAAAGAAAGGAACGAGGAACGTGCATATGTACATATGGTGGATGCTAAATCATGCAAATAATTGGCAAGAGCAAAATTAAATCATAGTTCGAAGACGTACCAGTGGCGTCAAGTAAGAAGAAAATTAAGCACCGAAACCATACAGGGTACGGCCAGAGCGTTTCAGTGCGTAGACGACGTCAAGAGCGGTGACAGTTTTACTGGAATAAGAATGAGTGGCATGCGAGAGTTAAGAGCTGAGAACGACGTACCGCTTAGCGTGCTCAGTGTAAGTAACGGAGTCACGAATGACGTTCTCAAGGAAGATCTTGAGGACACCACGAGTCTCCTCGTAGATGAGCCCAGAGATACGCTTTACACCACCACGACGAGCCAGACGACGGATGGCGGGCTTGGTGATACCTAGAATATGTTAAGTTATTTCAGTTGACTTCGTTGGTTGTTGCAGACGTACCCTGAATGTTGTCACGTAGAATCTTGCGATGACGCTTAGCACCACCCTTTCCGAGACCCTGTAGACGAGGAGCAGATAAATAAGTTCTAGGAGTCCTTTAGTGAATGCGAACAGCGAGGCGCACCTTTCCACCTTTACCACGTCCAGACATGTCTAATAGGTTAAGATAGTTGTTCTGGGGAATGTATGAATATTTCCTGAGCTGATGCTGCTACAGGAAGGCAAGTGTGACAAAGATGATGGTGGTAACTGGAAGAAGACAGTTCGTTGATCGCGCCGGCTTAATTACCCTTGTTTCGCGTCTATTTGGCTTTATTGACGCGATTTTCACGTGCCATAGGTCACGACTGTATCAACAAGGATTTTTATTTTTTAACTAAAATTTGATTATGGTGTTTTAGCCTTAGAAAATCCCAAGAAAATCCTGTCGCCATTTAAGCGATGTTAATTTAGAGTTCCGACCTAATTACCGTACATAGCCGTGCGTGTTAGAGCTCCGACAACTTCATCTTGTTCTCTTGAACAAAATCATGTATTTCCACTGTTGTCCATATCCTAATGTTAATACATCTTTCTCTCGAAAGATCTTCCGTCTCAGGAATGTGAGGTTGTGCTCATCTAGACAACTGAAGCTCTGAAGATGTTTCTGACATCTATTCACCTCTATATGATGGCAGTCCATAAGAGTATTATTAGCGCACTCGTAAGCCATCATTTAGTTCATATCTAGCAACACGCCAGGTTTCAATTCCGCCGCCAGGGACGAATTCAAAAAGGTAACCTGCAGGCTGACTGCGGGGCGTCTATTTGATTACAAGTGGAGGCCACGAGGGGACTTCCATCGATAAGAAGATTACCGCGTTCTCTCCACTACACAATGGCTGAAGAGTTTGGACAGCAGACAAGCCCCGTCGCGGCTCTAAAATCGATTTTGGGCAACTATCCCTACTCAGTAGGCCTACTTCGAGAAATATTGCAAAACTCCGATGATGCAAGAGCATCAAGACAGGTGCGTGAGGAGCTTGCTGCGGTATCTTTTGCTAACAGATACCCTAGATTTTTGTTTTGGACCGAAGAACACATCCAAAAGAGTCACTTTACCATGCAGGCTTAGCTCAAACTCAAGGGCCAGCGCTTTTAGCCTTTAACGATGCTCATTTCTCGAAAGAAGACTGGATATCCTTGCGATCCGCATTTGAATCTTCGAAAACCGATGATTCATCGTGCGTTTGTCCACAGCGACCTTACTCTCTACTTACACCTTTCACAGGAAAATAGGCAAATACGGCGTTGGATTTCGCTCAGTTTTCCATGTTAGTTGATGTTGATATTGTGGAAAGAATTTACTCATTCCTCGCAGATTACGGACTGTCCTCAAATCATTTCCGGCAAACATATCGCCATGTTCGATCCCTTATCTGCATTTATTGGATCCTCAGGAATCCGAACAGAGCTCGAGACACTTTCCTCCCGATGCCCTAATCAATTAGTCCCATTCAAATTCTTTTCACAGGTCATTTACGACCAGTTTGACGGCACCATAATACGCTGTCCACTTAGGACCACGAGCAGCACGATCAACTCGCGGGTCATTGCTCCCGACGATATCGCATATCTCTTCCGTCAATTTATCAGCGAAGAACTCGGCGTGACTTTTCTTTTCTTGCAAAGTCTTCAGCACCTTGAAATTCATGATGTTAGTGAAGAGGGTGTTTCTAGGTGTTTGGCTACCCTTTCTATCGACCGTTCTCATAACAACTCGGCCATAGTCAACACTTTCGTCCATTCGATGCGCGAACAAAGGAATTGGCGTGTTATGCTGTGCCCTTTTGAGAAGGAGGAGGCCATTGCATTGCTCTCTCAAAAGTTTACTGTCGATCCAACAACCATTCTCAAGGAACACAAACTACTTCCTAGCATTGGTATTGCAACAGTGATGGATCGGACTACCCAAGAAAAGGCTTCAGGAAGGCTTTTTACATATCTGCCCCTTCCTATTTCAACTGGTTTCCCCGTTCACCTTCATGCTCTCTTCGCCTTGACGCAGTCGAGGCAAAATCTTCGCAATGCAAAGGAAATTGGTGTCGTTCCGGGCAGTGCCGACAGGTAAGAGGATAATATTACCGCCATGCATTGTTTGAAGCGGCTGAGCGGAACTCACTAGCATTCTAATCGAATGGAACCGTCTTTTGTTCGAACATTATATTCCTCGGGCTTGGAATCATCTTTTGAAGGCTATTGCACAAGAACTCATTACGAACGACATAACTATATTCAACTCATGGCCTCCAGAACAGCGGTCTGTGGCCACAGCCGGTGAACATGTTTATTGGCAGTTACTACCTTTAAACGTCTTCAGAATTGTTGTTCATTCAAACTCTCCCGTATGGCCCGTTTATCGAAGTTCTTCCAGACAAGAACTTCATGGTCTCGAATTTAGGCCCTTAGACCTTTTGATAACAGCTGCACCTTCTGTTTCACGCCGTGTCCTTGATGTGTTGACTAGTCTCGGTCTATTCTTTACCTGCCCGCCCTTATACATATTCAACATGATCGCAGCTTCATCCGATAAAGCATTTGGCATCCTTACGCCCGAAGTAGCACATGCAGCGCTATTGGTATGATTCGTACCCTTCAACTGAGAGTCCCTAAATGCTAACAATTGTTTCTTGAAGACTCACCTTGATTCCTTCACGGACGCGTCGAAGGATGATTTGATGATTCTACTCGAATACCTTCTATCCACGGATAATGTTCGCAATATCATTGGACTGCCTCTCATCTCTGTGAGCAGCGGGGCGACTATTACCCTTCTCGATAAGCAAAACGCTTCAGATACATACACCATGCTTGCGAGGGATGAAAGTGCAATTTTTGGATCGTGCGATGATAACGCTATCGAACTAGGATCACTTCCTTACCAAATCGCGCAAAAGCTTACAAGATATGGGCCAGAGCACCTCAACATTCAAATGCTATCTGTTTCTCGCATTGTTGCCTACCTTACTATCTATCCAAACAGACTGGGCCTCGACCTTTCGCTGATTCGGAGCGATCCTAAGGCTGTGAGATGGCTTTCGGCCTTCTGGATATGGGTGAATACATATAGCGAACGTAGTGAACTTTTCCCGCGCATCAGAGACCTATACCTGTTGCCATCGACTAAAGGTTTGAGGAAGGCGGACAGGATCATGTTTAAATCCCGAGGAGAGCATCCTAATTCTGTCAACCACTTATCCAAGATTGGTATTCCTTTCCTTGACCCCGAACTCTCTGATGCAGCTTCACATGTTCTTACAGCGCACAGTTTTGTGAAGCTAATAATAGACGCCTATATGCTGCTCGATTTTTTAGCAAATTCCAGCGACCTTCCAGTCGAAACACTTCAACTATCCCACGATGAATGTAACACAGTCATGAGGCATATGGCCCTCTATCTCCCAACATCTTATTCGAGGTATGGCCGGGCCCTCACTCAAGCACAAAATGAACAACTGCGCAGGCTACCGATATACCCAATAGCCACATTTTCCTCAAGTCAAATCGCGATCCAGCGCGACTGCCTAGATGATAATATTTCATATAGATCTATTGGAAATCCTCCATTTCTTCCTAGCGTCCCTAATGTTGGATTCCTTCAGATGAACACAATCGCAACTCCTTTACTGGACTATTTAGATCCAAATTCTCCAATTAGTCGGTTATCTGACCAGCAAATACTATCCTTGACTGTAGACCATTTTGCGGAGCAATCGCCTCATGTGCACGAGGCCGTGCTCGACTATATATCAAGGAACCCCGGAAGTACGTCTACCATGATACTCGATAAACTTCGGGAAGTACCTTTCGTATATTCTCTAGATGGGCACAAAAGGAAGCCATCCCAATTTATCGATCCAGATTCTGCGATTGCCCGATTATACAACGAGGACCAGTCACGACTTCCTCGACAAGTGACTTCTGCGGAAAAAAATATTGTTCGGTCACTTCGCTTACTCGGCAGATCTTACTATTCCACGTCATTCATGCGGCGCACTCTTACCTTGGAGATTGTTCAAGAACGAATCAATTTCATAGCCAATGACTCATCTTCTCCTAATAATGCAAGCTTGGCCGAAACGCTTCTGAATCTCATCGTTGACGCTCAGTATGATCTCAATTACTCTAGTCTCGTAATCACGCCTCAGCAACGATGGCTACCCACAAATTGGGGCTTAAGGAGCTCAGAGGAGTGTCGCGATCCAAACAAAGTAGCTCCTGCGCTATTCAATCATGTTCTTGCTGAGCTCAGACCATTCAATCTTCCTGCCTCCCTAATTAACATCCTTGGATGGGACCAACCGCTTGCCACAGATATTTTAGTCAATCAGCTTGATCGCGCCCTCGATAGCGTAGAGCACACGTTTTCTGACATTCTTCAACTAGTTCAAATGCTGAGTTCGAGACAAGACTGCGACTTTGAAAGGTTACGACAGATAACTTCCACTCGGAAGTGGGTCCCCACCACTGATCAACAGCTTTCGGAGACCCAGAACGCGATTTTCGCGAGTCCCATAGCTGATACTGGATTTCATCAGGCACTCTGCCTAAACTCTGGTATGAGAACCTTCCTACAACTCATGGGCTGTACAGACAGGTAGGTTCTCTCTAGACTGCATTTTGAGGTGTAGCTGACAAATAAATTGATTGCAAGTCCCACTGCTAATGCGATATTGGGCAAGCTCAAAGAACTTCAGTCCGACCCGTTGGATTTGACCGGCGTTGGAACATCCATTAGCCTTTTACGATGTCTTCCGACCGACCTTGATCAACAACTGCGCTCAATGATTCTCGTTCCAGCTGAGGATTGTCGTCTGCATCCAATTTTAAATGTCTATTTCAATGACATCGGAGAACATGCTCGCTTAATTCCACTCGAACAAAATGCGATTGCTCATCCGCTAGTAGAGGAACCATTGGCCAAAAAACTGAGGCTCGGTCGTTTAGGCCTGAAATCCGATGTTGATTTTGACCTTTCTTCCATTGACATGGGCGAGAAACCAATAACTACCGTTCGAAAGGCTTTAAGTCAGTACACCGACACGCAATTTGCGACGGAATTCTTTGCGAATGCTGCAGATGCCAATGCTACAGAATTTGCTCTTGTCTTGGATGAATTCAGTCTTGCAATAGAAGAAGACATTCAAGCACTTTCCCCGGCGATGGTGAAATTCTGTACCTCTCCTGCTCTCATAGTCTACAATAATTCCGTTTTCGAAGATCAAGATTTCATAGGGATTCGCAAAACCAACATAGGCGGTAAAAATGATAGAACGGAGACGATTGGCCAGTTTGGTCTAGGTGCTCTCACTATGTTTCATTTTACAGAAGTAAGTACGAAAAAGGTTTTGCACGTGCAAGTGCTAATTACGCGCATTATCAGTTGGCAGTGATAATATCGAATAAACATGTCTTGTTTTTGAACCCTTCTATGGAGCACTTACCAATTGCGGATGTGGCGGCCGTCATGCTACCCTTGAATACGGTTCGGAAGTAGGTACCTTCATAGTGATAGGCCATGTTTGAATTTACTAACGCCCAAGTACAGATTTTACTCAAGCCATCTCCGCCAAGTCGACGGCTTGTTCGACTTTGACATATCTTCGACGGAACCGTACAACGGAGTACGTGGTCTTTTACTCGGAAAATTCTAAACCCAATATGTTTTACAGACTATTTTTTTACTCCCCCTTCGCCAAGCATCGCACCTGGAAGGTTTGACAAGTTCTGTGGCGTCGAGCGTGATACGAAGTACCGATCAAATAAAGCATGATATTCTCGACAACTTTTGCACAACGGCGCCTCAATGTCTCTTCTTCACTGGCATCTTAAAAGTCAGTGCCGTCATGCGCTCGCAGAATAAAAGACGAGAAATTATCCAAGAATGCTTGTGGTGCTTCTGGGCAGACCATGATTCTGTAGAAACGGAGTCTGATACTGGGTACAAAATCCACAACGCGACAATTACCGATGATGCAGGTGTTGTAGTCAACTGGAAGATAGCCCAAACTTCAACAAGCAATATCCCTTCAGATGTGTTATCTGCGCTCAGGAATCGGCATCAACCTCGCTTACCTGTCTCCGCTGGCTTGGCGGTCGAACTACAAGAAGAGACCATCCCCTCAAGGAGCTCAAATTATAATTTTTTCTCTACTTTACCCCTTGCCATATCAACCTCACTCCCAATGCATGTCATGGCAACCTTCTTCCTTTCTTCTGACAGAAGAAGCATAAGATCTACAGCAGACAAAGACAACCCAGAATCTAGATTCAACGCCTGGATTCTTTCGGAACTCATACCACCTCTATATCTCTTCATGCTCCAGAAATTGCTAGAATACGGAGATAACAAAGCCTGGTGGCCAATGGACAACTCACCCCACAAAGACATCCATTCACAGGTTATTATCGAAGAATTCTACTCCAAGCATTTGAGAGCTTCCCCTCGTCCGGTTTTCCAAAGCTATTACGACTCTGAACTCAGTATCATTCCCCGGGATGTCGTCCTCTCGGGCGAAGAGCCCCGAACCATTGAAAAGGCATTGTCTATGATGTCATCCCCTTCTGTAGCCAGACTACATCAAGGAGCGTACCGACTGGCAAAGTATATGGGCGCGCTATCGATTGTCGGTCCACTTTTTTTGAGAAATGAACTACTTTCAAATGCCTCATCCGTTGTCACACACTTCACTATCAAAGAAGTAGAAGAGCTTATCCGCTATCTCTTGCGGAAAGCAGAAGATGTTCAAGAAGATGAGGAAAACATCTTAGGTCTTACTATCTTACCTATGGAAGATGGGAGCTACGGAACGATCAAGGCGCGGCGGGAGTCTCCAACTTACTTTGTGTGGTGGCCGCGGGACGCGTCAAAGCAGCACAATTTTCCGCCGCAATATTTTGTTCATCCCCTTATGAAGTTCAAGGAAGACCTTCTGAAACTCCCTTTAAATATTATCTTCCTTGATCCTGCTTCCATTGTGCGCTTTGTGGGTGACCACGTTCCGGCGTCTTCTTCGTTTGTTTCGGAACGTGCCCAGGCGGAATGGATTGAGAGGTTCTGGGATTCTTGGAAAGAGTATGCCATCCTGGGACTTCTTCATAGCGAGATCATGGAGTATCCTCTTGTTCCAACTGTTATCCCAGGCCATTTTGTTTCTTTGTCTAGTTGCAAGAACTCTTTGTCTGTAGTCATTCCAGGCGACTCGCAGCAGACCGAATTGATTCGTCTTGTCCTGACCCAGCTCAGTATAGACGTTGTTAGGCTTGATGACGATCATATCCAAACTCCTGCATCACTCTACGAGATATTACGGTCCGATGAATTCCCTTCTTTCAATTTCGAAAATGTTGTCAAGGCTTTAACCTACGTTCGGGGTGACATCAGCCGCGCAATTCTTGACTTTGAGCAAGAGTGGCAAGACGCATTTGCGACTTGGGCAAGAGGTTCCATTCAAGAAATAATCCCGCATGAGCTTCAGGCTATTGCTCAGGGGCTACCGTTATGGCCCTCAGCGAGTAGTACATCTGGTGGAATTGATCTTCGACCGGCTTTGGATGTATTCATGCTTCCCTCTGATCTTAGTGTAGAAGTGGCCTCACAGTTTATGAATGTTCATGTCGCGGAATACGGCTCTCTTCGTTTCCTCAATGGACCATGTTTAACTGCAACCGACATACAAGGCAGACTCGATTTGCCAGTGGGTGACAACTTATCAGCTGGTCGATTGATTGCGTACAGACAATTCCTCGAAATGTGGTTTCCAATAATCCCACGATCGATAAAAAACCCTGTCCCGGTACCCAACAACCATGGCACAATTATGTTGTCGACAGCCCTTTATGCAAGGGAACCTCTATTCGAAGCAGCATTTGGCACGGACTCGGACGTATTCTTACATTCATCGTTCGAACAACTTGAACCTTTGCTCTATGACCGTGGTCTCCACACTGAGACGCAACTGGACTTTGACCTTTTCCTGACTTGCGTCAATGCATTTGAGAGCAGTCAGTTAGGGATAAACATCAACGAAGACGTCGCCCGCGCGAATGTTTTATTTGAGTCCTTTGGGTTTTCATTGCCGATGCAAGTCCTCCCCAACGAAGCCAGTCGGTGGCGAGAACTCGATGAACTCAGATTTATCCCTCGTAATATGGATGACAGACGCCGCTTGTCAGGACAGCATTCATCGCAAGGATTCTTGCTTCCAATGAACATAACTTCGTTAGAGGTGATTGTTTCTCCCTCGGACCTAGTTGTAGAGGAGTTTGAGGCCATTGCATGGACTCAACGTGCAACATTTGCTTCTCAACCTAACCATAGAGTTTTACTCGCATATCCTGATCTAGGTCGCCCCACTATCAGAGAAGTGGTCAGTACATCAACCAACTATATCGTATATTCATATTGATCACCTCGTTATCCTTTGTAGCTTGCCCATCTGGATGCCATTGCTACGATTTCGAAACTTGGATTGTCCAAATCGCAACAAGCAATAATAGCTCATGACGTCGCCAAAACCTATGCATTTCTGAACACTAACAGTGCAGCAGCAGTTGAAGCCATTGCGACATTGGATGATTCCAGATCGACTATATTCTTGAATGTGGATGACCCAGAAACGGATGATTGGCGATGGGATAAAGTCGATGATTTGGTATTTGAAACGCAGGACGTAGATGACAATATCCGTCACGTTCGCAAATTCTTATTGCCGTTCAGCGGTCTCCTGACTGCAGCAGGAGTGTTACCTATACATCATCCACAGTACCCTTCCAGCCCTGTTGACGCTGCTTCTCCTGGACTTGCATCGCTTCATCTATCTTTCAACAACTTGCGTCAAAAACATATACTCACAGACATCCTTTTTATCACCGATGATCACGTTGAAGGAGCTGAACCCATCGCACATCGAGCCTTCTTGGCTGCATGCAGCGAATACTTTGCAGATGCTTTTTCGGAAAATTATCAAGAAGCAAGGGAAGCGTCTTCAGAAAATCCTGTCCGACTATTGGTTGATAATTACACTACGCAAGCTGTTGAGACAGTCCTGGGTAAGGCCTGCTTAGTGACTAGATCACAGGGTACTGATATCAAAACTTACGATACAGATTACGCCTATACGCGCACACGGCCGGAGATCGAGGAGTCTTCATTAGAGCTATTCCTTGAGGTTTTAAAACTCTCCAACATGTGGAATATGCTGGATATCTTTGAGGACGTTCAAAGGGAAATTGCTGTGAAATGGGTTAAACCGCGTTTCTTAGGACAAAGTAGGATCT
>Ga0247779_1001230_pt1 | contig 12668 bp, 12 predicted proteins | sample UWRJL221509R5_FD_179925 | JGI IMG/M metagenome (GOLD analysis project Ga0247779, IMG submission 179925) | Plant litter microbial communities from Arlington Agricultural Research Station in Wisconsin, United States - UWRJ-L221-509R-5 | ecosystem: Environmental > Terrestrial > Plant litter >...
CGTTTGGTAGTGTTCTGCAATAACAATGTCAGGGTATGTCCACGATGTCTGTAGAGTGTCATATGGGCGTCCATTGTGTATGCCCCAACAAATCCGGGAGCAGCTTCAGTGTCCGGACGTCTAACGTTGCAACGTCCAAGACTATCGGTACTCAAATCCCTTATCAATCATCATATATCCCCTAAATTAACCCAATTCAAGAGAGTGCTCCTCTAACATCGTTTTTACAGAAATCGGAAGAAAATACTCGGTTTTCAATCGGGTGATTTGTTTTGGCGAGGTATATTTTTATGCATTTTTTTTTTTTTGAAAGTGGGAAGCGCCTGCACTCAATTGCCATCCTTGAAGGATGTCACGAGGAACCGCGAGAACAATATGAACAAGTACTTCGTATTTCACAAAAGCAACCATTTCGATGTGTAGGACAAAAACAATTTGTATTTATGATGTAAAAGAGATGTAGGAAAGGTCTGACACTCACGACACTACAGTATTAGTGGGCAAGTTCTTATACCCGGCCAACGTTCTTCTGCGCTTTACCTGAATCGCCTCGCCAGATGTAAGATTCATAGGGCGGGCACTGTCTAAGAGGTTGCGACAAGAAGATTAACGTAGCAAAAATTGCATCTTATATAGGGTTTGATGTTTGTCCCTGCTTGGTGCTTGGGATATATTTGGAATAGCCAATTACCACGCCGCGTTTACTACCATTGAGCGAATTTCGAATTTGAAGGTTATCCATGAGCTGAACATTTCTGAAGCGCTCAAATGTTAGTGTGCAAGTGTTACAAATATTAGGATAGTAATAGACACTTGTGAGTAATTACATAGTTTCATCTAACAAGTCCGATAAAGATTGAAGTCCATCAGGTGATAGCCCCTTTTCCCCTGGCGAAGTTGCTGTAGTGGTGCCCAAGAAAACAATCTCCCCTCCTTCCCACTCATCGAACTTGAAGGTAGATCCCTCTTTCTCTCCACATTCAAGTCCACCCATATCCGTTCTCTCACCTTCTTCACCCAATCCTTCGACGTTGACACCGCCACTTTGAGACAGTCTCCTCTTCTCCAACTCTCGCTCAAGAATGGATTTCACTCTGTTGATTGCCATCATGCTCGTGCTCGTGGTTAAAGATGATGTCGTCTTGAACAAGTCAGTTTTGTGTGCGAGAATAACGAGCACAGGTTGATGTTGTGAAGGCGGAAGGGAAGTAAGTGCGTGTAATACGTGGTGCAGATGTCTAGAAAGTAGTGTACGATTAGAAACGAGAAACGAGAAAAGAGAGTAAAAGCGTACTCTGCAACAAGTGGGGAGTTTCTTGAGACTGTACTGGCATCCACGACAAAACCAACAACTTTGGTCTCAGGCAAATACTCCACGAATTGGCTTCTTAGTCTGGCATGACCAGGTACATCGACGACACAAATCTTCTTATCATTAGACAGCGCCGCTACAGATGAGTTTGTCTGCATTGATGTTTGAGTCGGTAGATTTTGTCCATACGCCAGCTAGGAAAACTATTGAAAACCGCACGGCGACCGAAAATGGATGGACAAACTTGTGACAGGATAGCTGTTTTGCCAGCATCTGGTGGCCCAACAAGCAAAAATGTGTTGCCTTTAGATTTCGATTTATTCCTGCTAGCAAAAAATGCAACTCGAGTTATTGTCAGGCAGTGTTCGATATCAGATGTGAGGGGGGCGAAGTACCAAGGACCAGCAATAACGCGATAATGAAAGAACCGGCAATTAATGATTGGGGAGTGAATGTCGACGACATGGAAGCAACTTCGGGAGATTTGGTGGGCTCCATATTGCTGTGAATTATTGTCTCGATGATACAAGCTGGTATTATGAAAAAGGGGGCAATGTGCTAGATAATAGAAGTTGTAGTAAGGTAATGGATTATGGTAGTCCTGGTGAACCGCGATCGACAAGTCACAACGACGAGAGCGTATTTGGTCGTGTTTGGAATTTACGCCATTACCACGGTCTCTGACGTTGCGTAGTGCCTGAACGCAGACAAAGAAGGAGCTTCATTTTTATCCTTAGAATTTTTAAGAAATAAAGATAATTTTCTCCGGTATCTCTTATAACAAGAACTGATCTGTCCAATTCTTGATGAAGCTACCGAAGACCCAATGAACCATGGTGACGTATTTTCGTGACACTGATCATCTGACCCCAGTCACACCTGTGACAGTGGTGTCATCCGCTCGCCGTCTTCCACGTCTGCGTGAGCAAGTCCGTCATCGACATTCTCGTTATATTTGAACTCTTCTCTTCTCCTTCTTCGAGTTTGACACACGAAACGCTTGCAAAATGTTCATCTTAAACTGGTTCTGGGACGTCCTCGCACAGCTCGGTAAGGTCTTTCGTTTGTATTGCTACAATAAGGCCCCTTTTGACACCGTTGCATTAGGTCTGCTGCACAAGAACGCAAAAATTCTGTTCCTCGGTCTGGATAACGCTGGAAAGACAGTGCGTATGCATATTGCTATCAACATTTCTTAAGTCACTAATAACTTTATAGACTTTGTTGCACATGCTTAAAAACGACCGACTTGCCACGCTTCAACCCACACTCCATCCCAGTATGTTACCTGGAATTCAGTTGCACCAAACATTTCAATGACTTACTTACCACTTCAATTATAGCCTCTGAGGAGTTGGCCATTGGCAATGTTAAATTTACAACCTATGATTTGGGTGGACATCAACAGGGTATTCATTGATTCGTTGGGACTATCTTAACATTGGTTATTCATGAGTTATTCCTTACACAGCTCGTCGCCTCTGGCGCGACTATTTCCCTGAGGTCGACGGCATTGTCTTCCTCGTCGACAGCGCCGACTTCGAGCGATTCGCCGAATCGAAAGCCGAACTCGACGCCCTCCTCTCCATTGAGGAGCTTTCCAAGGTTCCCTTCCTTGTTCTTGGTAACAAGATCGATGCACCCGGTGCTGTCAGTGAGGAAGAGTTGAGGCATCACCTGGGATTGTACCAGACTACGGGCAAAGTGAGTTATACCTATACCACTTTCATATGTGGCTTGAAACTGATGTTTTCTTGCAAAATCAGGGCAAAGTTCCTCTCAGTGACATCCGACCCATCGAGATTTTCATGTGCTCAGTCGTTCAGAGGCAAGGCTACGGAGAGGGTTTCCGATGGCTCTCACAATACGTACGTTTTACCACGTCCTTCCGCTTTAGGTATTATTCTGATAGGTTCGACAGATCTAAATATCTTAATACGCAAGGAATGTCGGGCTCTTATCTGGCACTCTTAACTACACGTATGCCTCTATTTCGCTATTCAGTAGAGCCTTTTCTTCATTCGAGTATCTAGTATTTTTGTCCAATACACGTAATTCACTACACAATTACCATGGATGGAATTTGCGTTATCTGACCAACCTTTTGGTCCTTGTCTTTACATATATATAACTTTTTCTATATAGCTTTGAACTCGGACTGAGTGAATTTGCTGAGTACTGAACGCTGAGCCTTGAAGTTGAAGTTATTTCTGGTCCAACCACGTGGAAACTACAAACCGAGGGAAATTGGTGATGTCAGAAGTGACTTGTATGCTGTCTTCTTCCTTCACCCCGTCGCTCTCGTTTCGAAATATTTTGGTTTCAGCGATCGCAATACGCGTTATACTGATCCTTTACAGCGAATGGCATGACGCACATTCAGTTGTGAAATATACGGATGTGGATTACCGCGTCTTTAGTGACGCCGCAAACTTCTTGTCTCGGGCTGGTCCAGGAAATACAAATCGCGCTGAAGGGCCATTGAAGAGCATTATAGGACGCGAATTGAATATCGGAAAGTATGTCTGCACGAATATAGGGCTGTAAAGGCTTTTCATCTGACGTGTATTTGTGATGTAGCCCGTACACACGAGAAACTTATCGATATACTCCATTACTCGCACTCATCCTCACTCCAAATGGATGGCTGCTTCCTTCGTTCGGAAAATACATTTTTGCATTGTGCGATATTGTAAACGGCATTCTAATCTATCAACTGCTCAAAAGCGAGATTCTTCCTGAGCTCGTGCCGGCTGCACTAAGATCGACGTCATCAAGTAAAGAATCCAAGGGCAAGGCCCTTGAAATTTCCACGTCGGAATGGGTGGAAAGGCGGTCTACGATTTACAGTGCGGTGCATTTACTTAATCCTCTTGTTTTCTCCATCTCGACGCGCGGTTCTTCGGAGTCTCTGTTGTCGCTCTTCGTCCTGTTAACTCTCTATGCGTCGTTGAAAGGACGTTGGGATATGTCAGCCATTTTGCTCGGTCTCAGTACCCACTGGAAAATATACCCTGTCATCTATGGCGCTGGATGCCTCGGTGTCATCGGTAATTCGGGGCGTCTAGTCAATACTTGGCAGGATTATTACAGGACGATCATTAACGCGAAGACTATTAGATTTACTTGCATCAGTGCTGTGACTTTTATTCTTCTCGGATTAGGATGCTATGTGATGTAGGTTCCATTATCTAATACTCAAACCGTCTATCGTAATGATATTTGTTCTTCTAGCTGGGGATATCCATTTCTCTACGAATCGTATCTCTATCACCTACACAGACTCGACCACCGTCATAACTTTTCGCCTTACTTCTATTTAACCTATCTCACTTACCCCCCCTTAAACACTACATCATCCACGATCCATGGATGGGAACATATCTTACGCTCGCCCCTCATCAGTTTTGTCCCACAAATGACTATGGCCATTGGGTCTGGTCTGCTTTTCGGACGCCGAAAAGAAGATTTAGTCTTTACCTGGTTCGTGCAGACATGCGTATTTGTCATTTTCAATAAAGTGTGCACCTCGCAGGTAAGTGTCCCTTCCACCATTGCAACTGACGTAACTAATCGTGAGGCAAATAGTACTTCTTGTGGTACCTCCTTTTACTGCCACTCTTACTTCCCAGACTTCCCTTTTCGAGATGGGAAGCTGGGTTATCTATCGCATTTTGGGTTGGCTCACAAGCGTTATGGCTTAGCGAGGCATACAAATTGGAGTTCTTGGGCGAGAATGTATATCTGAAACTTTGGTCGCATGGTTTAGGCTATGTGATTGAAAATTGCTGGGTTCTAGTGATGATTATGGATGCTTATAATCGTAGAACCTGACTAGGTTACGTTCCAAAATGACTGCAAGATATAATAAAAATGCGTTGAAATTGAACTTGGTCATAGGTATGAACACAATTAGTCGGAGTCGGACATGTCCATGTCGCTTTCAGATAGGTCAGTGAGGTCTGGAAACGCAAGCCTATCAGCAATAACTGGATCGCGTGAGGAATGAGAAGGTGGTGGTGGTGGGTCCGCTGGTAATGGAGGCGGAGAATAGGAAGGTGGAAGAGGAGGTGGTTCATCAGTTGGAGGTGGAGGCGGCGGTACCTGAAATTGGTTGAGGTATGCTACACTGTCCTCAAACGAGGTATTTGCCCACGTTTCGATCGATATAACTTGGGGGGGTTGATAGGGTATAAGGTGTTGGGAAGAAAAGTAACTCGATGGGTATTCTGCCCAGCGAACCAGGGGACGCAGGGAGGTTAATTTGCTACCATCTCCGGGAAACGAAGAGCTAGAAATTGTCTTTGAGTCATCTAATTCGTCCCCAGAGGATAACTCGTTTGCTGCGATTTTTTCGCCGTTGTAAGAAACTTGAAAAACATTACGAAATAAGACGTTCTCCACGCGATCATCATCACCGTGAATCTCGAAAAATTGGCTTTTTTCAACTTCATCATCAATGTCGCCGTCGTTCTCAGCCCAAATACGACTTTTTACAAGTTCTCGCGGATCGGTTTGATTAATCCAACCGAGAGGATAACCCCATACCGAGATATTTCGCAGCCAGTCTTCATTACTCGATTCTAGGGCATCTCTAAGCAATTCCCCCTTGATTTTACCAGGCTCAAACTCTTCAGCCCAGTCAAGACGTTGCTGCCTCCAAGCTTCGACTGTGTGGATCCTTTTCCAATGACCGAGACCAAAGGTCCCTTGAAAAAATTGATAGTATTGGCGGGAAAGTGCTATAAGGTCCCTGTCCAAGCGAAAATTGCATTCCGTAACCTTGTGGTCCAGGCTCCCGCAGTTAAAACATCGAGATTGGGTTGCAAGTCCATTAGACACAACCTGAGATTCTGAGTCGTCTATTTCTTCCCCTAACACATCTTCATGCGCACGTTCATAGATGCCGTATTGCTCCCAGTAATGAGAATACAGGGCAGGAGCCGAATGATAGAAAAAAGTCGATTCAAGGTTTAGAGCTTGTCCGTCGACGCCTCCAACTCCGTTTGCGCTTGTTTCTTCTCCCATTCGGTGAGTGCCTGGAGGACTACACTTTCGTCCCAACGACCTTTTGCTACTTCTGTGCCTTCTAGATGCAAAGCAGGAATCCAGTAGACATACTTCTTCTTCCACTTCTCCTGACCTTCGTCCTGGATGTTGATTGTATCCAGTTCAAATGGTCGCTGCAGAGTAAATTGTTCAGAGGAGACTCAACTGAATGTTGTTAGTAGGAAACATGCGCACCGATTGCCTAACTTTAGCTAGCGCGGACTTAGCAGTCTAAGTGCACACTTTATTGTCAGTAATATGACGAGAAGTAAAGAAGGGGCTTACATCACAAAGAGAGCAATTTGGCCCAGAGAAAAGAGTGAATCTTGGGATGCGGGCGCCTCGAAGAGCCATCGACAGAATTCTGATTCGGAACCGTCAAAGCGGCTGAGCCAATATTACACTCGATCACGTGGACACCGTTCGCGTTACTCTACGCGTGATGAGCATCACGTAACGGTTGACATGGACAAGCGCGAGAAACGTTTTAAGTGGTTGTTGTATCTCACTCAGGGGCAGCAATTTTCCATTCTCTCGTTCCAGGACTCTTTTGTAGGACCCTGCAGGTCAATGTCTTGCGATGTCATCTGTGGAACCTGTATGGCGAGTCAAGAGTAAGTTACGGTTGGTTATTTCCAAGGCTATTCCCAAGCACTCATTGCATATCTGGTTCTCGTAGCGCGACCATGTCCCTTTTTTCCTTTAGGACGATGCATGTTCGGTGATTCATGCAATTTTCTTCATACAATTACAGGTGAAATCAATTCCGAGTCAATACTTTCCAAGGATGCCACACCACCAACTGTCGCAAAGCCCAGTACACCGTCGAAACCCCCAAATCTTACGGTCGATTCACCACAGTCCGTTCGTTCCCCACCCCGCTCACCTCGAACTACCAGCCTACTGCATGCGCTCAGAGATGTCATTGGAGACCCCGACGAAGAAGATAAAGAAGGCGTTAACGGTTCATATGCAAATGGGTCCCGAATCCGTTCCGAGGAGTGGTCAGAATCCTTGCCAACGCTGGTCAATAAAACTGAATTCGATTATCATTATCAACCGGAAGAGAGCAGCTATACCATGACTGCTCGTTATGACACAGACGATCACGGGGCTGCAGAAGAAGAAGAGGGTAACTGGACTGCCATATCCGTTTACGATGATGACGACAGCAATCCAAATTCGGAGCAGTTTTTTGGGAGCGACAACCAACCTGAGGACTTGAACTTTGATGAAGGCACCACGCGCTTCTTTGCCCAGTCTCCTCAAGATATAGATGAACGAGCTCTTTGTGAGCCAGACGCGGGAGACTCTGAAGTGTCAATGGCGACCTGTTCATCCCCCCAAGCCCCCACCTCTGGCCTTCTGTCACCTATAGAGCTTTCTACTCTCAATCTCGCACCCCTTTTCCAACTCAACGATAATGATTATGGTGGTGCGAACTCGTTTGACTCAGGATACGCCGACCATTGGAAACCACCTATGCCTTTGACAGCAACTCCACCACGTAGCCCTTCCATAAATTCAACTTTCGATCTTCTTTCTTCACCGTTTGGCTCACACTCTGCGCGTGCTCTATCGCCTCGTCTTGCTCCGTTCATTGGACGGCCTCCTTCGTCACCCTCTCAATTGGCCTCACCCCAGCAAGATGAAGCTGAACCTTCGGACCTGAGCCTTGACTCTCCCAGAGAATATCATGCTAGAAAGCAAATCGTGTCAGAAGAAGAGGATATGGAGGATCGGGGACGACAAGAAGATGCGAGATTCGAAGATGAAGATCCATCGTTATCAGGAAACCAAAACCACCCGGATGACGGAGCAGACGAAGATGACTCTTACGGACACACGTCAATTTGGGATTCCGAAGGAAATCCAACAGCAGTCTTCATAGGTAGTAGTCCAGGTCCTATAATCGCCGAGGTCAGCGACGCAATAACTCGTTCAAACAAAACTCCGACCCATTTTCTGTCATCGGACGACGCCCAGTTCGAAGATGCTGAAGTCTCTTCATCATCTGCTTTCTCAATAGAGAGCAGCTCAACGGCCAGTCAAAGGGAACTAAATGGCGACTCAGATGAGGATACTGCCTATTTGGCATACCTCATGAGTCCCGCCGCACAAGAAATTGAAAATGACACTCTTAATAGCCTTTATGACATTTACTCTGATATTGAGGCCGAATCGGATGCTACTCCTAATATTATCCCTGGCCAGCCTTCCTATTCTCCCGTTCAATTACAATCTTCGCTTTCAAATTCTTCTACACCGTCCAGCTCTCTGCGAGAGCGCGTCTTTACTCCTCCTGCCGGAGTCAGGAAGCAGTCAAGTTTTAGTGCAGCAGATTCACCTAATTCGTTGTCTTCTCCCATGACATCTCTGGACTCTGTTTCAAGAGGCCGAGCCTCCCCCTTCTCTGCTCAAGGTACCAAGTCTCCCACTAGAAATTCCAGTATCGAAAATCTTGGTCAGGAACTTGAGGTCTCTCGCAAGATTCCCTTTGGTTTTAGAGGCAAGCTCTCTTTGGTACGTTCGGGTAGCTTGTTCAAATGCGTGAAGCTTACCTCCTGTTGTATTAGGGTCGTGCGAGTACATCTTCGCTAATGACTCACCGGAACGCCAACAACAGTATACCAACTTCACCTATAGAAGCACGTTCTGAGAATCAGGCGCCGGAAGCTCAAAATTCTGTATACTCTTCTGCAAGCATATCTCCCACTAGCGCTCCTCCTAAAGGTTTGAAACCCTTACGACTTGTTCGTATCCTTACTGTTCATATATGGCTTTATTATCTGCTAATTTATCTGGCAGTCCACTCTTCTTGATTCCAAGCAAATTTCACGATCTCTCTTTCACTCTCGCATGTCATCTTCGTTCAGCAAACATTCTGGTCGTAATTTTCATCAATTCGGTCCGTTTTTTTCTTTCGAAATTTTAGTAATTGTATTCTTAGTTGAATGTTTACTATCACCAGGAAATACTAATCGCACATCTCCTTCGTCTCCAAGTGTATCCACTAGCAATTCTCTATCTGACAACCTTCTGGTACAGTCTAGTACAAGCTTGTTCGCTATTTCGTCTTACTTACCCCTGTTATTTTAGCTTTCGTCTGCACGCTCTTCGCTTTTACCATTACATATTCGCAATAGTTTATTTTCTTCAAATGACCCTTCTTTACCTCCTCCTTCTCCACGCCTTCTCAGAGACCTTGGTCTTCTTGACGAGCCGCAATCTGCACCTGCGACGTCTTGGCGCCAGTCTATAACTAATCCTCGACCTTCAAGCCGTCTTTCGGAACGTTATTGTAATGATGAAGACGATGATGATACATACACTCGAACTGATCTCTATGGTGAAACCATTCGAAGGCCAGTACCCGCTGCTCCCCACACTGCCCCCATAACTCGTGCACCCTCGACAGTATACCCACCTGTATATGCCATTGATACCCCTAAACCCACACTCATGTTTGCTGTCGCCAGTGACGATGTGGAACAAGTTCGACAAGTCCTACAAAATGGTGAAGCTAACCCTAATGACTGCGTTGGTCCTCAGTCCGCACTCGCATTTGCTTTGACGAACGACAAACTGGCAAACAAACTTGATATAATCAAAACGCTATTGGCGTATGGTGCAGATCCATCAGTGGCCAAGAATATCAAAGTATCAGAACCCGCGAATCAAGAACAGAAAAACGATACAACAGTATCTGAAGATACCACAAAGCATCGAAACCTTCTAGAGGATTTGGATCCGGCTACAAAGTAAGTTCTAAAAGTAGATTGATCATATATCCAGTTCATCAAACGAGTGCAGATACTACCTCGAGCGAGCTGACGCTGTGCATACCCGACGAATGTCTGTACTGATCCAGCGTTCTGTCTTCCGTCCGCTAACCAGGGTTCGCTACGAGCTCATTGGTCAGGATAGAGCCCTGGAGCAATTATTCCGGGTTTTATCAATGCATTCGCGCGAGCTTGCGGTGACGCCGATGGTTGTTATGCTTTGTGGTTAGTGGCATATACACTAACACATTTATCCACCTTTTCACTCTCCTTTTATCAGGGCCCAGTGGACACGGCAAGAGCTTGTTAGCCCGGAAATGTAAGTACATTTTTCCCGAAATGTATTTTCACGCCTCATCTGTTTAAAAACTGATAGTCGGATCATTACTTGATGTCCCAACCCACACTGTCAATATGACTACGCTAAGATCAACGCACGACCTGTGGCAATCATATTCTATGAGTCCCTACGAAGTACCTTCGTTTTACTTTTAACCTTTTATCAGTCTTGCTGAGATTTTCTTTCAGGAACCAACAACTTGCACATTGGCTGAATTCCTCATCAATAATGAAGGGAAACGATGTGTGGTTGTACTTGATGCAAGTCATTGCATACTTATAGGTTTCAATATGGAGTAAACTGATAGATTATCCTAAAGGAAATCGAAAAGACATTGGATCAGAATACCCTTTGGTCTTTGTTGATGCCGTGGGAACTTGGAAGATGTTCATTTGAGGCAGGCAGCCGTCATGTTGACGTGAAAAATGTCATTTGGCTGGGAACTTCAAACATCGGCCATGATCTTGTTTTCCAACATTCTGCCTCGAGGAAAATCCCAGAAGAGCCTCTGTCAAGAGAAGAATATGTTGCACTCATGGGTTTGCTCCGACCTAAAGTCTCGGAGAGACTAGGGGTATTTATCAGTGCTTTATGTTTTGTGACCGCTCACTAAATCTTGACAAATGACAGACTTCGTTGCTGTCAAGAATTACAACAGTTCTGCCTTTTGTTCCGTTTTCTTTGGAGGAGAAGAAAGCCATATGCTCCGAAGCTTTATATGCGCTGGGTGGAGAGTTTACACGGTCGTTGTCGTCAGAAAGGATTGAGGCGGTGATAGATAATGCACTGGCTAGTTATTGTGCAGATGAAGGTGCTAGGTCCTTATCGAGAGCCATATCCAACCAGTTGGTAGATATCATATGAACATTCAGATTCACCCGTGTGCGTGACAGTATGGGAAGATTTGGCTGGAAGCTAGCGAATGATGCAACTCTGTAAGTCATTGGGCGATGCTTGAGGCAACTCGGCGACATTTTTAATGGCGTCCCGGAGTGACATATACTTATTTTGATCGTCCAACGAAGTGTCGCCGTCGCAACCACCCTGATGGACAACTTATTTTAAGCTTGGGTGGAATAGCTATGCTATCTTTGGTCATTCCTCGCACATTCCGCGCGCGGTATGGAAATATCAGCACGTTGGAAATTCAGGCCGTATCAATACTTAGCATGTCCAAACCATAAGATCAAGAGTTAATGTTAGTCATTCGTGGTATATTTTATAGAAGCTCTGATTTTGATTGATGTTCCTCCCCATCCTTGGTCCCCCAAGTACCCAAGTGAGTGAAGTGGGTTTTCAGCTCAGTCTTCCTAGACTGCACCTTCCTGTCGTTTTTCGGTTTCGTTCCCTTCAGTTACGACACAACGTTTAGACACCAGGATAATAGTCTACGATGATCTCATCCAAGAACCCCCATAGAATGATCAAAGTCAAAGTCGCTGCTCGAGCACCGCAGTATGACGCGAACACCACTAGTTCTAGCTCGACGCAAATTCCAATGCAGTCGCCTGCATCGGAAGCGTCCAATACTTCGACAACTAACCATCCTGTCGTCAACCTTTCGACCTCGACAGCGACGCTAGCTGGTGTCGTTACTCTATTAGGTCTCATTTTAATCGCAGGTCAGCGTCTGTTGCTCGACGATAAATTCATATCTTACATATAATCCTCAACTTAGTTCTTGGCTTCTGTTTCTACCGCCAGAAGCAAAGGCGCAATAAGAAGAGTAAAGCACCCTCTGCTGCCTTCGACTTTGACCGGGACCTCTTCACTACTGAGAAGAAGAGTAAACTCGTCTTCGACCAGCCAAGGAGAGATAACCTCACAAGCAAAATCAACGAAGCCAAAGCCTCCCCTGGCGCCCAATCCACGTTTTCCACCTCTTCCTCTTCTGCCTCTTCTTCCGACTCTGAAAAAGAAACAAGTACTGCAGCTGCTAGGTCCCAGCCTCAGGCAAATGGGACCTTTAGAGTCAGAAACAACGATGATGAAAGTTTTAACACTTACCATTCCAAGTCCATCAAAGAGAAGAAGAGAGCGTCTCGCGAGAAACCTACTTGGGTGCAATCTCTAACCGTGAGCATGAACCCCGAAGACATGGTCATGTCTCCCCCGCCCTCTTACGACATTGCTAACGGCGGAAAAGAATTCTTATACCCCATTCCAGCTCAACTGCCACCTGAGA
>Ga0247779_1001231_pt1 | contig 12652 bp, 14 predicted proteins | sample UWRJL221509R5_FD_179925 | JGI IMG/M metagenome (GOLD analysis project Ga0247779, IMG submission 179925) | Plant litter microbial communities from Arlington Agricultural Research Station in Wisconsin, United States - UWRJ-L221-509R-5 | ecosystem: Environmental > Terrestrial > Plant litter >...
CCGAATTGGCGCCCAAGAAGATTAACATTTTGTAATTCAATCCCGCACATAATACTCCTGATATGCCGATGGATGCGTAGTTTTGTATTCTAGCTGTAATACTAATACTTCCAACATATATCAATTTCTGTACTTTCTAGCATGTTCCGATGAATAGATATTTTTGTAATGATACATCCTTTCAATGCCTTAACTTCGAACATGTCCAGGTTCACTTATCAATTCATAGGTAATGTGGGAAACGGCATCTCGTTCCCGACTCTCTGAGCGGCAATTGCCGAACAGATGAGGGTCAAGACTCAATCGATATTCATTACTTTATCCAAAATTTCCGCATGGATCATCCAACAAACCTACGAAAGCCCATTATTAAAAATTAACTATGGCGAGAGGTCAGGAGCAAGTAAGGAAGCTGTATTTTGCACTGGCCAACACAAGAGCGTAGTTACCTGCCAACTTCGAGCCCATTAGTCTTGATGAAAAGTCTATTGGCACTAGAAGCTCAAGCTCAAGCTTCGTCTATCTTTTATGCTCTAATGGTCTATATCGCCGCTTTTCGAAAAAAACTTTACGAGAGAGGTGAGGTCGACTTTATTATCCAGTCGTTTCGATAAGTATTATATATATAAGTGCCCAAAGTCTATTCCTTTGACAATGTTCATTGACGAAAATTTCCGCACATATAATGCGCTAAACACGCTTCTAGGACGCTTGCCAACGTATTGCACCCGTGATACGGAACATTCAACATCAGCCTAACACGAAACCACATAATAAACGCACACAAAAAAACGACAACACATTTTGTTACATGTACATATGTGTCAGCCTCTCTCAGTGTCCTACTTATATGACTACAGTTGCCAGGTACGTAACCATCGTTCTCTCATCGCGCTACTATAGCTGACCTCGTGCACTCCAGACCCATCCAATGACCGCCAGCAACGTCGGCGCCGAGATCCAAAGACATGTACTATGAATGATCATCAATGACTCATGAGCGATTTGTCGAGAATAGAAATAAATTTAGACTATGAATTACAACTATCAAAAAAGACAAGACAGGGAGAATACGAAGAACGTTGTGGTATAATGAATTAAGAAATTGTAATTTTCTTAGGAGCCATTTCAGGGCTCGTCTTCGGGAATGTCACGGTCAGAATCCCGTTGTCCATAGATGCTTTAATTTCCTCATCCTATGGCCATGGTTAGTACTCATTCAATCATAGAGAGATCGATAAGACCTACCTTGACTCCCTGTGGAAGTTGAAGCGTCCTCGAGTACTTGCCGAATCGGCGTTCTCGAACGGCGTACCCATTCTCATCGTGTTCAGTAGACTCCTTCGTCTCGGCTGACACAGTGAGTCTGCCATTGTGCACATCAATGTGGACATTCTCCTTGGTCACACCAGGAAACTCGAAGCTGGCTGTGACAAGGTTTTTCTCCTTGTCTTCGTGAAGGTCCATCCTACAAAAGCACAGTCAGTACACATTAGACAATGATGACCGGGCTCAATAACATACCTTGGTTTAAGTGAACGTACAGCACCGTTGGCTTCGCCCCTCTGCGCGAGCTGTCTGTTTCTTTGGTTTTGGGATGACGGGAAGTTAAAGGCTTGTTCGACAAAGCGGTCAAGGTCATAGAAAGGTTCGTAGAAGAAAACGTTCGACATTGTTGTAGTTTCGAGAGGTTTAGGAACTGAGAGTGGTTGTGGATTGTAAGCGCTGAGTAAAGCTTGAAATTTATTGAGGGACTCTGCAGCATATATCATCATATTTATACCTTGTTTTCCGGCGTTTTCGTCATCATTGTTCTTCTAGAATGAGCGTTACCCTAGTATTTGGTCGAAATTTCGAGAAACTAACATATATCCAATATGGCAAATGTTCAATGTATCTATTTTTATCGACCATCTTCGGCCGCTACGAAGCTCGGGATAATTCGAGAGCATTCTTTCGTCCTTCTGGCTTCTGCGCTGAAAGAGGGAGGAAGCACTGCGACATGTGATTAAACGTAGACGTTATTACAGAATAGCGTACTAAATATGTCGGGGAAAAAAAGGCTTATAACGTGGCGGTCGTGAAAACTCATCAGTGATGGAAATTTTCAGGTTGAGCGTTAATGAAATCGATCTGTTCCTTTCTGAAATTGTCTGGTATCATCATGACACCAGCCGACTTTAGTTGGAGTAAAGCCTATAGACAGAAGCATCTCTGATAAGAGGACCAAAAAAGTTTCGAGAATACATTACGTACCTCGTTCTTGGGAGTGTAGACCTGCCATACAGGACCTGAATGTCAAGTATAATGTTAAACCCATGAATCCTCGAACATTCAAGAGTAAATGTATCCTTACGTTTCACTCCAATCCCATCGTTAGGGTTAGAGTCTTCGGAAGTCGCAAATGAAATCCAATAGTCCATCATCATTCGACTCAAAGAGGCGTCGATTTGAGAACCAGGAGGGGCCGGAGGAAAGCTTACAGCCTCAAGTGAGCCGTATACGAGGGGTATATCAGAGCCATGCATTACTATGAACATGGTTGGTTCAGGTTGTGTTGTGAATCTTCTTTGCTTCATGCTTACCTCCAAGAGATGGTACAAGTTGGTCAGGAAGTTTCTGTGATATCATGAAGGCGTATCCTTTAACCCCTTGCCTACTGGTCTGCTGGGTAAGAGCCCGCCTTTGGCTCTGGAACAACAAATCGCCGACTGATGAGATCATATAGGTCATAAAGGTAATAGAAAAATATATAAATTGAACACCAACGTAACGAGGCCGTCCTCTTGTACCCAACCCCGACCTCTTCTGGAAGTCCGAAGAGGTCGTCACCAGTCCCATAAGGAGACCCTTGAGCGGGATCAGCTGGATATATGTCCATGAGTCCCCGTACTCTATTTTCGAGAATGCGAGGACCGCTGGGTCCCAGAAGTGCCACAGGAGGGGAGTAGTTTGCTACTATCTGAGAAAAGACAGCAGGAGGTAAGAACGAAGGAAGCTGAGCCGTGAAGAGAGTTCCTGCAAAGATAGTGAAAATAAATAGCTGCCCAATTCTCGGGTGTTAACTTTCTATTGGGCACGCACCATCGTCCAAACAGGTTCCGGAGATAAATGGAACTTTGGAAAACTTCCCAGTCTGGAGGATTCTTGAGGGGAGGTCAGGATACACGCCTCCGTCGTGAGCAGATCCGTCGAACGTAGGAACAAATCCAAACTCTTCTGGGGCTGCGTCAAGGGCTTTGTCGAGGGCTTGTAATATTTCCGCCGAGTCCACCCCTGTAGATTGATTGGACGGTGGAATGGATCGCAGGCAATCGAAGGTGTTTGCCTTCCCGTGCGAGTGCGCCAGATGACTGCATGAAGGAACGGAAGCAACAAAATTTTGCCAATCAACTTCCCGGCGAGTGGCATTATGGATAAACGGTGACGCTGCTTGCCCGGAATGAAATATCTGCCAATAGTGAGAATCGATAGCGGTGGGAAAGCAGCTCCACAGACGACTTACTGCTGCTCTGGCCAATGTACTGAAAGAGGGGTTTAGATAGAGTATTGCCGTCATAATGGAGCCAGCGCTTATTGCGAAAGTGGTGACCTGATAACAATGCATGTCGTGGTTGGAAGTCGCGCCTCTTTCATAACAATTAAGATGCCATACCTTACGTTTATCACCCCCAAAACTCTCGATATTTGCTTGAACCCATTCTAGAGCTGCGATTTGGTCTCTTAGAGCGAGGTTCAGAGCACCACGATCTTGTGCTGGCAACAAAAATCACTGAATATCAGTGCATATATTCAACCTTCCAGGTTTACAATATACCTTCCTGTCCCTGAGGAAATCCAAGAGGACCAAGACGGTAATTGAAACTGACGTAAATTAAAGGCGTGCCCTGTTATTGTCATCAAAGAAGGTTAGGAAGGGTATGCATGGCCAAGGTGAGCAATGATCTTACACGCTCAACACTCCGCGCGACGATAGCACTGGCATTAGTATCTGAGGCCCTCCCCTCGTAAAATCCGCCTCCGTACCTGAGTAATATGGTCAGGATGCAAGCTTCAATACTTCGCGAGTACTAACGTCCAAAAAAGCTAATGCCGGGGATTTAAGATAAACCAGCTAACCACTCGAGAGGCAAGCGAGCTTACTACTGGTAACTTCTCGTTATTTTTAATCCCAGTAGGCCTAAGAACATTGATCGTAAGGCAGTCTTCCGAAAGGGAGTCGAATGCGCCACCCTAATTATTATCAGTCAAAGCTGCTGGCTTGTACTATATAATGAGACTTACACGTTGTAAGCATGCCTTCCCGTAATTCCTCGCATCGAATACAGGGTCGTTCAAACTTGTCTTGAGTACAGGTGGTCGGAGGCGTCTTTCACCTATTGGTGGCTCGGCGTATGGTATTCCTGATTAAAACAACAAATTACTTCGTATATCCTGTTCAATACAGAGATTGAATACCTCCAAAAAATTCTTGGTGAAGTGCTGGGCCTAAACTTCGTCCTAGGATGTTGGTCATTCCGATCTTGACCTGAGGCTCAGTTACAAGAGTTGCAGCTCCAGCTTTCGGCGCTAGAATCCATAAGAGTTCAACGAGTACCACCAGAATCTTTAGGCGAAGTAGAAACGATATCATCTTGAGTTCAAGATAAATCACAAAGCACAAAGAGTCGATGCCACTCAGTAGTTCCTTTATTATATACCACAGGAACCGTCGAATTGTGGATTCGAGGATTCTCATACCAGTCATCTTAATCAAAGTTCTCTTCATGGCGATAAGCTAAAGATAGTGAATCCCTGATATCTCTGAGCAGGTGGTGAGCTGGCCTCGTGGCCTCGTTGAATTTTATGTTGGTGGAAAAACGGCATGTCATTGTCAGCCATTCGTAGGAACGAGCAGCACAGGTGATCGATACGCGACTTCTTTTAATTTACTTGAAATGTATATCCTTTCCAAGGGCGACCAGGAAAAATCGAAAGAGATTAAAGAGAGTGAAAGGAGGGAATCAACGGACAAGTCATGATTTTGTCATCCGCGCGGCGCGCTGCTCACTACGTAACGCTCTGATTCATCATTCCACCAGCCACCATTTCCAGAGGCTCTACGGTTTGGACAGTCTCCATCCCCAATTTTATAATGAAATTTATCTTTTTAGGTCCAATTCCCTACATCACCGGTTCTTCACCAGTAGATCAGTCCAACCTCAAGCTCAAGCGTCCCAGAGTCTTCCGGTATTTGCTTGCTTACAAGAACACTGCCGACGCGATATAGATGTTATCTTGTCTTTTGGGGACCGATTTTTCGGGACCTTCTTCCCCTTTCCAGAGTTGTGCAATTACACATGGTTGGCTGTGCGTCTAATGATTAAACAACATCGTCGACACTTTCATCTTCCGCCACCACATGCATCATCTTTCTAGGTGAACTACATCTTCACAATGCTGTCCGTTCAAAGTTGTAAACGATGTTCAATGTTCACAGATATGCCGACTCATGTTAAACAACCAGAACACGACACAGGTGCACCTGCACCCATAGCACGACTTTACGAAGACATCCTGCTGAAGATATTCCTGGAAAACACAGCCAAAACCTACAGCTGGAAACGTCTAACCACTGCCCGCCATACATCCCAAGTCTGCCAACGGTGGCGAACGATGATGATTCATTCTCCGTCAATCTGGGGGAAATTGATAGATTTGGATGATTTGGGATACAGTACGGACGATTGGTTCCGAGAAGTCATTTCCAGGGCGGGACAGGCTTTACTATGGATAGCAGGTCCTATCAAGACCTGGAATCAACGAACCGCACCTGATTCTATCCTGACCTTCGTGAGTCAAAATTGGGAGAATGTCCAGAGATTCGACGTATCCGACTTTCATCGCTACCCTCCTAGCGAAGAGGACAAGAATGATAGTGATCGAAGGCAATACTGGACGACGTTGCTTGCGCGACGGGCTCCAAATTTGGAAGAATTTGTTTTCCACTTCGCGGCCAGCCACCATGATATACTTTCTGACGAACCGTGGAGTCCAGAACCATGGCTTTTGCCATCACCCTTGTTCGATGCGCACGCTCCTGTTTTGACAACATTTGAAGCTTACAGATTCAGCGACACGCAGTACAATTCCACATTCACTATGGATATGCCTCTTTCATGGTTTTCGCGGTTGCGCTCATTTCGTCTTAAACAAAGTGTCGATTTACCTCAACTCTTGACCATACTCAATATGGTTCCATTTCTGGAGGACCTGGAGATACACGGTACTGCGTCTTCGTTTACAGGGCATTTGGAGCACAATACTATCTCAATGGTAGCTCTTTCACGTTTGGAATCTATTCGCCTCGAAAGTTGGACTCTTTTCGACATCGCTCCATTTTTGAACCGCATCTCACCGTCGGCAGGTTGCTGTCTTTCTCTGTTGCATCCTGATTTATCCTCCATTGATAACTTGGATTCTGACAAAATGACCCATTTGGAAGAGGTGATAATGCAATATGTAGAAGATTACTTTGCAAATCACCCGGCAACACAATTGTATGTCTCCAATGATGGGACCTATCTTAAATTACAGGATCGTTCTCATTCGCGAACTCGCCTCTTGCTACACATCTGGATCTTTATATCCAAAGTCGACACATCTATTGTTCAAAACCTCCTGACGGCCCCTTTTTTCTTTTCCGTCCGCGAGCTAGATCTCCAAAATTTTCAAGACATTCACCTTTATTCTTTTTCGGCGTTTAGCTCCGTAACAACGTTGGTGATGGAACTCGATTCCTTTTCATCACTTCAGCGAGGAGAGCAACACAACATGTTCCCACAGCTCCGGATTGTAAAGGTTGGAGAGAAAAACGACTTCATTCAGGCGACCCTTCGTTCCATATATAGAGAGCCGATATATATGTTCTTGAAACAACGAAGGGACATCGGCAGGCCCTTAACAGTGCTCGACCTTTCTGCGCTATCGCCGGCAGCTCTGCTTTGCGACCTGGATAATATTGAAGAATTCACGGGCTTGGTCGTCAGGTGGCTATCCTTCAACCGGACAGATGGTGTCAGAATTAAAGAGTACAAATGTGGCACAGGACGTCAGGAAGAACTCTGTTTCCGAGAGGAACCCATGTGGAAGCCTGGCACTTCGGGGAGCTATGGATATCCTGTTTTTTTGCACAAAGATGGATGGTCTGGCGAAATTTGAAACATCGGCCTCCGTTTGTTATCTTTGGACGTGTAACTTTCTCTTGGAGGATACTGTTGCTACTGTATGTCGTTGAGATGGAACGTGTTTTTCCTATCACGGCACTAAACTTTCTGTTGTTTTATATCGAAAAACTGGACAGGTTCGAACTATGAAAAGGTCAAGAAACTTTGGTTGAATTCTAAGTGTTATAGTAAGATACATAATTATTCGTCGAGATAACTAAACTTATGGAATACAGGGTATAAAAAATGGGAAAATGAGGCGTCAATTGAATCACGAAATAGTGATCTTCTTGGGCGCCAATTCAGGCGTCGACTTGGGAAATGTAATGGTCAAAATGCCGTTAGCCATAGATGCTTTAATTTCCTCGTACTGATAAGCTGATTAGTGCACGTTTTTAACGGCGACCGAATTAACGAGGTACTTACTTTGACTCCCTGAGGAAGTTGTAGTGTCCTTGAATATTTGCCGAATCGGCGTTCTCGGACAGCGTATCCGTTCTCATTGTACTCGCTCGACTGTTTCGTCTCCGTTGAGACAGTAAGTTTGCTGTTATGCACGTCGATGTTTATATTCTCCTTCGTCACTCCAGGAAGTTCAAAACTGGCGGTAACAAGGTTTTTCTCTTTGTCTTCGTGCAGGTCCATTCTGATAACACCAGTTAGTATTTCGCCGGCGGTTAAAATTGAAGTGAACGGATCACACACCTTGGTTTCAAGGACCTGACCGCACCATTTACTTCATTCCTCTGAGCGAGCTCGCTATTCTTCTGGCTATTCCCGGTTGGGAAGCTAAATGTCTGCTCGAGAAAGCGGTCGACATCATAGAAAGGCTCGTAGAAGAAAGCGCTCGACATTGTATTTTGAAAGGTTGTTGAGAGTTTAGAGCGATTGCAGTAGGCGTTGAGGTGTAGTCCTGTAATTTATTGGAGGGAATAACCAGTACATCACCGTATTTATACCTTTCCTAGGCGCTTGCGTGGAGCATTAGTCATAACAGACTCTCCTTGAATGGAGATTTCTCTCGAACTTGACCGAACTTGCCAGAATTTAGAATATACCATTTATGGCAATTGTTTTTCTTTATATTTTTAAATGACCACGCCGCCTGAACGCAGCTGCCTCAGTAAGTCTTTTAGTATGAAAGAAAGAAAGAATTATTTACATCATTCAGCTTTCGTGAGAGACAATAATTCTGTTGCATCAAACGTAATCATACATTCTATGGTCCTAGTATATCTAGTCATCCATTTTACCAATGTCGCTTGTATTCAATGGCATTGAGGGCTTCTTTTCCTGGTTTCCCCACACGCCGGAGAGATGTATTCATTATCGACGACCTTGCCGATTTTGTGACTTCCACTTCCGATTCTTCGTCGTCTGGACGAATAAGTTCGTTTTGATTCGTCTCGAAATTGAAATCCTCAATAGGAGGATTCAGCACGGAATGGAGGTCATGAGCTATAGCGAGAGATCGACGTTTCTGCCAAACTATCCACACCACAAACACCACAATCGTTAACGGTATGGTGACGACCGGATACATCCACCAGAAGGGGGAAACTGTGAAGGTCATCTTGCCGGTAGAATCCGTGGATACATTGAAGAACACCATACTGAAAAGGGCCTGACAAATATATCAGTGAAGCGTTAAGCTGGATTTGAAGAGGCGCCTGCTCACCGAAATAAATGTCCCTGGTAGGAAGAACATGGTGAGTACAGCCATTCTGTCCGATCGAAAGTGTAAGTTGGGCCAATTCAGCAACTAGCATGCGAGAATATTCGTACGTTATCATAGAGGAGCTATCTCTCTTAGAATCGACTGCGATCTGAGCTGTAAGACGAGCGATTTCTGTATTGATTTTGTTGTTTCTTTCGTTTTGCAAAGCGATGTCAACATTAAATTTGATAGCACCCTTGTCTTCTGCTCGCCGAAGATGTATAACCAGCCCATTGGCATCATTCTTGAGGCTAGCCAATGATTCGCATACTCGATTTGCGTCAATCTTTCCATCATGACTCCAGACCAAGTCAATATATTGCTTGTATACCCCTTCCAAAAATCCAAGGACTGCAATTATATGAGCCGTTTCATTTCTCAAGTTGCAGATAGTGATGAGAGCCTGATTAATCACTCTAGCAGAATTTGACGGATTACTTGCTGGTCTATTGAAGACAAAGTCATTTGCCTACAGCAAAAAAATGAATATTTCTGCGTCAAATTGACTTGGATAATAAAAATACGCACGTTCTTAACTACGTCCTCGACATAAGAACCAGATAGTAACCTGACATTAGTAATGGCATCATCCACTAGAAGTATGTGGAAGGCAAGTGGGGAAGATAATCTGGAGAGAGCTGCAGTATAGGAGTGTACTGCCCCTAATAGTTTTTTTAGCGACTCGGAGCAGTTGAAAATGATGTAAGTCGCGGAATTTTGTGCCAAACTCTGAGAGAACCACGTGAAGCAGCGAGTATACAGGAAGTCACTATCTAAACCTCGACAAAATTGATAATGGCCATCTGGAAAAATAATTAATATCTTAACTAAAAATTAACATCGACAAAAGTTGCGTACTAAATACTTACCTATTGAAATGGGACGACCATTCTGATCTCTTTGCACAATCGAGGTATAGTTATTCTTCCAAGTTTGTCCGGGCCATAGCTTACGAAAAAAGTGCATTGGCACTCCAAATGTTTCATGAAGGAGATATGTTGTTTGGTCTTTACAAGATTCGCCGGTGAGAGGAACGACCAAATTATCTATTAGGCTGGAAGTTATTGGTCATTGTGTTCAAAACCGTTGGAAAACACTGAGGCATACATCAAACGAAGAGCTGGCATGCATTCAGGATCCTGTTGTTTGTAAATTAGTACTATGTCTTACATGATGGGACGCTATAGGAGGAGACTGCTTACCAGAGAGAGAGCTTTGCAATAACTTGCAAATTTTTCGGGCCCTATTGCTTTCTCTTGGGATATTTGGCCATTTGAGTAGATTTCAACTATATCAAGTTCAGTGTGGGACGCAGAGAAGAAAAGTTGCTCTTCATTGGGCCAAACCATGGCCCTAAGTTCCATCTCGGGATGTGTGAAACTTTCCTGATGTATGCGGCCTCCTGCTTCGTCATTGTGCTTGTCAGATCGACCAGGATCTTTCGGGGGAGTGGAAGTCATGAGAGCAAGGTATAAGTACTTGAGTCCTTAAGGTGGGAAAATTCTAGGCTCATGGGGCCCATTATATGTGGCCGCTCACTCAATGACTATCAGCGGGAAATTGAGCACGACTATAACGCCTGGTTGCTTTCGGGCAATGCCAAAAAAGCAGTGCGATGTTTCATGATAGATACCTGCCGAACGCGTGGATTCGAACACGATTTTGATCGAGGAAGCAGCATAGCCTCAGGTAGTGCTCGGACTTGACGTAAAGAGCCCTGTTAGCAGATCTCATCTCAAACGAGACGGTCGACGCAGTAGAACGGTTCGCAGAAGAAAACGCTTGACATTGTGCTTTGAAGGCCGTTGAGAGTTTAAAGCGATGGCAGTTGCCAGTAGGCGTTGAAAGTTGAACGTTGGGGTGTAGCGCCGTAATTTATTGGAGGGAATAGCTGGCACATCACCGTATTTCACCTTGAATTCCTAGGCACTTGCGTGGCGTGTTACATAGTCATCACAAATTCTTCGCGAATGGTGATTTCACTTGTTGCGAGATACTTCACCTCCGTAGGCCAAAGGGGTGGCGCAAGATATAAATGTCGCAAGCGGGAAACCCAATGAGAACAAGCAAGGTTGATAAGAAACGAAACAAGTACAGATTTTGCTTCGATATTTATACACGCCTTTCGGAGCAGCTTGTAGTTAGTATATGCAGTAATCCTGTTGCATCGAACGTAACTCATTTACATAGTTCTCGTATAGCTAATCATGCATTTCGCCAATGTCACCTGTATTCAATGGCATTTGAGGCCTTCTAGCCTTCCCCACACGCCGGAGAAATGTCTTCATTATCGATGATCTCGCCGATTTCTTGACCTCCGCCTGCAATTCTTCGTCCTCTGTACGAATAAGTTCATTTTGACTCGTCTCAAGGTTGGGGTTCTTAGTAAGAGGATTCAGCACGGAGTGGAGGTCATGGGCTATAGCGAGAGATCGACGTTTTTGCCAAAATGTCCAGACAGCGAAGACAGTAATCGTTAATGGTATGGTGACTGCAGGATAAAGCCACCAGGAGGGGGAGACTGTGAAGGTCATCTTGCCGGTCGAATCGGTGGATATATTGAAAAATACCATGCTGAAAAGTGCCTAGTAAAATTAAAATTAAATCGATCGGGATGCGAGAGCACACCCACTCACTGAAATAAAGGTTCCTGGCAGAAAAAACATAGTAACGACAGCCATCCTAGATAGAGATGTAGGATAGGTCATTTGTAAAAAGCGGGCGAAGGTCCACATACGTTATCATAGAGGAGCTATCCCTCTTAGAGTCAACTGCGATCTGGGCCGTTAGACGGGCAATTTCTATGTTGATCTTGCTGTTCCTTTCGTTTTGCAAAGTAATGTCCAAATTAAATTTGATGGCTGCCTTATCTTCTATTTTCCGAAGATATACAACCAGCCCGTCGCAATCTTCCTTTAGACCTGCCAAAGACTCGGATACCTGATTTGCCTCTAGAATTCTTGCTTCACTCCGGACCAAGTTGATATATTCCTTATGAACCCTTGTCAAAAATTCCAGAATTGCAATTATATGGGCCATTTCGTATCGTATGCTGTTGAGCGCCATGAGAGCCTGATTGAGGATTATAGCAGAATCTTGTCCATTAACCGCTGATCGATTAATGATAAAGGGATTTACCTGGAATAAAACGATGAATGTCATTGCGACAATTTGACTTCAACACGATAGCAATACGTACGTTCTCTGTTACATCCGAATAATTTATTTCAGATAGTATCTTAACTTTAATGATAGCATCTTCTAGGAGAAGCGCATGGAATGCAAGGGGGAAGGTTAATCTGGAGAGAGCTGTTGTATAGGAATTCACTGCCAATAATAACTCTTTTAGCGATTCGGAGCAGTTAAAAATGACATAAGTCGCCATATTCTCTGCTAGACTCTGAGAGAACCAGCAGAAGCAGCGAACATACATGCTGTCGTCGTCTAAACCTCGACAAAATCTAAAATGACCATCTGGTGACGACCCCTTGTTCAGTAACTGTTGACTAAAAATTCAAATACACAAAAATCATTAATAATTACTCACCAATTGAAATAGGACGACCATCTGGATCTCTTTGCACAAACATGGCGCGGACATTGTTGTAGACTTGTCTAGGCCATAACTTGCAAAAAAAATCCATCGGCACTCCAAATATTTTATGAAGGAGATATGTAGTTTGGTCTTCAGAGGATTCTCCGCTACGAGGGACGACCAATCTATCTATTA
>Ga0247779_1001232_pt1 | contig 12651 bp, 11 predicted proteins | sample UWRJL221509R5_FD_179925 | JGI IMG/M metagenome (GOLD analysis project Ga0247779, IMG submission 179925) | Plant litter microbial communities from Arlington Agricultural Research Station in Wisconsin, United States - UWRJ-L221-509R-5 | ecosystem: Environmental > Terrestrial > Plant litter >...
CGGTTCAACGCGCTTTCTGTCATCTGGAAATCATCAAGGGCGCTTATGCTCAGCTCGAAGCGCTGCGAATCCGGGTTCATCCCCTTGAACAGGAACCAGGTGAGCAAAAACAGCAGGATCGGTATCAACAGGGTAGCGGGTCTCGCTTTCATGGCGTAGCTGCCGTTATGGGGACACCGCGATAATTCCCGGTCAAGGTCTTCAGGAAGGCGATTATCGAGTCAACTTGCTGATCCGTCAGCGTGCGGTTGAGCTGAGCAGCAGCCATGCGCCGTATCGCATCGTCAAGTGTCGGTGCACTGCCATCATGAAAATAAGGGGGTGTCGTTGCGACATTGCGCAGACTTGGCACGCGCAATGTCTCCCGCTTTACCGTCGAATCCGGCTTTGACAAAGAAAGCGCGCGAAAGATCCCGCGTTGTTCGAACAGGTTTCCACCCACATTCACACCTTGATGGCAAGAGACGCAGCCGAGCGACTTGAACAGCTTGTAGCCATGCTGCTCATCCTCGGTGAGGGCCTTGGTATCTCCCTCGAGCCATTGATCGAACCGGCTGCCCGGTGTCACCAGCGACCGCTCGTAACTGGCCACGGCATCGATCAGGCTGTCATGGTCGGGCACGTGGCCATAGGCCTCGAGGAAGCGATGAACCATATCCGGGTCACTCCTCAACCTGTCCAAGACTTCAGCTGTGCTGGTTCCCATGAATCCCGGGCTGTTGAAGGCCATCTCGATCTGTTCTTCAAGGGTACGGACATTTCCTTCCCAATTGAGCCGGAAACTGAGTGCTGCATTAAAAACGGTGTTGGTGTTGTAGGTGATGTTATGTCCGTCGGCGTCTTTATCATGCCGGTTGGCATCCGCGCCGTTGGTCCGTACATCATGGCAGGAGGTACACGTGCGCGTGCCGTCATGGGATAGGCGCGGATCGCTGAAAAGGCTTTCGCCGAGAGCCAATTTATCCGGGTCGATCGCCGGCGGCGCCGGGATCGGTGTGATCGGTTCCACGTCGGGTTGGGTCTGTTGCACAGGCTCCATGATGGCCGGGGATTCCGCCGTCGCGCCGCCGGCGACGAGCATGCCGGCACAGAATATACCGATAGCGACCACAAGCAGCAGCACGATGCACAACCACATCTTTCGGCGGTCTGCTCGACACTCGATTCCCTTTCGAGAATCGACCTGCGGGGCGATACGGAAAACTGCATATGTATGTCGCGGTCTATAGGGCATTGTGATTTTCGGAACGAGAGAGGACGGGAAGATAATAAACGATCCCAGGCGATGTTGAGGTCTTTTCTCATCAAAGCCTCAACCGGCAGCGCGCTTATCAAGTTGTGGTAGGTAGATCGCGTGCCGCTTTCAGTTGTGACCGTCGTTCGAGTGCTGCAGCGACGGCGTCCTTGCCTCTCGATCCATCAGCATCGTCGTGTCGGGGCAGGCCACCTGGGGAATCAGTCCCGGTGGCCTGCCGAGCGACACGAAACGTGTTAACTTGGAGTTCGCCCGCTCCGGACCACTTCCTCGATTTCCCAGCGGGAAATGCCGATATCCTTCAGCACGCGATCATCAAGACATTGCAGGTCGGTCGTGGCGCGCCTGACGGCACGGGCATGTTGTACCTTCGCATAGAGCGAGGTTGCGGCTGCCGCCACCCGAGAACCCCACCCCACGCGATTGATTTCGGCGGGTTCGAACCGGACGAAGCCCTCTTCAATGTCTGGGCCGGCGGTGTTCAATCGTGTATCGCGTGGCAGAAGAACGCGATAGCGTCCGTCCGACTTGCTCTCCAGACCAATGGTGGTTTCCTGTAACGATGCCATCTGCTGGTATGTCGGAACGACGGTACGCTGTTCACGCGGCTTTTCCGGCGGCAGGCCGTTACGGTTGGCGACCAGATCGGTCATCAGAAGCATCGCTTCGGGATGCAGGACCGTGGCGCCCAAAGCAAGGTCCGAGACCATGTAATCCGTCACCCGGGACATAATTCTCGAAAACGACCAAGGCGATGTACCGGCGGTGGGCGATGCAGGTGCCGCGCTCTTCTCGATCACCGCGACATGTGCAACGACGGATGATTGACTGGCTAGCGATTGATTGGCCGGCAATTGACGAGGCGCCCGGCCGGTGAGGCTGGTTACGGTGTTATCATGATGTACCTGGCCCAGGTGGACGTGACCGGCGACCGCATGTTCGGATGGATTCTTCTGAAACAGCATCGGTATCTCCTTGGGTTGCTGACGGTGACACCTTGCAGTCCCAGTGTTACGCGATCGTCTCGTTTCCTGAGAATAAGGTTACGGTTGTAGCCAGGTGACTGTAACTTCTGTCACGCAGACAACATGGCGTCCGGCGCAACGGTCGGGTCCTGAGCATCACCCTGTAGCGCTTGCCTCGACGCTGAATTTTCCAGGCCAGGAAGGGAACGTTGTCCTGATCGGATGGCGATGCGCGAAACCGATTCACACAACCGGAAAACGCATCATAGATGGCAGTGGATTGCTGCCATCTATGATGGTCGTTTCTAGGTGCAGGATTGTGTCGATGTGAGGCAGTGGCGGGCAGTGTCGTGGATCAGATGGTCTCGACGGCCAAGGCAAACACGTAACCGATACCGCGTTCCGTCTGGATGATGCGCGGTGCGTTCGCATCTGTCTCCAGCTTGCGCCGCAGCCGGAGAATTTGCACATCGATGCTGCGATCGAAAATATCCTCGTGCACGCGTGTCGCCTGCAGCAGGTATTCACGGCTGAGCGGTCGTTGCGGTGACTCGAGGAAAGCGGTCAACAGTGCATATTCCCCCTTCGTCAAGGGGACCGGTGTTCCATCTGGCGCAGTCAAGCGTCGCGATAGTTTATCGAGATGCCAGCCGCCGAACTGCAAGCGGCCACGCGCGGGCTCCCGGGGTGGCGTGGCGCGACTGACTTCGCGACGACGCAGAACCGCCCGGATGCGTGCGAGCAGTTCCCGCAGCCCAAACGGCTTTGTCACATAATCATCGGCGCCCAGTTCCAGCCCGACCACACGGTCGATTTCATCGCGCCGGTGACCGGTGGTGATGATCACGGGTATATCGGAATGGGAGCGGATCTCCCGAAGCAGGTCGAGGCCATTCTCCTTGCCAAGGCGCAAGTCGAGCAGCACCAGATTCGGTTCATTGTTGGAAAGTTCGCTCGCCATGTCTCGCTGCCCAGTGACCGACGTGGCTTGCATGTTATTTTCTTCAAGATAATTGACGATCATACGCTGCATGGCGGCGTCGTCGTCGACAACGAGGATGCGTACCGGCTGATTGCCTTCGTCACTCATGTCTGGCTCGTGGTTATTGCGGGGGGAACCATGGTCGACAATGGATGAAATCCAATGCCGTTCCTCAAGCGGAGATAATCTTTCAGGAAGACTCTTGCCTCAGCTTTACTGCCAGTACTCAGGAAATGCTGTCGAGGCGAAGGCGGATCAATAGGCGGGTTCGCCGTCTGTGACAAGGATCACAGCTCATGATCGCATGCGGAGAAGACTATCGACCGCAAAAATGCTGCCGGATAGGCGCTAATCCCTAGTCTTTAACTGCATCTCCAAAAGAGCTTTCAGCACAGGGTCACCAAAAGCTGACGTGGGATAAACATCTACCACATCTTACGGCCGCCATGCAGCCTCTCTATCCGCCTGACATAAATTGGTCATAAGTAGTGGCAATCAAGACGTGAAAGCACGGCTCCCGAAAAAACAGAATTTGCCGCGTGAATAACCCTGACCACCGCAGATGCCGGTCAGCTTTCGGAGAGGTGCCGCCCGTATTATGTCACGTCGCGATTATGTCACGTCACGGCGTGTTATCCCGGTGCCTCATATCCCGGCCCAACCTCATGCGTGCGGGGCCGGCTTTTACGATTCCCGGTTCTTGCCGGTTGCCAGCTTGAATGTGCCTTGCGATGTGGCGATCACTCGGCCATCGCTGGCCGTCAGTGTTCCCGAGGCAAAAAAGATTTTGCGACCGGCTGTCGTCACCTCGCCGACCGCCCGCAGACGGCCTTCCTGCACCTTTGCCATATAGCTGATCGTCAGCATGACGGTGACTGCGTTTTGCGGTTCCAGGTCGGTGCTGCGCAGCAGGCCGGCATAGCCGCAGGCGGCATCAAGAAGTGTTGCCGTCACGCCGCCTTGCAGCGTCCCCTGGCGGTTCAGGTGACGCGCTTGCACATCCAACTCGAAAACCGCCCGACCGGGTTTCCACTCGACCAGCTCGATGCCGAGATAGTCGAGTAAAGGATTGTCATCCATGCCATCAGTCCCCGTGAGAAATTGTCGCGCCTGGAAGCATAGAGGGGCGGCGACGCCCTCCGCCAGATGATTTTAAGATTGGCGATGAACCACCAATGGCCGCAAGGATCGCGATCTCCTTGCCGGCGTCATCAGGGAGCAATTGTCGGAGGGAATAAGCGTCGGGCGGGCACCAGCCTGGTCAGATGCCGGGCTATCAGATGCCCGTCTGATCAGGCGCTATCCTGGTCAGATATCCTGGTCAGACAGGTGTTGCTTCCCGGCTGGCCTCGCGCCGGCGCAAGATCTCATAGACAATCGCGCCGAGAATGGTGATCGAGATCAGGATCAGGCCCAGCGCATTGACGGCGGGCGTCAGGCCGGTCCGCACCTTGGCGGCGATATAGACGGTGAGGGTGGTGTCGAGGCCGCGGGTGAACAGCGTCGTGTTGTAATTTTCGAAGGACTGAAAGAAGGCCAACACCGCGGCGGCGATGATCGATGGCTTCAGATAGGGCAGCAGGATGCGGCGGAAGACCAGGCCATGGCTGGCGCCGAGATCGAGGCCTGCTTCTTCCAGGTTGGCATCAAAGCGTTGCAGCCGCGCCAGGATCATCAGCATCACATAGGCGATGATGAAGCTGCATTGGCCTAGCGTCGCCAGATGCAGGCCGGGGCCCACACCCAACCGGTCCCAGAAGACCAAGGTGGAGATACCGATGATGACGCCGGGGGTGAGCAGGGGGGAGACCATGACGCCATAGACAAAGGTCCGCGCCTTGCCCTGCAGGCCGGTCAGCAGCAAGGCGGCGCCGATGCCGATCGGCACGGAGATGATCACGACGACGACGCCGACCAGGAGGGAATTCATCAATCCATCCCACATCCGGTCATCCTGGTACAGTTCGCCGAACCATTTCAGGGTGGTGCCGAGCCACGGCGTCACCGTCGGGAAGCGGCTGGAATTGAAGGTCGCCGCCGCCATCACGATCAGCGGCAGGAACAGATAGACCAGGAAAATTCCCAGATAGAGGTTGGTAAGAATCTCGCTGCCGGATCTTCTGCGCATCGTCATGCCTCCTCGTTCCGGCTATTTCGCGATATCGGTCAGGCCGACCTTGAAGACCTTCATCATGATCAGGATGAAGACGATGCAGAGCAGCAGCAGGATGAAGGCATAGGCCGAGCCTTGCGGCCAGTTCTGCCCTTCGAAGAACCATTGATAGATGATCTCGGTGAACCAGCGTGAATTGGTCGAGCCGAGGATAGAGGGTACCGCATAGGAGCTGACCGCCAGCATGAAGGTCATGATGCAGCCCACCGCGATGCCGGGCTTGGCATGGGGAATCACCACCCGCCAATGAATCCGCCAGGTTGGTGCGCCGAGATCCCGTGCTGCCTCGATCTGGCCCTTATCCAGGCTTTCCATGGCGTTATAGATCGGGAAGACCATGAACAGGATATACGCATAGACCATGCCCACCATGACGCCGGTATTGCCGGAGAGATAGCGGATCGGCCGGTCGATTATATGGAAGAACTTCAGCACGGCGTTCAGCGGTCCCTGATAGGCCAGGATGATGAACCAGGCGAAGGTGCGCAGGATCTCGTTGATCCAGAACGGGATGACCAGCAGCAGCAACAGCAGGGCGGCGCGCTGCGGTGTCGCCACTTTCGCCAGATTGAAGGCGACCGGATAGCAGATGCACAGGCAGATCAGCGTGACCAGCGCACCGCCCCAGATGGTGTCCAGGAAAACCCGGAAATGCACGGCGTTCTGAAACAGGGTGATGTAATTGCTGATCGTATAATGATCGTTCGGGCCACCTATATCCGCCGCCAGCAGATTGGGCCGGAAGGAGTAATCGACCATGGTGAAATAGGGCAGGACCACCAGCAGGACGATCCAGATCAGGCTGGCGACGACCATATAGCCGGTCAGCAGCATGCCGTAACGCTTCACCAGATTTTTCATCATCGTCCTCCCCGATCCGACCCAGGCATCAACATCCCGGCCGATATCGCTGGACGGGATCGAGACGATCCCCCAGCCGTCAGTTCGTTATCGCCATCAGCTCGTTGCGAGCGGCCCATCCGGCAGGATCACGGCATCGGCGGCGGCAAAGCTCACCGGTACCGTCTCGCCGCTTTGCAGGCGCGGCAGCGAGCCGTTATTGGCCATCTGCATGATGATGGTTCGCTCACCGGCCCCGGTCAGGAACAGATTGGCGAAGTTGCCTTCGAAATCGATATGGTTGAGCTGGAGGTCCAGGCTGTTGATCTCCGCCGTCACCGCACCGCTGCGCGGCGTGATCCGTTCCGGCCGGGCGAACAGCAGGGCAGCACTTCCCACGCTGAGCCCAGCGCGATTGCGGCCGCGCAATCGGCCGCTGGGCGTATCGATCTCGGCCAACTCGCCAGCGACGGAGACAACCGTGCCGCGGAAGATATTGTTTTCGCCGACGAAGGTGGCGACAAAGGGCGTTGCCGGGTCGTTATAGATCTCGGCGGCATTCGCCACCTGCTGGATGACGCCCTGCGACATCACCGCGACGCGGTCCGACATGGTCAGGGCCTCGCCCTGGTCATGGGTGATATAGATGAAGGTGACACCGGTGCGGCGCTGAATCGCGCGCAGCTCGGCGCGCATATGCTGGCGCAATTTGAGATCGAGCGCCGACAAAGGTTCGTCCAGCAGCATCACCTTGGGCTCGACCGCCAAGGCGCGGGCGATGGCGACGCGCTGGCGCTGGCCGCCCGAGAGCTGGCTCACGCGCTTATCGGCGGCATCCGTCAGGGCGATCAGCTCAAGCAATTCCTCGGCGCGCTTGCGGCGCTTGGCACGCGGGACATAGCGCGCCTCCAGGCCGAAGGCGATGTTCTCCCAGACCGTCATCAGCGGGAACAACGCCAGGTTCTGGAAGATCAGGGCGGTCGGCCGCGCATTCGGGCCGATGCCGCGCATATCCTGGCCACCGATGCGGATGGTGCCCTCGGTCGGGTCGTTGAAGCCGCTGATCATGCGCAGGATCGTCGTCTTGCCGCAGCCGGACGGCCCCAGGAAGCTGAAGAATTCTCCGGCCTTGATGGTCAGCGACACGTCCTTCACCGCCGTGAAGGCGCCGAAGTTCATCGTGACGTGATCAAGTTCAACATCCTGGCTCATCGTGACGCGGCTCGCTTCCTCAATTGGTCATCAGCAAAAACAACAAAGGCAAGAAACGACCGCCGCATCGGCTTTGAGGCGCGATACGGCGGTCATTCTGGATCAGGCGATCAACCCGCCTGGAACTTGTCGGCGTATTCGTTCCGCTTGGAGACGAACCAGCTCGGCTGGGTCGGCTGCCACCACATATGGGCGAGGGAATCGCCCGGATAGGCGGTCTTCAGGAACTTCTTCTGCGCATCGGGCGAGGCATCGGCACCACCCTTGGCAGAGGGGCTAGCACCGATCGCCGCTGCCCAGAGCAGCGATCCTTCGACGGTGTTGACCCAGGAAACCCAGGCCTCTGCCTGCTCGACGTTCTTCGCACCCTTGAACAGCACGAAATTCTGCAGCCAGCCCGAAGCACCTTCCTTTGGCGCCAGATAGGTGATCGGCAGGCCTTCCTTCTGCAGGGCCTGCGCCGAGCTGTCCCAGCAATTGCCGATCACGCAGCCATTGGTACGGAAGGCACCCTGGGCGGAATTCTCATCCTTCCACCACTGGCCGACATTGGCCTTCAATTCCAGCGCCCGCTTGATGATGATGTCGTAATTGGCGGTCATCACCGCTTCGTCTTTGTAGGAATCGAGATAGGGCTTGGGCAATTTGCCTTCAGCTTCCAGCCAGCGACCGATGGCGACCAGGCCGGAATGCGGGCGGACCGTCAGGCGGCCGGAATATTGCTCGTCCCACAGATTGGCAAGGCTGGCATCCGGATAGCTGAGCTTGACCTCGTCAGTGTTGAAGATCAGCGCTTCGCTGCCCCAGACGCTGGGCGAGGAATAGAGCTTGCCGTTGATGCGGACCTGCTGCATCGCCGAGCCGTTCATGATGCCGGGATCGACGCCATCCAGGTTGATCTTCGCCTCATTCCAGGGCTGCAGGAAGTCGCGCTCGACCCAATTGGTGACGCGGTCCGTGGTCGGTTCGGAAATATCGAAGGCACCGGCAGCGCCGCCTGCCTTGGCCTGGGCGACCATGGCATCCTGATCCGGCTGCTCGTTGAAATTGACCTTGATGCCGGTCCGCTTGTTGAAGGTGCCGAAGGCTTCCTTGAAGTCGTAGCCGGCCCAGCCCATGAAGTTGACTTCGCCGGATGACGAGAAGGCGTCACGCACGATATAGGGCGCGCTGATCAGGCCGAGGCCACCCAGGGCCGCACCCTTCAACATCTGGCGGCGTGAAACGGTGAATGCTGACATCTCTTCTCATACTCCCCTTTGTTCGCACACATGACGCATGCATCGATTTTCCGGAGCCACCCGTGCGCCAGTTCATTCTCGCGCCACTCCACGAGCAGCGCGTTTTCGCCAGAGCAGTTCCCAGGCTGGCTAGTAATCCTTTTATCGCTTCAGTCAACTGAACATTCACCAAGAGTCCGGAGATGAGACCTCGCAAAAAAGCAATTGACGCGTTGTGGCGAACCCGACCGAGTCGCGATGTGCTTGATGTGAGTGCGCTGGCTGGCGATGCCGGGAAGGTTTCGGCGTGCCAAACAATAGCTGTGACGTAAGAGTCACAGGCCTGGGAGTCAGATGGGCGTCGCGTCGACGATCTCGTCGGTGACGACGGTGAATTGCGCCAGCCGCGAGGCGCCGAAACTCGTGGTGAGGGCGACGTCGGTGGCATCGCGACCGGTCGCCATCAGAATGCGGCCGATCCGTGGCGTGTTATGGCGGGCATCGAAGGTATACCAGGTGCCACCGAGATAGACCTGGAACCAGGCGCTGAAATCCATCGGCTCCGGCAACGGCGCGATGCCGATGTCGCCCAGATAGCCCGTGCAATAGCGGGCCGGGATATTCATGCAGCGACACAGGGTGATGGCGAGATGGGCGAAATCGCGGCACACCCCGGTTCGGTCCGTGTATCCGCCATGGGCGGTTCGCTGGGCATCGGCCTTTTGATAGTCGAAGGCGATATGGCCGTGCACGAAATCGCAGATCGCCTGCACGCGCTTCCATCCGGGCGACGTGGCGGCGAAATGCGACCAGGCAAAATCGCTCAGCCGATCCGTGTCGCAATAGCGGCTGCCGAGCAGAAAGACGAGAACGTCATCGGGCAGATCCTTGATGTCGTGCTGGACTGCATCTTCGGCGGTGACATCGGCTTGCCCGCTATCATAAATCTCAAAGGCGGTGCTGATGGTCAGCAAGCCGGCAGGGGCGACGATCCGGCTGCAGCTGTTACCGAAGCCATCGATATAATGTCGTGCCTCGACCGGACCATTGAAGGGACCATCAAATGTCAGAACCTGGTCCGTCAACAGGTCGGCACGGCGGGATGGGTGGATGTTCAGGGCAAGCAGCATCGGCGTCGGCTGCGCGCTGTCATATCCCAAGGTAAAGCCGGCCCGTATCTTCATCCCTGCCTTTATGTCGGCCTGTGATTGTTGCTGCTATCGGCAGCGCCACATCGACGCCCATAACATCAGCGCTTATGGCATCAACGGTTATGGCGATGAGAGGGTTCCGTCGCGTGCAGGCGTGGCGGAGGAATCTTCGTCGTCACTGATGGTGACGTTGACCTGGACCGTCATGCCCGCATAATCGTCGGCACTGCCTGAATAGGTCCCTGACAAGGGAACGGCTTGGCTCGGATCGCGCGCCACGGCAACCCGGATCAGGTCGCGATTGCCGACGATCCCGTTGGTCGGGTCAAATTCGACCCAGCCAGCGCCGGGAAGATAGATCTGGCACCAAGCATGGGTCGACCCACCGCCTTGCGCCGCGGGCTGGGTCGACCCACCATCGTCTTGCAAGACAGGCTCATCCCGATCCGGAATGTATAGGTATCCGGTCACAAATCTTGCGGCAAAACCAAGCCCGCGCGCCGCTTCCATCATCAGCAGCGCGAAGTCGCGACAGGTGCCGCATCTCAGCCGAAGCGTGGTGACGGGGGATTGCGTGCCACTTTCCAACCGGCGGGAATAAAGGAAACTGTCCTGGATGGCCGCGCACAGGGTCATCAGCAAATGGCCGGTGCGCTGCCCGGGCCTGACGAATTGCCGGCTCCAGAGGCGCACCTCGTCGATCTCGTCCACATAATGCGGCGTTATGGTTGGTGCGAGATCGGCAATCTCATCTGCGGCGTAGTTGAAGGGATAGGCCAGGGCTTCCTCGTCGATGCGCAGATCGAGCGGCACTTGCGGCGTGTGATCGAGTCTGATCGTGGTTTCGAAGCGCAGCTCGCGGGCCGGTTCCGCGATTTGCACAAGGGCGACGCAATTGCCAAAGACATCATGCATCCAGCGGATGCTGCTGGGTGCTGGATCGACCTTCAAGGTTGCCTGCAGCAGGCGCTGGTCGAAGCTGTCGCGTGGGCGAAACATCAACCGGTGTTCGCCAAAGCCGACGTCACGCGTGTAATGATAGATGGTTGAGTGCCGCACGGAGAAAATCGTCATGGGCGGACTAAAGCATGAAGTCGCCGGGACATGCCAGCCACTAGCCCCAGGATAATCCCAGAGCATAGCCCTAAGCATAGTCCCCAGCCGGTGTCATTCTGGACCGCATCATTCACCTGACGCATGAGGGGGCGATGCCATGCCCGATCGGGCGAGCATACCGCGATAGCTTGGTCAGTGGACGGCTCTCCCCCCATGCCTGCGGCGACGGTTCGTCAGCTAGTAATCGCTAGGTGCTGCACCGTCTCCAACCGAGCCGATGCGTGTCTGCCGGCCGGCGCACCATGGCGTCCGATCGCGCAGCCCGGAAATCGTGCTGTCGGAGTAGACAGGCCAGAACTTACACCGGCTCGAATTGCCGCGGCCTGAATTGCTCCGGGTGGAATTTGAACAGGTCAGAACGGGCAGCGGCAAGTGACGCCCTCTTCGCGTTACGTCTCTTCGGTGAATATTTTTATATTCACCAAACCGTATTATTTCTCTAAATTGCAGAAACTCGATCCATCTTTTCCAAAAATAGGTGCGGTTCGTGGTGTCTCAGAAGGTCGAAGAAACGGGTGGATCGGCCGGCGGAGGTTTTTGGCGCCCCTTGCCCCGCGCTGCGATCCCCGGTTTGTTGACGCTTCCCTTGCTCGCCTATCTGATCGTCTTCTATGGCCTGCCTGTCCTCTCGATGTTATCGCGATCAATCGATGATAACGGCTGGACACTCTCCGTCTTCGTCAAGGTCATCAAGGATCCCGCCTTCTGGCGCGTGATGCAGATCACCGCGACGATCAGCCTGGTCACGACCTTATGCTGCCTGCTCATCGCCTATCCCTTGGCGTTCTTCATGGCGCGGCTGCAAAAATCGACAGCGAATTTGGTGATGATCCTGGTCCTGGTGCCGTTCTGGACCAGCATTCTTGTCCGCACCTATGCCTGGATGGTCATTCTCGGCCGGCGCGGCATCATCAATGATTTTCTGGTCTGGATCGGGATCACCGCGCAGCCGTTTCAGCTTCTCAACACGCGGTTTGCCGTCTATGTGGCGATGGTCCATGTGCTGCTGCCCTTCATGGTACTGCCGCTTTATGCCAGCATCCGCGCGCTCGATTGGCGGCTGGTCCAGGCCGCCAATGGGCTGGGTGCTGGTGCCTTCGGTGCTTTCCGGCAGGTGGTGTTGCCACTCTCCATGCCGGGTGTCGCGGCTGGCTGCATCCTCGTCTTCACCCTCGCCATCGGCTTCTACATCACGCCGGCTCTGGTCGGCGGCCCGTCGGACATGATGATGTCCATGCTGATCGAAAATGAAGTGCGCCGCTTCGATTGGGGTGCGGCGGCGGCGATGGCGACCGTATTGCTGGCGATCGTCCTGCTGCTGTTCGGCATCTTTGCCCGCTTCGTTCCCTTCAATCCGGTCGTGCGGAGATAATGCCGATGCTGCGCTTGGGGCGGTTGGCGATCGCGGCTTTCTCGGTACTCGTTCTGCTGTTTCTGATGGCGCCTGTTTTCATCGTCCTGGCCTTGTCGTTTTCCGCCGCCCGCTATCTGAGCTTTCCGCCGCCGGCGCTCAGCCTGCAATGGTATGCCCATTTCTTCTCAACCGATGCCTGGACGGACGCGGCCCTGACCAGCCTGTGGATCGGCCTGGTGGTGACGGCTTTGTCACTGCTGCTGGGGACACCAGCGGCGATCGGTCTGGTGCGCGGCAAGTTTCCCGGGAAAGCGCTGGTCAACGGGCTCATCCTGTCGCCCATCATCGTGCCGGGCATCATCGTTGCTATCGGCACTTATTAC
>Ga0247779_1001233_pt1 | contig 12647 bp, 8 predicted proteins | sample UWRJL221509R5_FD_179925 | JGI IMG/M metagenome (GOLD analysis project Ga0247779, IMG submission 179925) | Plant litter microbial communities from Arlington Agricultural Research Station in Wisconsin, United States - UWRJ-L221-509R-5 | ecosystem: Environmental > Terrestrial > Plant litter >...
GGCTTTGGGCTTCGATGGTCGGTACAAAAAACTGGCGCCCGCCGTCGATCAGGCCTTCGATGTTCCTATTATGGCGCGTATCGCCGTTGGGCCGACCTGGACCAATCTGCCGGCGGATAAGAAATCAGCCGTGCTCGACGTTTTCACGCGGTACATGGTCACGACCTATGCATCACGCTTCAAGGGTTTCAGCGGCCAGAGCTTTGTCGTTGGTGAGGTGACGCAGCCGGCGGCGGATCGCAAGCTGGTTGCGACGCAGCTTATCCGTCCGGACGGTGATCCGGTTCAGTTGAATTATGTGTTTCGCCAGGGCGATGGTGGTTGGAAGATCATCGATATCTATCTCAGCGGCACCATCTCGGAAATGGCACGCATGCGCTCCGATTTTTCCGAGACGTTACGCACGAGCGGCGCGGACGGGCTGATTGCGATTTTGGAAAAGAAGATCAACGAACTGAAGACCGGCGCTTGAGATAGCCCGCTGTTCTGGGGCATTCCTGGCAGGCAAAAAGAAAAGGCCGGAAGCAGCAACTGCTTCCGGCCTTATTCCATACTGCGCGATACGCTTAGGCGATCTGCAGATTCGTCGCCGAGGTTTTGCCACGGCGCGGATCACGCTCCAGCTCGAAGCTGACGCGCTGACCGTCACGCAACGTGCCAATGCCAGCGCGCTCGACCGCTGAAATGTGCACGAAGACGTCGGCAGATCCATCTTCCGGCTTAATGAAGCCATAGCCCTTCGAAGTGTTGAACCACTTCACGGTTCCGATAGCCATCAGAGATAGTCCTTTGGTAAGTTAAAGATGCGCAAAACGTCACGCTGTCGATATCTTCCAATTGTAGGGCATTGGCTGGTCCGGCGCTCGATCCCGAGCAATGGAGAGCATGCCAGACTTGAAGCCTCGACCGCAGCAGTTTAGCGGCGAGCGGTTGGCATCGCAAGAGCCACCAGGAAGCACAATACCGTGTGCGAACTTTGGTTTATGCGGCCGACGCCACAGGCTGCGGGCTTAGATAGCGCGGCCTTCTTCTAGGATGAACGCTTGCGTCATCTTTGGGTCGTCCCTGAATCTTTCGGCGGGTTGCCAAGAAGGGACGGGAGGAAGATGAAGGTCGTCAGCAACATCGCGCCCAAAGAGAGCAGCAGGATCAGGCCCATTCCGGCAGTACCAGGATGGCTCGACATGGCGAGGCTGCCGAAGGACGATCCTGTCGTCAGCGCGCTGAACAGGACAGCGCGTGCTGTGCTGGTTTGCAGAGGACCGGCAATGCCTTTGCGCCAATTCACCACGAAATAGATGTTGAAGGCGACGCCGATACCGAGCAGTAGCGGCAAGGCAATGATATTGGCGAAATTCAGCGAAATATGCAGGACGATCAAGAGATCGACCGTGACGAAGCCAGCTACCATCAGCGGACAAAGAACCAGGAAGACATCCCAGGGACGCCTGACGATGATCAGGAGCAAGATCGTGATGGCAGCGATCGCCCAGAGGGTGGCATCACGAAACGCCCGGGCAACCGCATTCCCAGCCTCGAATATTTGCACGGCAGGTCCCGTTGCATCCGCATCGACGCTTTGAACGGCGTGAACGAAGCGCGCCATGACGGCGTTGTCATTGCTGTCGCCGCGCGGCACGACCATGATCCGCACTTCACCATCGGGAGCGATCCAATCGCGCCGGATTTCATTTGGCAGCGTATCGACCGTCAGCTTACCAGCCGTCATCGCCGTCGCCAGGACATCGAGACGAGGCGTCAGGCCACTCAAGAGGGCGCGTCGCAATTGTGGGAATATGGAGGCATCGGACGCGGCCGCCTGATCAAGCAAGCGGGCCAGCTGCTGGGCCTTATCCGATGATTCCGCGACATCCCGCAGTTTGCTCGCGATGCTTTTCATCGCGGCACGGTCTTCATCAACACTAGGGGCGGGCTGGGTCGTGTCCGGTGTCAAGCTGGGGCCGACCAGCATGTTGAGATCATCGAGAATCGCGAGCTTGTCCTCCTGGTCTTTGGGAACGAAGGAGGTCGCACTGATGGCCGCATAGACTTCCGGCAGGGCCTGCAATTTCGGAATGAGCGCGTCTGCTGCATTCTGATCCTTTGTCAGTATTTCCACTTCATAAGGACTGTGCAGCGGATCTTGCATCATGTCGTAGATCGTCGCGACGGATTCGACGCGAGGATCCTTGAGATGCAATGGGTTGAAGTCGAATTTGAGTTGAGTTGTCAGCACGAGGCCAATTGCTGCCAGCAGCAACCAGCCACCGATGATCCAAGAGCGCCGCCGCAACAAGAAACTGTCGATACCGGCAGCCCAGGCGCTGCCAAAATGAAGCGAACCGCTTCGGGGCTTGAGCCAACTGAGGAGCGCCGGCAGCAAGGTCAGATTCAGCACCAAGGTAACGGCCATGCCGGCGCCGGCGATCAGGCCGAGTTCGGAGACGCCGCGGTAATCGGTGGGCAGGAAGGAAAGAAAGCCCACCGCAATTGCCGCCGCTGCGAGGGTGAGCGGCCGCGCCATGGCGCGGCCGGCGCGTTGCAGGACAGTATCGTTGTTGATACCCGCCTCGGCAGTGTGACGCTCTTGGCCATAACGTACGCCGAACTGAATGCCAAAATCGATCGATAGGCCAATGAACATGACGGCGAAGGCAACGGAGATAAGGTTCAGGCTGCCTACCGCAACGGCGGCAAAGGCAAAGGTCAAGATCAGCCCGACAATCAATGTGATGAAGGTGCCAAGGATAAGCTTCACCGAGCGCAGGGCTAGGAACAGCCACAGCAGCACAAGGGCCGTGGAGACGATGAGGGCCAAGCCCATGCCTTCGGCGACAGTTGCAAATTCTTCATCTGATAATGCGACCGGGCCAGTCAGTCTGACGGTAATGCCATTGGCAGCGGTGAGGCCTTCGGTCTTGATGATCTTGCGGATGAATTTGGTGGCCTTCGCGCCTGACTCCAGTGAGCTAAAATCCCGTACCGGTTGGGTCAGAATGAGATGACGCAATTCATTGGGGTCGATCTTGCGGTCGATCATCAGGCTACGCCAGGACAAGGGCGTTGGATCACCGCTTAGCGCGCTACTGAGGGTGCCGGAAACTGCCGACATCGGTTTCTCGATGTCTTCAAGTTTCGCTGCGTGTTGGGCAACACCTTCGAGTGCCAGTCCAAGCACATTCATCAAGCCGCGAATGCTTGGATCGACCCGTAAGCTGCCAATGAACCCCTGGGCCTTGATGACGGAATCGGCGATCTTCTGCAGATCTTCGACCGGCAGATAAAGCATACCGTAGCGATCGAAGAAGGCGCCTCCATCCGGTCTGCGGATGCTGGTAAAAAGATCCGGGCGCTGCTGCAGATGCGCCATGAGCGTTTCTGTCGCCTGGTCGGCCAGTTCGGGGGTCTTGCCATCGATGACGATGACCAGCAGGCCATTGTTCTGGGGAAACAGATCTGCAAGATGCGTCGCCTGCTGGCGCCAGGGCAGCTTTGGCGAAATCATATTCGTCGTATCTGTATCCATCCGCAGATGGTGGGCGGTATAGACGCCAGAGAGGATTGCCAGGGCCACGAAGGCCGCAATGACAACAAGTGCATAGCGCGCGCTGAAGGCAACTATCCGCTCAACTACATTTTCTAGCATCAGACAAACCTAGACCCTTGCCGGCTGTTGTTTCTACAACTTGCAATTTCGCCGACAGTTTCACACGAACTGAAAATAGTTTGATTTCAGCCTATTGGAGCCGGAAAAGTCGCCCGCCAGGGTGATACCAGAGGTGGGCATGAAAGTCATGTCAGTCTTGTAACAACCTGGCGATCAGGCCGTGTGACCATTATACGCAGGTTCAGGGGCTTCCTGGCGCACCGGAGATTTGGGCCAGCGCCCGGTCTGACCCGAGCAGGCGTCCCAGGTCATGGGCATCTTCCGGGTGTTCGGCAGCGGCTTCGGCAACTGCGCTGCGGAGCATCAGACGCAGGCTAATACCGAGGCAGTTTACATCTTCGATACGCAGGCCTGATGGCCGGTCGGCAATTTCCCAGGTAAGCGGCAGGCTGCGCCCATTTGGCAATATAAGTTCCGACTGCACCAGTCTGGTTTGGTCCCGCCGCATTGTCATGGTGAGGATGACCAAAACCGGCGCTGTGACTGGGCCGGGCCCACTCGCACGATGGGGGGCCATTCGCATCATTGCCGCGGCGGCGAAGTTTAAGAATCCGTCCGTCGGGGTGATTGCAGGGGTATGCGTGGACGCCGGCTGGCCAGCGGCGAAGCGTCCGAGGATAAAATGGCTGATGGCGCCGGCGTCAATGGAACGCGCCAGGACGTCACGTAAAGCTGCCCTCTGAAGTTCTGGTGTCGCGGAAAATTGATCAAGGAAAATAATCTTAAAAACATCATCAAAAAAGTCTGAAACCAGCCGGGCGGATGGAACGGTGGCGAAGCTTTCATGAGCGACGGCGCGGTTATCCGCGGGTGTAACGACCGCAAGACAGGCTGCTGTCGCCATGCCAACGATGTGACGGCGAACACGTCGACGACAGGCTTTTGACGGCATCATCAGTATTCTGTTTTCCGACAGCTTGGTGAAAGCTAGGATGGAGACGGGACGATAATGACGTATGAACACTATAATGGGAAGCGCCGGGGCTATGGCCTATCGATCTCTAGTAACGGGGGGATGTGGCTTCATTGGCCGCCACCTGGTTGAGGCCTTGTGCGAACGCGGTGATGAGGTTCGCATCCTTGATATCCGACCCTGGGGTCGTGAGCAGGGGAATAAGAAGAAAAACGACGAGCTTGGCGATCAGGCTGAGGTCATCATTGGATCCATCACCGATGCTGTCGCTGTCCGTCAGGCGATGCAGGGAATGGACCGGGTCTTCCATTTGGCGGCCAATCCCAACCTTTGGGCACCGGATCCACGACAGTTTCACGAGGTCAATTATCTTGGCACATGCCGGGTGCTGGAAGAAGCTGCCCGGCAGTCGGTCAAGCGCGTCGTCTATACCTCGACGGAATCAATCCTGAAAAGCATGCATGTCCCGCGCAAGGCCGCGCGCACCATCATCGATGAGACGGCGCGGCTGACGCTGAACGACATGCCTGGACCCTATTGCAAATCGAAATTCCGAGCTGAAGAGGAAGCGCATACGGCGGCGGCGTCCGGGCTTCCGCTCGTCATTGTCAATCCGACCATGCCGCTCGGGCCAGGCGACGGATTGCTGACGCCGCCCACCAAAATGGTGCTTGGTTTCGTCAATGGAACAACGCCGGCCTATCTCGATTGCGAGTTCAATCTGGTCGACGCGCGCGATGCGGCCCTTGGTCATCTGCTCGCGGCAGAGCGGGGACGTATCGGTGAGCGCTATATTCTGGGCTCGGGAAACATCGGACTGCCTCAGTTGCTGGCTGAACTGGCCTTCCTGACGGGTCAGAGCATGCCGCGCCTGAAGGTTCCCTACGGAATCGCTCTTGTCTCCGCCTATATCAGCGAGACCATCGCGAATATACGCAAACGGCCACCGATCGCCCCGGTAACCGGTGTGCGCTTGGCGCGTAGCTCCATGGCCTTCAATTGCAGCAAGGCGCGCCGGGAACTTGGCTGGCAACCGCGCTCGCTGCGTGAAACGCTTTACGACGCCTTGTCCTGGCTGCGGGATGAGAAGCTGCTGCGACGGCAGATCACCCTGCCGGACCGCAGTGATCTGGCAATCGACGGGCGCATCCCGGCCTATGATGCTGGCGAGTTTCCCGTCCGCTCATGGGCTGCCGATTGATACGCCGTTACCGGAGATAATGACGGTCTGATCTGGGTCGGTTGTCGTTGCTGGCGGCAGCGCTGCTGGTGCTGTCGGCGTCACATTGGCGGTGTAGATGAAACCGGATGCTGGATAGGTTGCGCCGAAGGTATTTGATGGCGCGTGCCAGAACCGCAGCTGCGTCCAATCATTGTTCGGAGAAACATCGATCACCGGCATATTGGTGACGATCTCGCCCGGAATCCAATTGGCATGATCGACAAGGATTTTCCGCGCGCTTACGACCTGAGTGACGACAGCGACATGTCCCGATTTCAACCGTGATGTCTGCGGCAGAACTAAAATGGCGCTGAGTGCTGGCTTGTTGCCACGTTGGTAAAGGCCTGCTGCATTATCCCACCAGCTATAGGCATCCCCTTGCAAGGAGACGCCGGTACGCTGGCGCGCATAGGGAACGCAGGTCAAGCCGCCGGCGGGAGCTTCGCCATATACAGCGACAGTCGGCGCCGGTGGTGATGGCGGCGCTGGCGTGGTGATGAGAGTCGGTGGTGGCGTCGCTGTTTGTGTACAAGCATTAAGGCAGATAATGCTCAGACCGAGTGCGACAAAATAGCTCAAGAGCCGTTGCCGCTCTCTCAAAATATCTCGGTATTTCCGATGATTACCCGGCATGTCGCACATTTTGTCAGCGATATCTTTCGCGGCCGATTCGTAACTGTGACGCTCTCGCCATCATCCTAGTCGAAATTAGAACATTCGAGAATAACCAAGCAAATAAGATGGATAGCACGTGATCGGGAGGTCACGACGAAGCCAAAAAAATAAAAATGGCTTCATTGCGTCATTCATCGCGCGACCAGAGTGATCGCGTGCCGGGTGATAGAAGCGAGCACTGTCAGGTTTGATTTCGGGTCGTTCCTGACGGCGCGCAGCTATACATCGTCGCTTGTGAATGACGTAGCAGCCGGGATAGCCGCGCTGATTGTCTATCTACGTCCCCACTTCGCAGCGACTGGCAATGATTGTGGCGATGCCCCGTGCGGGCTGGGGAGGGTTCGATGAATATCCATGAATATCAGGCAAAGCAGATTTTGCGGCGCTATGGCGTACCTGTACCGCGCGGCGATGTTGCGCATACTGCTGCCGAAGCTGAATCAGTTGCTGAAGAACTCGACGGCCCCGTCTGGGTGGTGAAGGCGCAGATCCACGCGGGTGGCCGCGGCAAGGCCGGTGGCGTCAAGGTCTGCCGCTCGGTCAAGGAAGTCCTGGCGACAGCCGACAAGATGCTCGGCATGCGCCTCGTCACCCACCAAACCGGACCGGAAGGAAAAGAAGTCAAACGCGTCTATATCGAACAGGGCTGCGAGATCGCACGTGAGCTCTATGTGGCGCAATTGATCGATCGTAAGACCGGCGGGGTTGCTGTCATTGCCTCCACGGAAGGTGGCATGGATATTGAGGAAGTTGCGGCCAACACACCGGAAAAGATCATCAAGGTACAGTTGCCGCCAGCAACACCAATGCAGAGTTTCCACGCCCGCAAAGTTGCCTTCGCGCTGGGCCTGAAGGATCGTGAGGTCCATAAATTCGTGCGCCTGCTGGTCGCCATGAATAAAGCCTTCGTGGAAAATGACGCCAGCTTGCTCGAAGTCAATCCACTGGTCGTTACCAAATCGAACAAGCTGATGGCGCTCGATGCCAAGATGACCTTCGATGACAATGCCTTGTTTCGTCATCGTGATATCGAGGATCTCCGCGACAACGACGAGGCCGATCCGTTGGAAGTCGAAGCCGCGCGTCATGACCTCAACTATGTGAAGCTGGAGGGCGATATCGGTTGCATGGTCAATGGCGCCGGCCTTGCCATGTCGACCATGGATATCATCAAGCTTTATGGTGGCCAGCCGGCCAATTTCATGGATATCGCCGGGGCGGCGACCAAAGAGCGCGTCGCCTGCGCCTTCAAGCTCATTTTCAGCGATCCGGAAGTGAAGGGCATTCTCGTCAATGTCTTCGGCGGCATGATGCGCTGCAATTCGATTGCCGAAGGCATCGTCGGCGCGGCGCATGAAGTCGGCCTCGACCGGCCGCTGGTGGTCCGCCTGGAAGGTACCAACGTGGATCTTGGCCGCGAGATCCTGCAGGGCTCCGGTTTGCCGATCATCACGGCGACTACCTTGGCTGATGCTGCCAGCAAGATCGTTGCGGCGGTCGATGCAAAGAATAAGGCGGCGGGTGGTAAACATGCCGTTCAGCCGGGGAGGGCCTGAGCCATGACGATTCTGGTTGATAAGACGACGAAGGTCATTTGCCAGGGCTTCACCGGCACGCAGGGTACATTCCATTCCCAACAGGCGATCGACTATGGCACCCAGATGGTTGGTGGCGTGACGCCGGGACGGGGCGGGTCGACGCATCTTGGCCTGCCGGTCTTCGACACCGTTGCCGAAGCCCGCGCCAAGACCGGTGCCAATGCCAGCGCCATCTATGTACCGCCGATCTATGCCATGGACGCAATTCTGGAAGCGATCGACGCCGGGATCGAAATCATCGTCGCGATTACCGACGGTATTCCGGTGCAGGACATGGCCCGGGTCCGCAAGGAACTCGTGCATTCGAAATCCCGTGTTATTGGCCCCAACTGCCCGGGCCTTATCACGCCCGGCGGCTGCAAGATCGGCATCATGCCGGGCTATATCCATAAGCCCGGGCGCATCGGCGTGGTTTCCCGTTCGGGGACGCTGTCTTATGAAGCCGCAACGCAGACGACAAGCGCCGGCCTTGGCCAATCAACGCTGGTCGGGATCGGCGGCGATCCCGTCAACGGCACCAGTTTTACCGATTGCCTCGACCTGTTCCTGGCCGATGACGATACCGATGCGATCATCATGATCGGTGAGATCGGCGGGACGCCGGAAATAGAGGCTGCGGAATTCCTGAAACAGTCGCGACGTAAGAAACCTGTGGTCGGATTCATCGCCGGTGTCACGGCCCCGCCGGGCCGACGCATGGGTCACGCCGGAGCAATTGTGTCGGGCGGTGGCGAAAGTGCGGCGGAAAAGATCGAGGCGCTACGGTCGGCCGGTATTACGATTGCACCATCGCCGGCTGAGCTGGGATCGACAATGCTGAAAGCTCTCGGCAAAGCCGCGGCCTGATTGCGCAGATGCGTGAGAAAGCCCGGTGTAGATGGCAATGCCACGGCACCGGGTTTTTCTTTGGTGGACGTGCGTAGGCAGCTTCAACTGGCGATTATATGTGGACCTCAACGATGGAACCGGTGTTAAGGTAGTGCCGCGTAAAGGATCGTCCCAGATCAAGTCGAACCGCCAGAGTTCGAGAGTTCGGGGGCGCCGCGGGGACCGCATCAGTACCATCAGACAGTATGGGTAATGAGATGGCTGAACGGGTTGGAACCAAGCGGGACAAGGCTGTGTCGCGTCGTAAGGCAAAAGCGCCTGCCGTAAAGGGCAAGCGAATTGTGCTCGAGGGCAAGGTGCGAAAAAGCCGGCTGGTTGCGGAGCCGGCCGAGGACCTAGCGGCGCTTGGCCCGGATCTTATTCCGCTGGCACGGGTCTTTCCGGCCCAACCGGGGCTCGACATCGCCAAGATCAATCGCGAATTGGAAACGACCTTCAATGATCTCGCGTCGCTGCGGGAGCGCAATCCCTTCGGCAATTCGGTAAAGTTGCTGGCACTTGAGATCAATAAACGCCTCGATAAGGGCAGCCTGACGTATGGCGGCGTCGAAACCCTGATACAGGATCTGACGGTGCAAGCCTACGAGCATCGCGCCGACCGCTTGCGCGACTATCTCGGTGAACGGGATGATGCCAAGAACGCAGCTATCCTGCGCCAGGCGATCCGGCAATTGACCGCGCGGGACGGTGAGGCGGCAAGCAAGCGGAAATCCACACCGCGGCCCTTCGCCGAATTCAAATCCCTGATCGAGCGCGAGCTTTTCGGTGTCGTGATGACGGCCCATCCAACCTTCAGCCAATCCACCGGCATGATGCGGGTGATGGCTGAGCTGGCCATGGGCAAGGATATAGCGGGCAAGTCACTCTTCGCGGCCGAGCGCAAGCGGCGCATTGGTATTGCCCGGGTTGTCGAACATCGGGCGCCGGAGCGGATCGATCTGGCCTATGAGCATGATCTTTCCATCGAAGCGATCAGCAATGCGCAGCGCGCACTTCGTCGTGCCTACGAGATCGTTTTCGATGTGGCGGCGGAAATCTATCCGCAGGAATGGGAGGCCCTGTCACCCCGGCTGCTGACATTGGCAAGCTGGGTTGGCTATGATCTCGATGGTCGCTCCGATATCAAATGGAGCGACACGTTCTGCAAGCGGCTGAAGCTGCAGATGCTGCAGCTGGAGCAATATCTGGCGGATATCCAGTTCCTGCGCGCCGATCTTCATGTCGATCTCAGCCGCGACAGGCAAAGTGTCGAATTGGGGCATCTGCTGGAATTGCTGGAAAGCCGCCTGGCACTTGCCATCAAGGAAGCAAGCGATGAGATGGATGTGTTCAGCAGCGACAGCGGTGCTGCCTCCAATGAGACCTGGCAGGAACAGGTGCGGCGTATTTCCAAGCGGATGCATGATGGCCGCGATCTTCGCCTGATCGATTCAGAGCAGCTGCTTGAGCTGGTGCAGCGTGCCTTGGACCTGACCAAGAAGGTATCGTCGCGCCGTCGCTTGCTGATCTTGCGAGCCGAGATCGGCAATCATGGCCTTGGCATGGCGCATACTCATGTGCGGCTTAATTCGGCCCAGATCCATAACGCGATCCGCAAGCTGATCGACATGGAAGGCGAGCCGGACGATCCTACGCGCAAGCGGACCTATCTGGCGTCATTGTCCCGGCTGTTGACTGACGTGAAGCCGATGAGCATCAGCTTTGCCTCCGTCATGGCCGAGCGAACATCGGCCAAGCGGCTTTTCATGATCGTCGCGCAGATGTTGAAATATATCGACGCGACGACGCCGGTTCGGTTCCTGATCGCCGAATGCGAGGCACCCTTGACCTTGCTGTCGGCGCTCTATTTCGCAAAATTGTTTGGAGTTGCCCATCGGGTCGACATATCGCCGCTCTTCGAGACCACCAAGGCTTTCGAGCGTGGCATCCGCGTGATCGACGAATGTCTGCAAAATCCCAGCTTTGCGGCTTATATCCGGCAGCGCGGGCGGCTCTGTATCCAGACGGGTTTTTCCGATGCCGGCCGTCATCTCGGCCAAACGGTTGCCGCCGTCTCCGTCGAATGGCTACGGCTGAAGCTTGCCGATCTCATGCGCGATCGCGGCTTTAAGGATGTCGAAGTCGTGGTCTTCGATACGCATGGGGAATCGATTGGCCGTGGCGGGCATCCCGAAAGTTTTCGGGCGCGCCTCGAATATGTGGCATCCCCGGTCAGCCGGCACCAGTTCCAGGAGAATGGCGTCACGTTGAAAGAGGAAGTGAGCTTCCAGGGGGGCGACGGCTATCTGCTGTTCATTACGCCATCTGTAGCCTTCACCTCGGTGACACGTATTCTCGAATATGTGCTGGAGCGACCGAAGGAGGGGACGGATAAGGACCCGGCCTATGTTGCCGAAGAAGATTTCACCAAGGAGTTCTTCATCACCATTCGTCATTTCAATGAATTGGTGATGGACGATCCTAACTATGCCACCCTGCTGGATACCTTCGGCGCCAACCTGCTGTTTCCCAGCGGGTCACGCGCACTGAAGCGACAGCATGATGGCGGCAGCCTGCGCGTCAATCTCACCCATCCGACGCAGATGCGGGCAATCCCTCATAACGGGATCCTGCAGCAGCTTGGCTTTCTCGCGAACACCTTGGGTGGCGTTGGCCAGGCGATCATGCGCGACCCGGAAAGATTTCAGCGCGCCTATCGCAATTCGCCGCGTCTGCGACGCTTGCTGGGCATGGTGGAATGGGCGTTGGAGTTCACCGATCTCGAAGCACTGAAATGCTACATAGATCTCTTCGATGCCGGCCAGTGGCTGAGCCGTGCCTATCAGGCAAAAGACCCCGATCGCGCGGCCGAGCTTTGCAAAGTGGCAGAGTTGCTGGAAGGCGAGGGACTGCATGACAAGCTCACCAAGATCTATCGGACCTTCCAGCGCGACATGCTGGCGCTCCGTGATGGCTTGGCGCTCGTGGGGGCTGGCGGTGCGAAGATCTCGCCACAGGCACGCTTCAATCTACGGGTCATTCACGGCCTGCGCATCTCCTTGCTGATGCGTCTGTTCATGCTGTCGACGCATATTCCCGATTTCTCGCATCAATACGACATGACGCGGGAGCAATTGCTGTCGAAGATCTTCCATCTGGAAATCGACGATGTCGTGCGCCAGCTCAGCTTGATCTTTCCGAAGGTCGACCCGGTCAAGTTCGATGGCGATTTCGGTGATGTCGCCACCTATATCGGCGATTGGCATCAGACCTATGAGCGCGAGCACGAGCTCATCTTTCAACCATTGGCCGGGCTCTATACCCTGATCCGCCGACTGAGCGCCGGGATAATTCATACGGTCGGTGCGCTCGGTTGACCGGAGGTTAAGTCAAACCACCAGTGGGGCGGGAGGGGCGGCCGTAGCCGGCCATCCCGTCTCGCTGCTGCGCTCCCCCTTTTCCAGCCTCTGCCGATATGCTTGACTGCCTGCCGAATCGTGCATCGAGCTTGGGAAAAGGGGTCATTCCATGAAAGTTGAATATGTCGGCAAGGTGCCGGGCAATGCGGCCGTCCTCGTGTTGTTTGTCGGTGACGATCGCAAATTGCATGGCCAGGCGGAGGCAGTCGATCGCGATAGCGATGGTGCGTTGAGCCGGGCCTTAGCGGCACCGCGCTTTACCGCCAAGCGCGGGCAATTGCTCGAC
>Ga0247779_1001234_pt1 | contig 12644 bp, 12 predicted proteins | sample UWRJL221509R5_FD_179925 | JGI IMG/M metagenome (GOLD analysis project Ga0247779, IMG submission 179925) | Plant litter microbial communities from Arlington Agricultural Research Station in Wisconsin, United States - UWRJ-L221-509R-5 | ecosystem: Environmental > Terrestrial > Plant litter >...
ATCCTTCACTTTTCTGTTATTCCAGTGAATTGTATATACATCCAAATTTGCTACCTCAGTTTACCATGCCTTTTACAAGTATGCATACTCGACGGAAATCTTCAGGTTTGGTGAAAACGTGCAATCGCCGCATGAAAATCGTGCGCTCCCGCTTTGACGACCTTTTCAATCTCCATGCTATTTCGAATTTTTTGCGCCTCCGATGATTGTAAACCCTTCCAAGGTGTTCTCTCCAGTACGTCCCACCATTCCTTCTCGTATGGATGCCCAGGTGAACCCAAATAACCCCATGGCTTAGATGTCGGAGGTTGAACGTAGGGATTCAAGACCTCTGCCATGGAAGGACTTACCGGGCCTGTAAAATGTACAATTTTTGGATCGTTCATTTTCGTCAGTGGAAGGGCATTGCGCTCCTCAGATGGATATCTTGCGTATGTACCTAATCCTTGTGCGTTCCATGCCAAATCCAAGCTCATCCATCCGTCCTTGAAGTGAGCGTTCAGCACATCCTGGTCACGGAGTTTTGAGTCGGTCATCTTCAACGCAAGATCTTTCAACTCGGCCGTGCCCGGGCGAATCGCTGCGAGATCCATCAAAATAACTCCAGCGTTGAAGTAAGGTCGTCGGAAAGTTTCGTCGTGGCCAGATGGATACCCTATATCCAGAATTGCTCCGATGCCTTTGCCCTCCAGATCTATGGTCCAAAGGCCCTTGATGCTTTGTCGGACTAGGACATCTGCATCGATATATAGGACTCGCTCGACTGGCAGCAAATCGATTAGGTCTATCTTTGCCCAGGCTGGGCCGTATTTGCTTGTCAGAGACGTGGTGCATAGGTCAACAAACTTGAACGTGACCCAATCCTTGTTCCCTGCACACGCCTTTAGTTGTTCTCTGTCGCCCGATTCAAGTCCGCAGTCCACAATGTAAAAGGTTATGCGTTCGTTGATGGTGGTTTCGATGATGCTACGTATTGCCACAGCGGCACCGACAGCGTAGGAGGAGTCGATGGTGAGGGCGATATTAATCCCGTACTCGAATATATCGTTAAAGTCTGCCTGGGTCTCCGCGGTGACATTGTCGAACACGAATCCAATTCGTATATCGGTTTTCTTGCAGAGAACGACTTGATAATCCCCCTCTCCAGTCAGGCGATCATATTCACCTGCGTGTAGGGCCAGGAAAGCCTCGATTCCTCGCTTTGGGTGATGTCTACTCTCCTCAGGCTGAGCTTCCCAGTGATAATCGTCGAAAATGAAAATGCAGCCCTTTCTCGCCAAACGCCACGCTAGTTCTCCGTCAAGCAATGTGTCGTCGGATTCATGGGATCCATCCACGTAGATCCAATCGAAACCTGCATTATCACGCATGGACTCTTCTTCCAGCACCGATATAAGGGCAGGCACACTGAATTGGCCAATGATTCGGAATTGCTTTCCCGTCGACGCCAGATTGTATTTGAGTTTTTGAAAACGCTGCTGGCCCGCGTCTGTTTTAAAAAGGTCAAAGTGATCAATGCAAACTATCTCTCCGCCGTCTTTGCAAAGTGTATCGAGCAAATAAACTGCCGAGCGTCCTTCCCAGGATCCTATTTCCAGGACGCGAGGCTCGTTTGCCTTGATAAAGGGGACCAGCTTAGACCAGCTGTCGATGTTATGCGAAAACCAATCTTGTGCGGGGGTGAACCTGTACGGATTGTTGCTGTCCACCGAAGACGACATAGTGGTTCAATGAAGAGATGAAAGTCGGACGAGAATATTGTGGTGCGTCGCTCGTCATTCGGCTCATAATATTTCCCTTCTCAAAGTCTGTTTCAGCCACTTCAATGCAAACTGGCTCATTATTCGGTCGTCCCAAGACAAAAGGCAGCCCGAATCTTCTTATCCAATGTATGGCTTCTAATAGGGTGCGTTATTGGGCGAAAATGGTTCCTCGAACCCTCTTTTCAAGTTCGCCATCGATATATCCACCCTTTTCCCTCCATGGATGAGTTTCTTTCTCTGTCGTCCAATCAGAATGCGTTTTTCGACAGTCCAGGTGGTGTTCTCGTTGAATATAGGTGTTATAATATTTCCTTTCTCAAAGTCTGTTTCAGCCACTTTGATGCAAATTGGCTCATTATTCGGGAGTCCCAAGACAAAAAGGGCAGCCCGAGTATTCTTATCCAGTGTATGGCTTCTAACAGGGTGCGTTATTGGGCGAAATGGTTCCTCGAACTCTCTTTTCAAGTTCGCCGTCGATAGATGCACCCTTTTCTCTCCATGGATATGTTTCTTTCTTTATCGTCGAATCAGAATGCGTCTTTCGACAGTCCAGGGTGGTGTTCTCGTTGAATATAGGCGTTAAGGGTGATATCAACCTTTTGAGAGGTCATGCACCCATTAATACCGCCACGGGCGCCTATCATCTCCACCTTGTCGAAAGGAATCACCTAGGATGATCAAGGCGCACTTCGCTTCCAGTATATGGATACCCTAACCTTCGGGCTACTATAAAATGCTTACATTGTAAGCTTTTTCCAGCAGCTGTTTGTCGATTATTCAATGTCCACTACTACTACAAAAACATACCTCGTAACTGGTGGCCATGGTTTTATCGTACGACCTCATATACATCCACAACCCAGAAAACCTAACCGTAACTCATTTCTAGGGATCTCATGTTGCCCGTCGCTTATATGCGCTGAACAACGTTCGCGTTCGCATAGTGGATATCTCTCCCAGATCGTTATTCCCCGAAACTATTTGCCACGAGTTTATTCGAGGTGATATTCGCCTCCCAGCTGTTTGCGAGTACGCCTTGAAAGGCGTCCATACCGTTCTTCATTTCGCAGCAAATATGGGTGGGATGGGTACCATCCATCCCGATAATGACTTCATCCTGTATCAGGACAATCACACTATGACTGCCAACATTCTTCAAGCCTCCATTGCTGCTGGTATTCAACGTTTTGCCTATGCATCCTCGGCATGCGTCTATCCGGAGGAACTTCAATGTGACCATAATGGAGTTGTATCACTCAAGGAGTCCGACGTATGGGCTTACCCTCCACCAAAGCCTCAAGGTCTTTATGGCCTGGAAAAACTCGCCTCCGAACTTCTCATTCATCATTTCTCTTCCCGTATCGATGTCAAAATTGCGAGATTCCACAACATTTATGGACCTAAAGGATCATGGTGCGATGGCAGAGAGAAAGCTCCGGCAGCTCTTCTGAGGAAAGCATTGGTGTCAAAGCATCTTCATGACGACTCCACACAACAACTAGAGATTTGGGGCGATGGAAATCAACGACGGAGCTTTCTGTACATCGACGACGCTGTCGAAGGGTTCCTTAAACTTTTGGACTCCAATGAATCGGGACCCTTCAATATCGGCTCAGATAACGCGTGTACAATTCGGCAATTGGCCGAGGTTGCCCTTGAATGCGCTGGTAAAGACCGCGAACATGTATCAGTCGTGTACGACATTTCGAAACCTACCGGGGTTGCGTGCAGGAATTCCAACAACGATCAAGTTGGATTGCACTTAGGATGGTCTCCTGGAGTCACTTTAGCCGATGGAATGCAACGTACGGGCGAATGGATAGACGAACAAATTCGCGGCGCATTAAATGGTTTCGAATCTAATCAACGAAAGGCCAAACTCCGTGACTGGCTTTCAAGCAAGGTGGTCCAACTAGAACCCGAAAGAATCACAATGGGAATTCTCCTTCCGGTTACGTCTCGTGGAAGTGCCAACCCAAATGATTGTCTCGACAACCTACGTCGGTTTGCCCAGTCTTTGGTTAAGACAACTTTGCAAGATACTACCGATGGACGCACCGCTGACGTCATCTTTCGATGCACCATATACCTTGCCGTCGACAAAGATGATTACTTTTTATGCAAGCGCGACGATGGAGGCTTCAATAAGGCGGAACGGGTTTTGAAAGAAGAGGTTATTTTCGACATCGTTACCCTCTATTGCGATCATCCTCGAGGGCATGTTTGCAAGATATGGCGCGACTGTGCAAGAAAAGCTTTCATGGACAAATGCGACTACATGGTCCTCATGGGCGATGATGTCATTTTGAAGGATGAAGGGTGGATACGAAGCATACACAAAGAATTCGTGGAAATTTCAAGGGAAAACAACCTGCCGCTAGGGTTTGGTTGTGTAGCATTCACCGACATATCTTTCCCTGGCATGCCAACATTTCCAGTTATTCATCGCACACACATGGATATTTTCAATGGAGATGTCATACCTGATATATTCGTCAACCAAGATGGGGACCCGTATCTTTTCCAACTCTATCGACGCTGGGGCTGTTCTAGGATGGTTTCCGCAAGGTTATCTAACAGTATTGGAGGAGAAGAAGAAGCGCGTTATGAAAAACAGTCAGCTACTAACTGGACCTTTGGAACAATCGACAATGGCGTATCCACAGCAGAATCATGGCTCTCTTGTCAGGGTGTCGTTACGGGATTAAAGAAGTTAACTTTGGATATCATTATCCCTTGCTATCGAGTCAATATTCCAATCTTGGAACGCATTCTGGCACTGGAACCATTTCCGTCATGCTCAGTCACATTTATCATCATAATCGACGACCCTTCGTCCCCTCATATATTCGAACTGAAAAATAAATTCGGTCCGAGACCTGATGTCCGAATTCGCATAAACAAGACAAACCTCGGAGCATCTGCGTCAAGAAATAGGGGCATAGATGAGTCCGCTGCCGAATGGATGCACTTCCTGGATGACGATGTCGTACCACACGAAGACCTTCTCAAGGAAGCCGAAAAAATAATCAGGACTCATTCGCAGGCCGCAGGATTCGTTGGCAGTTCTGTCTTCCCAGTTTCCAATTCAATCTTTACGACTGCAGTTCACCTTGCGGGCGTCACTTATTTTTGGGATATAGCTTCGAAATTAGATGGTAATGCGGCTCAGGATGTTCCATGGGGAGTAACTGCCAATCTCATTGCGCGGCGTAATCTGCACAAGGATAACAGTCAAGTCAAGTTCGACCCGAGCTTTCCGAAAACAGGAGGCGGTGAAGATATTCATTTTTGCCGCATCAAGCGTAAATTCTCACTGCAAGAAGGCGCTGGAGCTTTTTGTGCCGCACCAGAAGTCCGTGTCGTTCATCCTTGGTGGAATGGGGGACGCAGAAGCTATTGGCGTTTTTATAACTGGTCGGTTGGTGATGGGGCACTAATCAAGCAGTTTCCAGAACATGTCTATCCGGACTTCGCACCTAACAGCGCGGAATCGATGCTATTTTGCAGTCTTGGAATCTGCGTCTCCATCGTTTTTGCGCAAACACAATTGTTTGCGGCATTTTGGAAAGCTTTTGTCTGCGTCGCAATTGCCAATGTTCTTTTTGACTGTTACCGACATCTATACAAACATCCCGAAAGAAATGCGTCGATAAACACGAACTTGCAGATTTATTCTGTCCGTTGGATTCTCGCCGTCATTGAAAGCTCGTTTATTCGCATGTTCAGCGAAATTGGGAGGGTTCGTGGCATGATTGGCCGGGGTGAGTACTCGTTGTTGGGTAGGCGGTTTGATTGGTTCGCTGGGACGAATAGTAATGCTATCAAGGAAGAACGCTCAAACAGTGTTCAAAGAATCGTACTCGCTGCTACTCTTTTCTTAATCGTTTCTTGACCCAATCCCTTCCAAGAGCCGAAACTTATGATGTCTTTTTCATATTCCTTTCTTGCTTCTATGCTTTTGCTCCTTTGAAAACTAGTTTAATACGTACATATGTTATCACTATTTTTTGCTTGTTTTCACGACACAATGTTCTCGAACGCTCAATCAGAATACTACTCTTCATGTTTATTCCACCCGACCTGAGTTGCGCTTCAAGTTAAACCCTACTGCTGCGTAAGAAGCACACATGACCAATGGCCACTGTATCGTCGTTTTCGTCCATCCTCTTTCGTCGTGAGCACAGGATATATCTCAGTCGCATTGTGTCACTGGGAATTGAACATTAGCGCAAAGAAAGACCATCTCGCCATCTAAAAGGGACTATTCACCCAACTTTAACGACGCCGGATCCTCCTGGAACGGTTCTAGAATGTACATACATTATTAACTGGTCACCGGGCCTTGAATACGAGCGCTTGGCAATGCGGGGTACAGCGGGGTACATACGATCAGGGTGGTGCGCATTTTCTTTGCGCAGCGGGGCCGGAACGCTTAGGGAGGTTAAGGAAAAGATCGGGGGAGGCAACCATGATCTATCACCATAAACCGTGTAACTATATTTTATTCTTATTCGACTTCAGTCGATTCACAGTACTCGATTGATAGCACTTCATCTAAATTAATCGCACGGCGCAGGATCTACTTCACTGGATCGGACAACTCGCGTCTCGTATCAGCATTTATCAAACTAATTATGGCTCGCATATGTATGTACGTCGCACGGGGTGGCACTGTGTCACTTGTACCACAACATACTTTGCTTACTTTGCACAATTTATTATTTGTATTGGACAGATTCGGAAATGTTCAGTGGGGCCAGCTGACTGGGAAGGTTCCGGTTGTCGATATACCTACCCCAATATTTACTCTGTTTCACACAGCGAAGGAATACAAGGAATTTTGGCCTATATAAGTGGGGAAATGGATTGATAAATTAAATCATTCCCAACCTTCATTCCTACTCTGCCCCCCATTCAATCATGCCTTCTACTTTCGATTACAAGTGGGACACCCCTAAGTTCAAGGGTCAGACATCGTTCAGCACTGGACTCTTCATCGGTGGTCAATTCGTCGATGGTTCCAGTGGAAGCAGTATCGAGTGAGTTTTATCACCCTTGACCCCTTGAAGTCAATCTAATCTTTGTTGATTATCATCGTTAGCGTTATCAACCCAAGTAAGTCTGCTTGCGGTGTGGGAATTCACTGCTTCATCCTAACGTCCACGTCCAAGGCAATGGCAAGCTCATCACGACAATTTCTGAGGCGACCGAGAAGGATGTCGACGCTGCTGTTGAAGCCGCCCAAAAGGCATTCGATACCGTCTGGGGCTTGAAGGTCGGAGGCCTTGAGCGCTCGCAATTACTATGGAATCTCGCGCAAGTAATGGAGAAACACCAGGAGGAGTTGGCCGCTATTGAAGCTCTTGACAACGGTGAGTGGACTTCTATATGCCTATGTTTATAAACCTGAGATAGGTTTACAGGAAAAACCTTCGACTGGGCGCTGGGAACTGACGTAGCATTCTCGATCGAAGTCGTGAAGTACTTTGCCGGCTGGGCAGATAAAATTTCTGGTCAAACCATTGAGGTGCGCGTCATTGTCCCATCCTCCAAGATAAATTGACTGATTATGTCACTAGACGGACGAAAGAAAATTGATTTATACACGCCATGAACCAATCGGTGTCGTTGGACAGATCATTCCTTGTGAGCTTTTTCCGGACACTGTGGATCTCTAAATTTACATGAGTGCCTATTTTATTTAGGGAACTTCCCTCGTACGTACATATTAGGTCTTCTTGTAGGCAAATGCTAAATCTGAAATAGTATTGATGTGGGCGTGGAAGATCGCTCCTGCTCTTGCGACAGGAAATACGATCGTTCTCAAGGTGCGTAAGCCATACACCAGGGTTCACATTATACCGATGCATTATAATCTTTATACAGCCATCTGAATTCACGCCTTTGACCGCCATTCGCATGTGTGGTCTTATCAAAGAGGCTGGGATCCCTGATGGTGTCGTAAACATTGTTACTGGTTACGGACAAACAGTCGGCGCCGCCATCTCATCGCATATGAAAATCGAGAAAGTCGCGTTCACCGGAAGCACCCTCGTGGGCCGCAAGGTCATGGAAGCAGCGGCCAAATCAAACTTGAAGACAGTTACTCTCGAGCTGGGCGGAAAGAGTCCCAATATCATTTACGACGATGCTGATCTCGAACAGGCCGTTAACTGGGCTGCTCATGGTATCTTGTAAGTGATTCAAATTTGATTTCTGCTGCATATAGCTAACATCCTTGAAGCTGGAATCACGGTCAGGCCTGCTGTGCTGGGTCTCGTATTTTCGTTCAAGCGGGAATCTACGATCAATTCCTCGAGAAATTCGTAGCCAAAGCACGGTCGATCAAGGTCGGAGATCCTTTTGGTGCAGACACACAACAAGGTCCACAAGTTTCCCAGATTCAATACGATGTATGTTCAATGTCCTTACCGTGTGTTCTGACTGACAGCTTACACAGCGAATCATGGGCTACATCGACTCTGGAAAAGAACAAGGAGCTACAGTCGTTACTGGTGGAGACAGAAATGGATCAGAGGGTTACTTCATCAACCCTACTATTTTCACAGATGTTAAGCCAGATATGAAGATTGTACAGGAGGAGATTTTCGGGCCCGTTGGTGTTGTAATTAAGTTTACAGATGAGGAGGACGTTATTCGTCAGGCAAACGACACCGGTACGTCACTGGTAGCTCCCTTTTTAAAAACATGACGTTGAACATTTTGTCAGTGTACGGCCTTGCTGCTGCCGTCTTTACCCAAAATCTCAACCGCGCCATTGAAACTGCTCACAGACTGCAGGCTGGTACAGCCTGGATCAACTGTGTCAACCAGCTTCACGCTCAGGTTCCTTTCGGAGGCTATAAGCAGTCTGGTATCGGACGCGAGCTTGGAGAGTATGCTCTTGCTAAGTAAGTCGCCAGGCTCTTCAATTTATCTGGTCAAGGAAATAACATTTGAATAGCTATACGAACGTCAAGGCCGTCCACATCAACCTGCAACATAAGAAGTAGACTCGAAACGATGTTTTTACAATTGAAACTCAGGCGATGTATATTATACTATTTCCTTTTCATGTATTTGTGCTTCTTATATGTCCGATAGTTATTTCGGTTCAGGAACAAGGATATTCGGGCATTCCTTATAAGGGAAACCCGGCTGTTTGCTATGTATATTAGTCATATGTACGTTCTTGATGCAAACTTTGAAACCCCCATTCAGCACGACGTTCACGAATCACCGTGGAAGATGGTCTTCAGGTCTATTCAAGGCCAGTCTGGATGGCCAGGATTTATCTGTGCTAAAGATGAGAAGCAGAGTAAAGATATGATTTGGCGACGTCAGTAAGTCTTTCCTGGTTATCATCCTCAGAGTCGATACATATGATTTCCAGTCCCCAACAATTCGCATCTGTCTGCATGGAAAATCGCTCAAAGTATCAAATGACTTAGTGTCGGTTACCATATTCTCTACCTGAATGCTCTTCTGTAATCAATCGCAATTACATGGATCATGAGGCACTTATCAAGCTAGTAAGTCACGTCAGACTCTTCAGGCCGTTATCTTCTCGCCAAGCATCAGCGGATGACTATGGACTTCGCTAAAGCTGATTTTATAAGGATTATGATGGCGTCTATAAACCGTCCGACTATTATAAACACGAGGGAGCGAGTGCTTCTTTACCCAAATGTCACTGAAACCATGCTATCTACGGACTGATATTATCGTGAATCATGTTGTGCACAACTCTCGTCTTCCCCCAAAACATTTCATACTTTCACCTTCCGACCAAATTGCGAAGACTTATAAAACCCGCAAAATGCTGTAAAAAGACCCATCGCTTCCTCACCTTTGCGATTCGCTTTATTGTGACCCAGGTTGGTCTTTTAACTTCCTCAGATTTTTCGAATTATCCGAAGTCTGATCCCTTATACGTTCAAGGATGATTTTCTCTGGTCTATATATCGCAGCGAGCTTGTTCAATGTGGCCCTCGCAGCCAATGATTGGAAGAAGCCATGCTTCTCAGGCTTCTGCGCCTATGGTAAGGTCTTCTGCTTTTCATACATTTTCAATACACCAAGCTCACAGTGGGTGCGTTCAGACCTTCCGGCGTCCGCTGGATCTGCATCCGGTACACTCGAAATTGTGAGTCTCATCCTCATCTTTTCACAGTTAAACCAGCAAACTAATCGCAATGAATGTAGTGGGGTCCTGAGACAGCAATTGGCGACGTTACACCCGCTGGTGGCTGGGAAATTATTGACTGCTCTGCAGAGGCCTTGAAGCAAGAAATCCGACTTGTTTGCAAGGAAGGTCGCGACGAGGATTGCGCTCGACTTTACACTTCCGGTCCAGTAGGCAAAGTGGTCCGTCTTCCTGAGGAAGTGAGTATTTCGTGAAAAATATTCCTTGTGCTACTTATCCTAACTGTTAATCACAGTGCGGATTGAATCCATTTGCTATTGTTTCATTGGAGTACGTCCCTGATGACCAAACTATTCCGGAATCAGTTGCAAGAAGTCTCGTTCGCCGCGACGGATCTTTGCCCGAGGTCAAGGCTTTGAGTATTACAGTTGACTTCAAGTCGGGCCCCTCCCGCAAGGCTGAACCCGTCAACTTTGCTATTCGCGCAGCCAACGTTCCTGGAGCTGATGGTCACTTGGATGCTGCATCCGTCTTAGAAGGCCGCGATGTCAGCCGGGTGTACGAGCGTGGTCTCTTCGACTGGATCAAAAAGGCTCTTCAGAGTAAGTAAATTACTGTTAGGCCGGTTCATCATCTAACTTGTCTCCCGACAGAGTTGGCTGCTTTGAACACCTTCAATATCAACCAGTCAAAATCTCTTACGCCCATCGATATCAATAAGAATTATGTTTTGGTTGACAAAACCGTATCTTGCCCGCCCTTGGCTGCGAGTCTGAAGATTGACGTGGATGCGAGTGCCCATGCCGTCACTAGCGTCGGTGTCGCAGTTATTGGAACGATTATACCTCCCCTGATCACCGATTTTGCTGTTATTACTGGTATGTCGCATAATAATTTTATTCTTTCTCTCTTATATCTCATGCATATCTACGTGCAACTCCAGGTCTCTTCGCACAGTTGGATGGCGCCCTTGATATCGCAGCAGGCGTCACAGGATCTGCTGACACAGGTAACGTCGCTCTCGTCAATGTTGCAATTCCAGGACTTTCTTTCCCTGGGTAAGTTCATGGAATCTGGTGCCCGTATCCGACACTGCTGACCTTCCTATTCTTCCCAGCATTCTCGAGATCGGACCCTCCTTCCAAATCAATGCACAGGCCAACGCGAACTTGGATGTTGAACTCGATATGAACGTTGGGATCAATTACAACATTAACGCCCAACTTGTATTCCCTCCTAGAAGTGGTCTCTCCTCTGGCGGCGCATTCAGCGTTAATGACACAGGTATGTCTCTTTTTCATTTCCTAAGAAATAACGCAGAAATTAACTTCTTGTAGCCCTTCAGCTCTCCGCTAGCGCAGGAGTAAAAGCGACAGGCAACGTTGAAGCCCATCTTACTCCCGTCGTTAGCATTGGCCTCAATGCACTTGGGGGCGCCGCTACAGCTAATGTTTTCCTCGAGCTTGATGCTAGCGCTTCCCTCGCCCTTAACCTCGATGCTTCTGCCAATGGCGGTGTTACAGTCTCCAACGCCGTTGAATCAGCTGATACCAAGGTTGCGAAGGCGATTGACACTGGTAAGGTGCTTGGATCATCAAGCCTTGTGACTTTGCCAGCTGCGCCCGTTGAGCTCGAAGAGAGAGGTGTTTCCAGTGGTGGCTCGGCCTCATTCTCTGGATGCGTTGACCTTGATACTGGATTGGATGTCAGTGCAGGAGCCAGTGCATCTTTCTTCGGCCTTTTTGACAAGAGCACTCAAGTTTCCTTGTACAACAAGAAGTTTGATCTTTTCACGGTAAGAGCGACATTCTTTTCGGGAAATAGATGAGAAAAATGCTTACTTTGATATAACAATAGAAATGTTTCGGCGCTTCCACTGCAAAGAGACGTTCCGCACCTCCTCGCTACCTTACCGCTCGTTCTGAGAATCGTCAACTGTTGACTCGTTCCCTCTTTAAGTTATCTTGCCCTGCTTCCAATATCCCTGATGCGACAAGCCTCGTCTCTCAGACCATTTCTGCTGCTAAGTAAGTGATCTTTGAATCAAAGTATTGTGTGCTCCGCTAACAGGGATAATAACAGGATCAAGTAGAGCTGATCCATATTTCTAAGACTCAGGATTACCAAATTTTATGGTAATTTTAGTCTAATTTTGATACTTTGTACTACATAAATCAAACCAGAATTTTCAATTGCAATTTTAGTTTTTTTCAAGCAACAAAAGAGCTTCAATAGCATCCAATCAGTGACTAACGGCTAAAGCGTGGGAATATATTTCCAGCTAATGGCAATCGAGGATTTCGAGACTCAGAGACTCGGACTCCTACATAGCTAATTAAACGATTGTCCCGTTGGACTTCGTAATTCACTCATACTCGAGCTTTGCGCAGTTCATATGTACAGTCCTTACCACAGGATTTTACGGAGAGAACACGATAATGCCAGGAAATCGAATTTCGTTGGATAATGGATCGAAAGAAGTTAATATGTGGAATCAAAACAGCAATACTTATCTATACCTTTGCATCCTGGTCGCCATCTACAACTCTAAGGGAAATAATGACAAGGAAGAGTGTCTTGTAATCGATGATGCGGAAGTGCTATCGACAGTGGTTCGAAGTTAAGAGGTGAATTGTGTCCTTCCATCCATTTGTATATGCAAGCTCATGCATTCGCATCCCTTGTGTGCTAGCCACCATCTTGCATTTATAAGATAGTAAGAGTACATACGT
>Ga0247779_1001235_pt1 | contig 12638 bp, 9 predicted proteins | sample UWRJL221509R5_FD_179925 | JGI IMG/M metagenome (GOLD analysis project Ga0247779, IMG submission 179925) | Plant litter microbial communities from Arlington Agricultural Research Station in Wisconsin, United States - UWRJ-L221-509R-5 | ecosystem: Environmental > Terrestrial > Plant litter >...
CGCCGCACGGACGATCTCGAGGTGGCTGGCTGGCGGCGTGCAGACGCTGAGGATGTCCGGCTTCGCGACCGCGAGAAGCTCCGTGTAGTCGGTGAAGACCTGGGGGATGTCGAGGTCTGCTGCCAGTTCGGCTGCCGCGTCGCGGGAGACATCCGCAACCGCGACGAGGCTCGTTCGTGGATCTGCGCGGTACCCCGCGGCATGAACCCGTCCCTGCGAACCCGCGGCGATCACGGCGGCCTTCAGCACTCCCACGAATCTCCCTCGATCGGCGTGGCATGTATTCCACATGCATACCACTTTGGGCCAGTGTAGGCCGAGGTATGCACGTGAGCAACACCTGAATTGACTGTTTACGAGCGCGAAACGGCGTCGAAACAGTCGAAATAAGCTCTAATCGGGGTTTTTCATGGTCAAAGGGCAAACCGAGAGTTATTCCACGCTGTACCACTTTGTATACCCGCCACTACACTGGCCACATGCTTCTCAGCCAGGTCATTGCCCCCAAAACGTCCGAGGTCGTCGAGGTCCCGGATCCCATCGCAACGCCGAATGAGGTGCTCGTCGACGTGCTCGCCTGCGGCGTCTGCACCTCGGATCTCACGCCGTGGCGCACCGGTCCCGCCGCCGACGCCGCGCCCATTCGTCTCGGACACGAGATCGTCGGCCGCGTGCGCTCGGTCGGCTCGCCCGGTCTCGGCTGGAATCCCGGCGACCTCGTCACAGGTCTCGGTGGCGGCGGGTTCGCGACCGTCGCGGCCATGGAGGCGGCAAGCATCCTTCCTGTGCCTGCAGGCATCGCCCCTGAGCACGCCATCGGGGAGCCGATCGCCGACCTGGAGGAGGCCCTCTCCCGCACGCATCCGAAGGCCGGAGACCGCATCGCAGTGGTCGGGCTCGGCTTCATGGGACTCGGACTGATCCAGCTCGCGAAGACGAGGGCACCCGGCATCCTGGTCGGCATCGATCCGAGTGAGGCTGCGCGGGCGCGCGCCATCCAGCTCGGCGCCGACCTCGCCTTCCATCCGGACGAAATCCCGGAGCAGTACCGCTCGGATGTCGGGCGCACCGACGAGAGCCGGATGGATATCGTGCTCGAGGCGACCGGCGTGACGCCAGGGCTCACGACCGCCGGGCTCCTGGTGCGTCCCTTCGGCACCCTGTGTGTCGTCGGATACCACCATGCCGGCACCGCCCTCTTCGACATGGGCCTCTGGTACAAGGCGGCGACCGTCGTGAACGGCTTCTGCCCGGAACGGCCGCGGCTGGTTGCGGCCATGGAGAATGCGCTTGCGCTGATCGCGAGCCATCGCGTGAGCTACGCGCCGCTGATCACCCACCGCTTCGGCCTGGCCGAGGTCGACGAGGCGTACCACCTCATGGAATCGCGCAGCCCCGACTTCGTGAAGTCCGCCCTCATGATCGGCTGATCGCAGCGCGTGTCGCCGCGAGCTCGTTCCTCGACTGCTGCTCCGTCTCGGCCGTCACTCCCGCCGGTCGAGTAGCCGCGACGGAGTCCGGCGTTATCGAGACCACCCCGCCCCTGCGCCTGCCGCTGCCCATAACTCAGGCTGGCGGCGCGATTTCCGCGGAGCCACCCGCGGAAATACACGGGTGCGTGGCGGCTGACGGCTCTGCCAGCCTGAGTTATGAACACGCGACCGGAGAGATCTGCCCACTGCGGGAGCGATGGTCTCGATAACGCCGGGCCCCGCCTCCACTGGCGGAGCCTGCGGCCAGCCTCATGCAATCCCGCTTCGCGCGATTGCTACTCGACGACCGGAATGGGCGACCGACGCGACCGGTCAGCCGCGGGGACGGATGAGCGCAGACTCGGCGGCGGGACGTGCGGGCGATCCCGAGCGCGCGAAGAACGTCTTCAGCCGGTACCGGTCGCCGACGTAGCGAATGGTCGAGGTGAACAGCGGGCGATCCAGGTCATCGAACGCCAGCTGGCGCATCACGAGCAGGGGCTTGCCCGCATCGAGCAGCAGCATCTCCGCCTCGAGCGGCGACGCCGACTTCGCTTCGATGGTCGCATCCGCCCGCACCGGCTCGATGCCGCGCTCGCGCAGCAGTTCATAGAGCGACGCGGTCGAGAAATCGACGCCGGACACATCGCCAAGCTGGGCCGCGAGGATCGCCGTAGCATCGAGCGCGATCGGCACATCGTCGAGCAGGCGGACGCGCTCGAGGTGGAAGAGCGGGGTACCGGGCGCGATCAGCAGGAGTTCCGCCTCGTCGAGGCTCGCACCAACCTGCTCCGCGCGCAGCAGCGTCGAGGTCGGCGTAAGCCCCATCCTCTGCGCCGTCTCGCTGAACGACTCGAGGCTGTTCGGCCACTCCTTGCCCACGGCCTTGGCGCCCGCCGAGACGTACCAGCCTCGGCCGTGCGATGCACTCAGCACACCATCGTCGACCAGCTTCGCGAGCGCCTTCCGCAGGGTGACGCGCGAGATGCCGAGCTGCTGGCAGAGCTCTCGCTCGGGCGCCAGGCGCATGCCCGGCTTCAGGGTGCCATTGTCGATCTGCGCCCGGATGAGCTGGACAGCCTGGATCCACAACGGTTCTGGATAGCTCGCCTGGATCGGCGCCCCGGTGCTGTCATGCGTCAGTGTCACCTGGGCCATCCCTCACATCATCTGTCCACGTCCTTCATACCACCTCGCGGGCGCCCGCTATGCTCGCCACGTGACAGACAAAACGGGCAATCCAACGCTCTACGACGTCGCCAGGGCCGCGGGTGTTTCGCTCGCCACCGCATCCCGCTCCCTCAACGGCAGCGAGCGCAAGGTCAACGAGTCATACCGCAGTCGCGTGCTGGCCGCGGCCGAGGAGCTCGGCTACACGCCGAACCTGTCTGCCCAGGCCGTCGCGAGGGGCGCTTCCAGTACCGTCGCGCTGCTGGTGAGCGATGTTGCTGACCCCTATTTCTCGTCCATCGCGGCCGGCGTGGTTCGGGCATCCGCTGCGCAGGGCCTCATGGTCACGATGGCGGCAACCGACCGGGATGCCGACCGCGAAATCCAGCTCGTGCGCGTCATGCGCGGGCAGCGGCCGCAGATCATCGTGATCGCGGGCAGCCGTTTCGTCGACGATCCGACACGCGAGGCGCTGGTGGCTGAGCTGGCTGCGTTCTCACAGTCCGGCGGGCGCGTCGTGGTGATCAGCCAGGACGAGCTGCCGTTCGACACCGTCAAGATCGACAACCGCGCGGGCGCGGCCGACCTGGCCGAGCGGCTGATCGGACTCGGCTACACGCGGTTCGGCATCCTCCGTGGTCCGACCAACCTGCTGACCGCGCGCGACCGTTCGGACGCCTTCGCTGCCCGCCTTGGCGCCGAAGGGCTCTCGCCGGTGACCGTCCTGGACGGCGAGTTCACGCGCAACGGCGGCTACGCAGCCATGAACCAGCTGATCGATGCAGGCGGGATCGAGGCAATCGAGATCGTCTTCGCCGTCACGGATGTCATGGCCATTGGAGCGATGACGGCGCTGCGGGAGCGCGGCATCGCGGTGCCGTCGCGGGTGGCGGTCGTCGGGTTCGACGACATCCCGTCTGCGCAGGACGCTTACCCCGCGCTCACGACCGTGCGGGTGCCGCTCGAGGCGGCTGGCGAGCGCGCGATCGAGCTTGCCCTGTCGGCCGCTGGATCCAAGCACGTTGTCGTGGATGTCGCGACCGAGGTAGTGCTGCGCGAGAGCTCCCCCGCCCGGTAGCAACCCTCCGGGCGCGCCCTCCTGCTCCGCCCTCGCTCCTGTCCCCATTTCGGTGAGGGGCGGCTTGTCGCCCTAAAACTCGTTCGGGAAGGGCGATTCGCCGCCCCTCACCGGTTGGTATTGCGTATTGGGCCATATTGCGGATCGGGAGGCGGGCACCTATAGTTGGGAAAGCCCTTTCCGTACGCTCGTGTAGCGCCGGACGGGCGAACATCCGTCGCTCAACGAGGAGGAAACGCGTGCCCCAGCGCAGCATCGGCATCATCATGAACGGCGTCTCGGGGCGCATGGGCTACCGGCAGCACCTGCTGCGGTCGATCCTGGCGATTCGCGAGCAGGGCGGCGTGCTCCTGGGCGATGGCACGCGCGTGCAGGTCGAGCCGATGCTCGTCGGCCGGTCGACCGAGAAGTTGCGCGAACTCGCCGACAAGCACGGCCTCACCCACTACACGAACGACCTCGATGAGGCGCTCGCCAACCCCGATTTCCCGATCTACTTCGACGCGCTCGTCACCCAGGCACGGGTACCCGCCATCACGAAGGCGATCGCGGCGGGCAAACACATCTACACCGAGAAGCCGACGGCGGAGACCTTCGAGGATGCCCTCGAGCTGGCACGCTTCGCCCGCGCGGCGGGAGTCAAGAACGGCGTTGTGCACGACAAGCTCTACCTCCCGGGCTTCCGCAAGCTCGCCCGCCTGATCGAGTCCGGCTTCTTCGGTCGCATCCTCAGCGTGCGCGGCGAGTTCGGGTACTGGGTCTTCGAAGGAGACTGGCAGGCGGCGCAGCGACCGAGCTGGAACTACCGCAAGGAAGACGGCGGCGGCATCGTCTCCGACATGTTCGCGCACTGGAACTACGTGATCGAGAACCTGTTCGGTCGCATCGAGAGCGTGTACGCCCAGGCCGTCACCCACATCCCGGAGCGGGTCGACGAGAACGGAACGCCATACGCGGCGACCGCGGATGACGCCGCATACGCGATCTTCCAGGTCGAGGGCGGCACCACCGTGCAGTTGAACTCGAGCTGGGATGTCCGTGTGCACCGCAAGGAGCTGGTCGAATTCCAGGTCGACGGCACTCTCGGCAGCGCGGTCGTCGGTCTCTTCGGCTGTGAGATCCAGCCGCGCACGGCCACACCGAAGCCCGTCTGGAACCCGGACCTGCCGGAGACCCACGACTACTACGCGGACTGGCACGAGGTGCCGGTCAACGACATCTACGAGAACGGGTTCAAGGTGCAGTGGGAGCAGTTCCTGCGGCACGTGCTCGAGGATGCGCCCAACGAATACGACCTGCTGGCCGGAGCCCGCGGCGTGCGCCTCAGCGAGCAGGGCCTCCTGAGCTCGGCCGAAGGACGTCGCATCGACCTGCCGCCGGTGACGCTGTGACCCTCAGGCTCGTCGCGACGGATGGCGTGGTTTCGACCACCGAGTTGAAGGCCGCGCGCGACTTCTCCCGCCCGACCTCTCCCCTGCAGTCGCGTGTCGTCTACGCGGCGGCGCACGTCGTGCCGCGGGCGAGCGCCGAGAATACGCCTGGCTCCCCCGCGGACCTCGACTGGGATGCGACCCTCGCGTTTCGCCATCACCTCTGGTCGTGGGGGCTCGGCGTCGCCGACGCGATGGATACCGCCCAGCGCAACATGGGGCTCGACTGGCCCGCCACCGCAGAGCTCATCCGCCGAAGCGCGGCCGAGGCGCGCGGTGTGAACGGCCAGCTCGTCGTCGGGGTCAACACCGACCACATCGCCGACGAGGTGATCTCACTCGACGATGTGATCGGGGCGTATCTCACCCAACTGCAGACAGCGGAAGACGCCGGGGCGGATGTCGTCCTCATGGCGTCGCGGCACCTGGCGCGAGCCGCTGTCACGGCGTCCGACTACGAGAGGGTGTACCGGGAAGTGCTCGACCGCGCCGGGAAACCCGTCGTACTGCACTGGCTTGGCGCCGCGTTCGATGCCAGCCTTGCCGGGTACTGGGGCTCCGCGGAGTTCGAGCCAGCGGCATCCGCGGTCATCCGGATCATCGAAGAGAACCTGCCGAAGGTGCGCGGCATCAAAATGTCGCTGCTGAACGCGGACTACGAGGTGGATGTCCGTGACCGGCTGCCCGGCGGCGCGACGCTGTTCACGGGGGACGACTTCAACTACGTCTCGCTGATCGAGGGGTCGGGCGGCACGCACTCCGACGCGCTCCTCGGCGCGTTCGCGGCGGTCGGGCCGCTCGCGTCGGTCGCGATTCGCGCTCTGGATCGCGGGGATGTCCCGCTCTATCGACAGCTGCTGCAGCCCACCGAGAAACTCGCAAGGCAGGTGTTCGCGGCGCCGACCCAGTATTACAAGACGGGGGTCGCATTCCTGTCGTGGCTGAACGGCCACCAGCCGGCGTTCGCCATGGTCGGCGGCCTGCAGTCCGCGCGGAGCCTGCCGCACCTCAGCGAGATCGTGCGGCTGGCGAACGAGTCCGGGGCGCTCGAGCAACCGGATCTCGCGGCCGCGCGGTGGCACTCGCTGCTCTCGCTGAACGGACTCTGATGGCGCTCGATCGCTTCTCCCTGAACCAGGCGACCGTGAAGTATGCGTCGCTCGAGACCGCCGTGCGGGTGACCGTGGATGCCGGTATCCCCTCGATCGGCCTGTGGCGTGAGCCCGTGGCCGAGTTCGGACTCGAGGCGTCTGCACGGGCCGTCCGCGACGCCGGTCTGCGGGTTTCGAGCCTCTGTCGTGGCGGCTTCTTCACGCACGTCGAAGGACCGGACCGGCGCGCGGCGATGGATGACAACCGCCGAGCCATCGAGGAGGCCGCGACCCTCGGGGCGCCGACGCTGGTGCTCGTGGTCGGCGGGCTGCCCCATGGCTCGCGCGACCTCGTCGGTGCGCGCTCACGTGTTGCCGACGCGCTTGCTGAGCTCGCGCCATCCGCTCGGGCGGGGGGAGTCTCTCTCGCCATCGAGGCGCTGCATCCGATGTATGCGGCAGACCGGGCCGTGGTGTCGTCGCTCAGCCAGGCGCTCGATCTGGCCCAACAGTTCGACGCGCGCGACGTGCAGGTCGTCGTCGACACGTTCCACATCTGGTGGGAGCCGGATCTCGCGGCGCAGGTCGCCCGGGCGGGTCGCGGAGGGCGCATCGCGAGTTACCAGGTCTGCGACTGGGTGACGCCGATCGCGCCGGACGCGCTGCTGTCTCGCGGGTATCCGGGCGATGGGCACATCGACTTCGCGGCGTTCACGCGGCTGGTCGTCGAGGCCGGCTACGCGGGCGACATCGAGATGGAGATCTTCCGCCAGGAGGTCTGGGATGACGACCCGACCGTCGTTGCGCGCCACGCCGCCGCCACCTACGAGGAGCACGTCGCGCCGTACCTCTAGCCGAGTGTTGTTGGTTTAGCCGAGTGTTGTTGGTTGAGCTTGTCGAAACCCCTCGTCGCGGGTTTCGACAAGCTCAACCAACAACTCCTATTTCAAGAGCCGGGAGAGCACCCGGTCGGCGAGCGGCTTGCCTCCGGTCTGGCAGGTCGGGCAGTACTGCAGCGTCGAGTCGGCGAAGATCACCTGCCGGATCGTGTCCCCGCAGACCGGGCAGGCCTCGCCCGTGCGTCCATGCACCTGCAGGTTCGACTTCTTCTCGCCCTTCAGCTCGGAGGCCGCGAGCCCGTCGGCACGCGCAACGGCCGCCCGGAGCGTCGACTGCAGCGCGTCGTAGAGGCGTGTCACCTCGTCGTCGCTCATTGACGCAGGCTTGAACGGCGACATCCTCGCGGCGTGCAGGATCTCGTCCGAGTACGCGTTTCCGATGCCCGCGATGTTCGTCTGGGCGCGCAACACGCCCTTGATCTGTGCCCTGCCCTGGGTTGCCAGGATGGCGGCGAACACGTCTCGCGTGAACGAGGGATCGAGCGGGTCCGGCCCGAGCGTCGCCACCCTTGGCACCTCCGACGGGCTTCGCACGAGGTAGATCGCGAGCCCCTTCTTCGTGCCCCATTCCGTGAGATCGAAGCCGCTGCCGTCATCCAGCACCAGCCGCGCAGCGAGTGGGCCGCGACCCGGTTTCGTGATCGGAGGCGGCGCGGAATCCCGCCACTTCACCCAGCCCGCGAGGGCAAGGTGAATGACCATGTGCACGTCCCCGATCCGGATGTCGAGGAACTTGCCGTGCCTCGTGACGCCACCGATCGTCTGCCCGGCGAGGTCTGACGGCGAGATCTCGAACGTCTTCAGCGCCGCGAACGACACCAGCTGAAGTTTCTGCACGACACGGCCGGTCAGCCGACCACCGAGGTCGGCGACCAGCGCTTGCACTTCAGGGAGTTCGGGCACCTGTTAAGTCTGCCCCGTTCTGGTGGTTTCGACAGGCTCAACCAGCAAAGTAGCTCGCTGGTCGAGTAGCCGCGGCGAAGCCCGGCGTTATCGAGACCAACCCCACGTTGTAGGCCTGGTCTCGATAACGCGGGCTCCTTCGTCGCGCCACTACTCGACCAGCGGTGTTGGGTCGCGCCACTACTCGACCAGCGGTGTTGGGTCGCGCCACTACTCGACCAGCGGGTTACTGGTCGAGCAGCAGCTCGCGACGAAGGAGCGCGCGGCGACGCGGCGATCTAGAAGGGGAGGTGGAGCAGGCCGCCCAGGGTGACGACCTGGAAGGTGGTGCTCGAGACCGCGCCATCCGGCGTCGTAGCGGTCATCGCGTGCGTGCCCACCGCGGTGTGCGGCAGGAGCACGATCGCGAGCCCGAGGCCGTGCTTGTCGGTCGTGGTGGAGCCGACTCGCACGCCATCCACCGCGAGCGTCAGCTTCGTCTTCGGAGCGAAGCCCTGCAGCACGTCGATCGCGAGCGTTCCCTTCAGCACCTTGCCTGGCACCACCTGGATGGTCCCGGGAGCGACCGGCGGCGTTGCCGCAACCGGGCGGATGCGCACGACCTGCGGGTCGTGGTCGGACGCCTGTGCCGCGAACTCCGAGTTCACGTGGATGACGTCGTACTGCACCCGGTTCGCGCCACCCGACGACAGCGCCTTCGACACGAAGATGTGGTCGAGCACCTGCGAGATGCCGTCGAACACGTACGTGTACTGCTGGTTCTGCGGCAGCGTCGTGATCAGGTCGGTGAGCGTCGCGCCGCTGTCGGTCAGCGTGTTGATCGACGGCGAGAACTGGTAGTCGTTGAAGTCGCCCGCCAGCACGACGTTGGCGTTCGGATCGACCGCGAGCACCGATTTCACGAAGGTGTTCAGCGTCTGCGCCTGCTGCCCGCGCTGGATCTCGGACGATCGCGCGGCCGGCTGGAACCGGCCATCCGAGTTCTGGTCGCCGAGCTTGGAGGCGAAGTGGTTGCCCACGACGATCACCTTCTTGCCCTGGAACACGAACTCGGCTGCGAGAGGCTTGCGGCTCGACGTCCACGCGGCGTTCGTCGGGTCGACGAGGCCGGGCGACTGCGTGAGGTCGGCGGTTCCATCGGCTGCCCTGGTAACTCCGACGGAGGTCGTGGTGCTGCCACCGGGAACCTGGTCGAGACTCACGCGATCGGGGTTGTAGAGGAAGACGACCCGGATGTTGCCGCCGGGCTGTCCGCCGTCCTGGTCGTTCGCGGGGTCGATCTCGCTCCACTGGTAGGCGGGACCACCCGCATCCGAGATCGCCGCCGTGAACTTCGTGAGCGTCTGGTCGGCTGCGACGACGCCGTCATCCGTCGCACCGGAGTTGTCCTGGATCTCCTCGACGGAGATCACGTCGGGCGACGCGAGGTTGGTGACGACGCCCTTGGCGAGCGCGTCGTACTTCGACTGCGGATCGGTCGGGGCGAGGTTCTCGACGTTGTATGTCGCGATGGCGAGCTGGTCGGTCGCCTGCGCCGAAGCCGAGGTCGGCTGCAGCCCGTTGTCCTGCCACGTGCCGGTCGTGGTCGCGATGATGTCGTAGCCGCCGAAGGTCGACCAGTCCACCGGGCCGACCGTCGGTCCGCTGAGCACGTCACCGACGTTGGCAGCCGGAACGATGCCGTTTGCGGGGGCGACGAGCACGCGGCCGGTAGGCACGGAGTCGTAACCCGAGATGTAGGTGCCGCCGCGCGGAGTCGCCTGCTGCGCCGGCTTGGTGGTGACGTAGATCTCGCCGAACTCGGTGTCGCCGGGGCCGACGACGCGGGCGTTGTCTACCTCAACGCGCATCCCCTCGTGGGCCTCCCAGAACTCGAGAGCAGAGTGCGTCGGGTCGACCGTAGTGATCGATTCGACGTTGCCGCTTGCGGTGGTCGGCGCGTACAGGTCTGGCACCGTGGTCGGAGTCAGCATGACGGGCGCAGGAAGCGGGTTGGACTTGCTGACGGTGGTGACGAGGGTCGGGGCGATCTCCGTGGTCGACAGGCTCGCGGTGTTCGCGACGGTCTCGCCGGAGGACAGCGTATAGAAATCGGACACCTTGCCGGTGACGAGCACGTCATCGCCGACCGTCACGGTCGGGCTCGAGGTGAAGACGAAGACACCGGATGACGCGCTTATGCGGCTGGCATCCGGTGCGTCCTCCTGGATCCAGAAGCCCTTGCTGCTTCCGGTCGATCGCACGGCGGTAACGGTGCCTGGCACCTTATCGACGGTCTGGCCGACGAGGGGGGACTTGAATCCGTCACCCTGCACGTCCTGGATTGTCGTCGTGCCTGGCACGCATTCGACCGGCGTCGGGGTGGCGCTGCAATCGCTGCCACTCGGCGGCGCAGCAGACGCGGCCGGTGTCGGCGCTCCGAGTGCGAAGTCGACCGAGTTGTTTCCGGTGTTCGCCGTGGTCGACGTGCGCTGGTCGGATGTCGTGTTGCTGAGACCAGGAGCCGGGGTTCCAGCGGCGTCGTTGGCGGTACCGTAGCCGACGAAGTCGACGACGCCCGCTGCGCTGTCACACGCTGCCGCGCATCCGGCCGCGGTCAATGCCGTCGCACTCGAGACCAGGGCGACCTTGCCGCTGGCTGCCGAGAGCGCGATCGTTCCGCTGGCATTGGGGGTGGGAAGCTCCGCTCCGGTCGCCCCGCCGCCTTCGCTGACGAGATAGAACGAGCCGGCAGCGATGCTGCCGACGAGCGGCGTGACCTGCCACGAGGTGCCGGTCGCCGACGCGTATTGCACCGACCAGGTGCTCACGTCGACGGCGGTCGTGCTGTTGTTCACGAGCTCGATGAAGTCTTTGTTGAATGGGGCGCCGCTGTTGCCGCCGCCTCCGTAAACCTCGGAGATGATGACGTGCGACGAGGTGTCGATCGCGGCTGCAGGGGCGGCGAATCCGACGCCCGCGCCGATGAGCGCGAGGACCGGGATGCCGATCATGGCAGCCTTCGTGAGGCGTTTTGCCGGAAGAGTTGGCACGCTGAGGACTCCGTTCTATACGGCACGCGCTAGGGGGACGCGGTCCGAACTACTCGGGTTTCCTCTTTCAGACAATCATGTTCGGTGCCCTCGCGGGGGTTAAAACTTGGAGAACTCTGTGCTCATTCGAGCAGTGGGCTGCGCGTGCCGCTGGTCGTCGTGGGCTTCGCAAAGTCGGGGTTCCGGGCAACACTCCGCGAGAGCGGGCGCGACTGCGCGGCGAGTTCGCCGAGTTACCGACTTTGCGACGCGGCTAAGGCGGGTTACGACAAGCTCAACCCCGCAACAACAATCACGTCCACCGGTCGAGCAGCCGCGACGGAGTCCGCCGTCACCGAGACCACCTCGCATCCCCCCGGTGCATAACTCAGGCTGGCGAGGCTTCCTGCGCCTGCGCACCCGCGGAAATGCAAGGATGCGCGGTCGCCCACAGCCCCGCCAGCCTGAGTTATGAACACGACGACCACGCAAACCAGTCACCGCGGAAGAGCTGGTCTCGATAACGCCGGGCTCGTTCCTCGCCGCGACTACTCGACCAACGGGGTAGGGCGAAGGGGACGGAACGAGGGCGAGCAGCGCGAACAAACGGAAGGGCGGGGCGAGCGAAGCGAGAGCGAGCGGGGCGAACGAGCGGTGGCGCGGGCGGGCGCCGGGACCGCAGGGCAAGCTCGCAGGGACTACTCCGCGGAGAGCCTGCCGATCTCGGCGCGGGCAGCATCCACGATCTCGGCGTTGGTGTGCGCGTGGCCCCACAGGCCCCATCCGCCCTCCGGCGCCTCGGTCAGCAGCACCCAGGTGCGGTCGGTCAACGTCGGGTCACCCGCGGCAGCGGCAACGAGGTCGGTGAGCTGGCGCACGACGGCGAGCTGCTTGTCGCGATCGAGGGCGCCAGCGTTGGTCAGGACCTGGACCCGCACGTAGTCGGTATCGCCGTCGACATTCGAGAGCGAGCCGGCGGGTAGATCGTGGACGAACGCTGCGGTGTTCTTTCGGAACATCGGGATGTCCGGAACCTGCTCCACCGTCTTCACCGTCGTCGCTGCGTCGATCGCCAGCTGGTGCGGGTCTGCGAAAGTTCCGGCGGTTGCATAGATGTCGATCATGGGCATGGGCTGGCTCCTTAGAAACTATGACGATCGTTATAGTCCGTCAAGGGCGACGTTAGACTAAGACGATCGTCATAGTCAAGAGGAGGCTCCATGGCAGGGGAAGTTCGGCAGCGGATGATCGACAGCACCGTCATCCTGCTGGCCAAACGCGGACTCCAGGGCACCTCCTTCAGCGAAGTGATCGAGGCGTCCGGCGCGCCGCGCGGCTCGCTCTACCACCACTTCCCCGGCGGCAAGGATGAGCTCGTTCTCGCGGCCGTGGGCGTGGCCGGCGACCGCGCGATGGCGGTGCTCGATGCGCTGGAGGGCCGACCCGCGATCGACGTCGCCCGTGCGTTCCTGGACCTGTGGCGCTCCGTGCTCACCGCATCCGGATTCTCGGCCGGATGTTCGGTGGCCGCCGTCACCGTCGCGGCAGACTCACCGGAGCAGCTCGAGCGCGTCGCCGGGGTGT
>Ga0247779_1001236_pt1 | contig 12635 bp, 11 predicted proteins | sample UWRJL221509R5_FD_179925 | JGI IMG/M metagenome (GOLD analysis project Ga0247779, IMG submission 179925) | Plant litter microbial communities from Arlington Agricultural Research Station in Wisconsin, United States - UWRJ-L221-509R-5 | ecosystem: Environmental > Terrestrial > Plant litter >...
CCAAGTTCTAGGAGGGCGTCTTTGTGCTTGAGGGAGGCGGTGGTGATGATGGGAGAGAAACCAGATATCTTGGCGAGTTGGAGAGCTAAACCGAACAAAAAAGATGAGTATCGATATACGTGCGGATAGTAATAGTTACCAACCATATTGAGCCACAGAGGTTCCTCCACCAAGGATAAAGATGGGAGTATCAGAGTGCTTTCCGAAGCCATTTGATGGGGGAGGGGTAGCACCAAGACCAGTGGGAGGAGGAGTGTAGAGGGCAGAGTAAGCAGTGGTCAAACCCATGGGTAGAGTAGTGACATCGTCGTATGAAAGTTTGGCAGGGATCTACCGGTCATAAATCATTAATATACTATGATTATGCACAATGGCAAAGAAAGGTACCTTCGAGGTATACTTAGCGTGTCCGACAACGTATTGTTGGAAGGCACCACGGTTCTTGATGAACTCAGATTGGGTGAAACTAAACAAAAAAACAAAGATCAACATATTGCATGGAAAAATCAGTAGATAATGGGACTGACACTCGGTCGCCCTTCTTGAAATCGGTAACTCCTTCACCGACTTCCTCGACGTCACCAGCGATGTCGCTACCTAGTACAGCGGGATATCCATCGATCAAAACATTCCACTTCTGGATCTTCCAGTCAACAGGGTTGAGGGATGCAGATATGACTTTGATCAAGATGAGTCCTGGGCCAGGCTTTTCGATTTCGACGGTATCGAGGACCCATGGGCCATGAGGTTCCTTAATGAGGAGGGCTTTTTGGGTAGGAGACATGGCGATAGTAAGAAAGATTTGGGCTAAGTGGTTGAGTGGAAGGGAGATGTTGAAAATCTGCGTCCTGTCGGGGTGCGATATTTAAGTAGGGCAGTGAGTATCATGATGTCATATAAGGCAAGAGGACCATGCGCTCGTATAATTGTGTTATGTCCCCAATTCGAATGCGATCGAACCTTCTAGAGAGAATGAGACCAAACGATTCGGGAGATATGGAGGGGACAGTGGGACAGAACTAGCACCACATTTTTCGCCGTTCAAAGGCAGATACATTAACAACCAGAAGAAGCTGATTCTCATCCAAATATGAGATCGAAGCGTTCTAAATACAGAACTGATCAACATTGATAAGGCAATGCAGATTATCTAGACATGATATTCACCTTCATTTCACCGTCTTCGAGATACATTCATCAGGTGATAATTGATCTTAAAGTCCCCGGGGTGATATCGAGAGCAGCCATCATCTCCTCAAGGATGTGGGAGAGAGAACTGAATGTACGTTGGCCAATCCGCATGAAAGTTCGACGACATCGGATTGTTGACAAACTAGAGTTGTCCACAATCGGATGAGGTCAAAGCGCAGAGCCGCCGCATATTTTGAGGTCGTCGAAAGATCTGCCCCATATGGCGAGAACAGGTATACGTCGGGTAGCGAGCCCGTATTGATTGGAATGGATTGTGCATATCGCGGTCCTATGAGACAAAAAACTTTGAGACTTTACAAGACGCGCGTTAAAATAAAATTCTGAGCGTAATAGCAATGTGTCAGCAAAGATAACTTTTGTATCAAGACAGATTCGAAGCAATCACCGACGAATGTAACATATGATTGGAACTGAAAATACTTCATAGAGCCGTGGCGCCACGGTCCTTGCAACGAAACCTCTAAAGATAGCTGGGATTGGGTATCAGAACTTGAAAATGGCGTAGCATTGCGCAAGAATATTGGTACGACCTCGATGTAATGGTGCCTTCAACGTTTCGCTCAAATCCACATCGTATTCAGATCAAACATGATCTGCACAGAGAAAGGCTGCATAGTTTGGTTTCTGGTTTCTTGCTATCTTCGGCCTCGGGGTCGCGCATCGTGAGGATCCCATCTATGTTTGTTGAAGTTGTACGACATCCGATATAAACGAAGCTTTACGCCTAGACGATATGTTTATGTGTCATGACCACAGTTAGGCTCCAAACAAGTGGTCCCAATACTCCAAAGGTTGCTCGCACAAACCTCTTCTAGAGCGAAATTACTGTACGCCCTTCAACGGAGTTTCCTGCGGGTCTGGAGAGCTTTTAATGAAGAAAGAAAGTCCGTTATTATTCAGTGATGCTTTAGACTGGATGTGAACTGACAAACTGTACGATATAACCATAGAAACTATTCCTCTCCGCCACGGCTATACTCCATCGAAACTGGTGCTATGAGTAAGTCGGTGTAGAACTCGCCGAACCTAGTCTAATAGGGTGAATACCTTTCAAGTTTATTTTACTGCGGGGAATGAGCGTCGTTTGCCGTAATCATAACTTCCAACTTTCAGATATAGACGCTCATTACGAATTCTGCTTATGTGAATTTTCGATGACCACATATGTCTTTCCGAAATATTATAATCAGGGCAATCATTGGTTGGTATGCATCCAGCGACTCACAAGCCACGTATGTAATACCACGCCTTGTTTATGCTTGTCAACGCCTAGCTTCACACCCTTTAGAAGTCCTGAGAAATCCATGCTTCAAGTTGCTTCACTTGGTCAAAGAGTTTTCTTGTCCGTGGAGAATGTCAAGTATCGCCGGTCCAATGCTTCATGTCATATTTATGACCCCTCAGCCTTGATGGGACACCTTCTAACAGGAAGAGTAATAATTGAATAGACAGGAGCGAAGAGTAAGAATAATATTAAGGGACGTAAAGGAAAGTTAAAAGATATTGTTGACCATTACATTCGCTCTACTATTGTTAAGGGTGTTGCCAAACAAGACCACACAACCTGCTCACAACGATAGTGTATTGTCCGTCGACTCGCTCGTCAACGTCAAGACTCCTCGCAAGACCGTCCTCAAAATCCGTGCTGTAAGTCTGCCAGATCACTTCCCTACGCCATCTAGAACCCATGAAGAGTTATTTCGTTCGATTTGAAGCGGTGGAAATGGGTGGATGGATGCAAAAATTTCGGATGACGAGCTGACCTATGGTTTGCTTTTACAGCCGGAACCAAGTGCGAATTCCAGTAATCGCAGTATGTCTCGCAAATCGTTTATGTCCGGAAATTATCGCTAAATTGGACCATTCACTCCGTTACTAGCTTATTCTCAATAAACCCACCTACCCAACATGATCATTCCTAAAGAGAACAGGCGCGTCATCTACGAGAACCTCTTCAAGGGTGTGTGGCAAATCAAAATCGATTGGAGGCTTTGGAAATACTTAGATGTGTCTTGTTATAGAGGGTGTCCTCGTTGCGAAGAAGGACTTCAACGCGCCTAAGCACGAAGAGCTTGATGTTCCCAATCTGCAAGTCATCAAGGCTCTGCAGAGCTTGACCTCCAAGGGTCTCGTTAAGACTCAATTCTCCTGGCAATGGTACTACTACACCCTCACCCCCGAGGGTGTTGAATACCTCCGCGAATGGTGCGTGTTTATCTCAAATTGCTCTAACTATGACATTTATTTCGTTCCTATCATTTAGGCTCCACCTCCCCGCCGAGATCGTCCCTGCCACACACAAAAAGGCTGCCCGTGCTCCTCGTCCCGCAACCGTCCGCCCCGGAGCTGGTGGAGATGGTGCCTACCGCGCACCCCGCGGTGACCGTGAGGGATACCGCAGCAAGAAGGAGGAAGGTGCCCCTGGAGAGTTCAGGCCACAATTTGCCGGTGTTGGACGTGGTGCTCCTCGGGAGTGAGCGGTGGTTTTGAGGGCATTGGGTACGAGCACTTTACATTATCCCTACGACTCCCAAATATGTGGTATGAGCATGTTATGTACCCATGCGATTCTATTTCTTTCGCTATGCAGGATCTTTTCTTTTTTTGTCATCTTTGGCTCGATTCAATTCCGACAATTACACACCCAAGAAATCAATCATCCGAATCTATCAACTATATTACGAAGATTTGTCTGTCTGTCCTTTGTCCACGTGTTGCTTCTCGCGTCGATGACCTGCTTGGTGAACGAACTAGTTTTTGATAAATTCCCAACTGAGGTTGCCATAATTGCCTGGACATACCTTCTACGGCTGCATTTTGACGAACCGCTAACGAATAGATTTGCTCTTATGCTCACAAGTTTGTCCAGAATACCCATCACTCCTGGATCCTCGAAGAGTTCGACTTCACTCGAGTTCGCCGTTGATTCCTTGAAGTCAGTCAACTTCCATCTCTCTAATTCACCTTGCTCATCAAAAGCCTCCCTCAGGGTTTCAATGGCCTCTTCATGACGTATTTGGAAGTCCTTGAATGTGCCCGACTTCGCAATCATGTGAGTTCTTTGTCCTGATGGAGTTCTCCTGGCAATGGGATATGGATAGTCGCTGGCAAACCAAACGGTTGTAATGTTCCAAGCTAATGTTTTGTCATGGAGCATCTGACTGAGAACGTCAACAAGAGCAAGAGCACATTCCTGAAGGACTGCGACATCGACAGTTTCCATTCGCCAGTGGACGACAAGATAGGCATTTGAAGAGGCGTACCGCTCTGCCAATTCGTACATCTGAGCGGAGTACTTCAAAGATTGATCGATAGGTCGTGGTGGAAACAATAAATGGCGTAATTCCCAATCGACGACAAGCACATGAGGCTGCCAATGTGGATATCGACTACGTCCGTCCAAGGCTCTGCGAGACAGAGATGAAAAAGCTTCGACCACTGAATTTCCGGTAAGCTTGCCGCTTGCATTTGTTGCAGAATTCATGGACATTACAATCGGCAGGTCTTCAAGTTTCAGCGAGGGAAATTTCGTAGAAAAGCAGCCTGGCAAATTACGTTCCCATTCACCAAAAGCCCTATATGTGTATGCAGTAACGTCTTCATTGGCATAGACAGGCTCCTGTCGAAGGACACTTCGGGACTCTAAAACATTCTCAACCGTCACCATTTGGGAGGTAAAAGGACGGCCTCGTCGATCTCTGTACTCAAGCCAGCCCTTGAAAGCTTCTGGATCAACAAACCACTCATTGTTACCCTTGTCGTCACTCAAGGACGGAATATCATAGTATATTTCCATCGGCCACTTAAAACAAGACCCAATCTTACTTTTGCCGACCTTTGGTAGGATGACCGTTCGGTTGAGACGCCTGGCCAATTCTGCAATCTGGGAGAAGTGAATGCGCGCCTTTGACTCTTGTTCGGTAATTCGAACAGGCAAGATAAATTGGCAAGGCCGTGGGTGTCGCTCAGATTCGCATAGGGTCGTAGGATCTTCCGTTTTATAAACCCCTAGTTTATTCGCAACGGGTCGATACGCTAACTCAGGAATGCGTGTAACAAGAGGAGGTCCAATACGAGTAGTGGTTTCCAGGTCATCATAGAGAGGGTAAGGTCCATAAACTTGCGCCATGAATTCGTGGATTCGGTCAAGCTTATCCAAAACCAGTCGGTCCATCAAAGGAAATTGCCATGATTTCGTAGGAGAGGCTAGTAATCCCGAAGTTGTGTTTACATTCTTTTTGCTTGTCCCGCTGTTAGTCGATCCTCCCCTATCCAGGTGTAAAGAATGCACGCTCAGTTGTGTCTCGTTCAGTATCCTCAATGACGTTGGCCGTACGTGTTCGCGACGCCAGAAACATGTATATGTTCCTAATACAAGAAGAAGAACGATCAAGGTCAAGTTATGCTTTCTCCTAAAACACTTCGAGCGATATCTCATCCTGAAATTGGGGCTTATTTTCTTTTCTGTAGATTCGGTCGGGCACTCTTCCATGGTGATATCTGGCGAACGCGTTTGCCAATCACTAGAAGATTCTCCCGTCCGTGTTCGTGACCGAAGTGTATAGACCCTGGATTCTGCAAATAATAACGGACTGACGCTCCCGGACATCGTCTCTAGACTGCTTGTATGTGAATAATGATGGATCAAGGGTGCTTACAACCACGTCAAAGTATCTGATTCGATAGTTCCTTCCTCTGCGGTGTTTCTTCTTATGTTATTCTATGTTTGGCAACATCAATACATGTACCGTTCCCGCGTTCCTGCGGCACTTGTGACGCTCCTCAACCATCAAATTTTACAGCCTATGCAATCAAAGGACTGCCACACGCCGATTTGTCGTCGTCGTCAAGGCTCGAATAACCATTTTGAGTTTTTTTTTGAAGATTCGTCAAACGACAAAGTTGGCTCTTGTGCGCCTCATGTCACCCTCATGGTGTTTACCTTTGGATATTCTGGAATGTGAAACATCTGCATCGATCCGGTCATCAGACAAAGGCTATGGTACTGCGGGAAGAGCACCTACGCCTTAAGGTTGTCTTTCATCGATGTATATATAGGTTGTACTTGTTTTGTATCCCCTCTAGTGACTTTGTTCCTTCTTTCTTTTGTGAGTTCTTCATAGCCATTGCCTTTAATCGAATTTCTGAATTCATTTTACGAATAGCAGTGCGTCCGAAAGCGACATTATGGATACGAAATATAAATGGTTACTTGGGCTATATGTTAATACAGCTACCCAGCTCTGCTCTAGCTGGTTAGAAACAACCTGGGATCAAGGACTCAGATTTGTACAATGGACTATTTGGAAGCATCTCGGCGCTCTGGTCGACACTTCCAATGCTCTTGAACAGTTGGCTATCGACCCACCACAACAACCAACACGCCCATTCATCAACGAATTACCGAACGAAATCATGATTAGGATCTTTTCCTTCGTCGTTCACAGCGATTCCAAAGAACACAAAGACCATTATACCTATCACATCTGCCGCCGAATTAGCTCTGGATCTTCTCCGACCACCCCCTTAACACTTACACATGTGTGCCATGTTTGGCGGTATATCGTCCAGTACACACCGACGCTTTGGTCTACCATCATGGTTATGTCTCCATCTCAATCTGACGTGGATTATGTATCATTTTTACTTGGAAAAACGGGGAAATGTCTTTTGAGCATAGGCTTGGAACAATACTATGACCCAGACCCTGCATCCCTGGCCATTTTCAAACTCTTTGCTGCAGAAGCTCATCGTTGGAGACGAGTGAGGTTCACCTTAAAGATGAGAAATATCCAAGAAGTGCTATCAATCCTATCAACCCACCAATTAACAAACCTCGAGGAATATCGTGTTCGGGCAGAAACATGGGATCGGGCCCATGTTGATGAATTCTTCAACCTTCTCCACTCGTCAACAGTCCTGAGTAATATCGATTGGGGAGGTTCGTTGCCCGGCCCATTGAGGGAAGGAATTACATGGTCGCAAATCTCAGAACTTTCCCTCCGGTTTACTGATCTCTCACAAAGCCATCTGGATGCACTGGCAGCATGTCGGTCATTAAAGGTTCTTCGACTTCGACGAGCACCCGTACATATCGCTATTGAAAATCTTACTCCTATTCCAAGACTTACTTCCATCGTTCTTCCTAGCGTGGAGCGATTAGTCATCGGAGGACCCAACGATAACTCGGGATTATTCGATGCATTCACCCTTCCTATGCTCTCCCACTTGGAGCTCAACGACCGCAAGTGGAATCATTACCTGCCGGGTCATGGTCTTATATCGCTCACCAACATGGTGACCCGTTCCAACTGCGTTATCCGAACGCTCTATCTTGATGCTTGCAACATTTCCATTATTTCATCCCCTATCTTTGACGGTGTAGAAACACTCAACGTCCTGTCTCGTGTCGGAGAACAAGAGTTGAAGCTTTTCATCCCTTTTGATGATCTCCGGCAAGCACGCCTACCAAATCTCAAAAGGTTAACGTTACACAATTTTGAAGCAGACGATTGCGTAATGTCCGACGTAGTTTGGCCTCGACGTGAAAAGCTCGAGCTTCTCGAACTGTGCATGGACGTCGAAAAATTTCCTCGAGATTACAAGACTCTATCGTGGCTAGAGAAGCGCGGATTATCGCTCACTATTTCTCGTTGTGTTCCCGATTTTCCCTCATACATATTCAGGGCCAATCATCCGAGAAATGTTGAAACCCTACCTTTACTCTATCTGCCTCACTACTGGGAAGACCTTTGGTAGGAGCCCGTGTGATTATTTCACAGGAGCGTATTATCCCTGTGGAGTTTTTCATGTGAGGTGCGTCGCACAATAACGTTTTCCCATGGGCGCATTTCTTTAGAGTCATGCTTCTCCCCGTTTTCTGTCCAAGGCGCCCGCAATTCTCGAAGATTTCAGCTTATTGACGTTCTACGGACCTGACTCTTACCGGGCGGCGGCCTCTGCAATAAGGATACAATCACTCTTGGAATACTGCGGCCACATAGTCTCATTGGTTTACCTCGTTCACCCTCCTGTACTACTCAATAGTACACAGGCTGAAATTTTTGCTCTCAGAGTCACCATGAGCCAGCGTCTGCCATCAGAATGCACAATATTAATGATTCAGTGTCGTATACCTGGACGTATATAAATCAATATCCTGTTTCCTGTTTCTTGCTACTTCCACTGGTACAGACATTATGCTACTCCGCAACTTCTTCCTCCAAATAGTCTTTTTCATACACGTCTCTACTAATTGCCAGGATATCAATCTCGCCAATGTGGTAAATGCTTTTCAGCAAGCTCGAGTAACATATTGTTTCTTTTTGGCAACAACCAGTTACGCTAAATTTTTACATAGATTCCTGAGTCTTTAAACCTTACTTTTCAGCCTACCATATTGCTGGAAGTTACCTATCCGCAAGTGGATGGTCGATTAATTACCGTCTCTGCTGGAGAAAGATTGGATAAGGCTGGTGCGCGTAGTCTATTTTACTTTCCTGAGAAGATCCTATAATTTTTTTATTGCTAGCTACACTCTCGTCTCCCTCTTACAGGATGATTGGTCAAGCTGGAGAAGGTCCATTTGTGATTATAATGATAGATCCTGATGCCCCAACGCCGCAGGATCCAATTTTTTCAGAGATTCGTCATTTCATGGGTGGAGATTTCAGACTTATTGATCCTCGCGATCCTTTTCTTCTAGTAAGCAGTACAGAAGCCGTGACATTCTACCATGAGCCACGTCCCATCCGATCCTCAGACCAGCATCGGTGAGTTCCCCCTATCCTCTAATGCTTGCCATATTTTAATGACAATAATATCAGATATATATTTCTGCTGTATCATCAACCCAACGACTTCAATAACCAGACTCTTATCACTCCAACTTCTTCCATCGCATTCTTTGAGGTTGACAGCTTTATGAGGGATATTAGTCTTGGCCAGCCTATTGGAGGAACGTTTATGTATGTCGGGCCTGATGAGAGTTCGCCTGTAGAAAATATTCTTAATTTTTAAACTGAACAAAGATTATCGAACTCATCAATGATACTTGGGTTTTCGATACTAATTGTCCTTTCCGTAATGATTTCATCGAAATTCAACTCATAATAAAGCTGGCTTGTCTTACAGTCAAAACGTCTTACCCAAATGACGACAAATTTTGAGAACGAGTAATAATTGATAATTTCTGGCCCAATAACATTGTTAGAGACTCGACCAGAGTCATCAAACGTGTCATATGTGCGTCATGTAAATTAATTTGACGCGAATTAATTGCATCACGTGAGCGTAATCGTCGGGCTGAACCTGAAGTTTGAGGACTCAAGCCCAGGAGCAGAATGTTATGCAGGACTCCCATCACATTCCCATAGCACCGTTACTGCTGGTCCCAGATAAATATGTGGAACTATATGGGAACTCAATGCAGCCTAGTTTTCATTGAAATTTCAATCCACTGAATCAAGTGTCTTGCCTGTGAGTGAGCTCAAGTTACTATAAAGCGTGCAAATAAAGTGGTTCTAACAGTTTCATTGCACTCAGGGAGATGCTATTCTGTGGTCGTTATCTCATCGTCGCGCTTTTGGGGCTTATCTCCAGCGCTCAGGACAACAACCTGGAAGACGTAGTAAATAGCTTTGAAAACGCCAAGGTTTGAAGGTCAATTCAATGATAAATTATTGTATTCTGAATATTCGATTGCATAGATCCCTAATGATTTACACATCGTCTTCCAGCCGCAGGTCCTCCTGGAAGTTACATTTCCTCAAGCGAATGGAAACTCGATATCAGTCTCTTCTGGAAAGAGACTAGAGAAAAATCGTGCGTATCATTAGCAGAGATTCTTACGAAGCCAGCCCATTGATACCAAATTTTCATCCACAGAAACCCTCTTGAGTCCTTCTTACAGGTTAAAAGGCCATGCTGGAAAGGGACCATTTATGATTATTTCTATCGATCCAGACGCCCCAACGCCACAAAATCGCACCCTGTCAGAGGTTCGACACTTTATGGGTGGCAATTACTTTCTCTCTGATCCTCACGATCCTTTCCTTCTGGTCAACACCACGGTTCCTACCACATTGTACCACGAGCCACGTCCTATCCGCTCATCGGCGCCTCACAGGTAAGCGTTCCGCTTGGTCTAAGCATATATGGTATACCTAGGCGACTGATATACGTATTTCAGGTATATATTTCTGGTGTACCACCAGTCAGACGCATTCAACAATCAGACATTGATTAGCTGTACCTCTTCAATTGCCTTCTTCAACCTTAGTTACTTCACGAGTGCCACAGGGTTTGGACAGCCAATTGGAGGCACATTTATGTTGGTTGGTCCTGATGCAGACTCGCCGATTGAAAGCATTCCACCGAAGACTATGGGCTAAAGAGTACTTCTGTAATATAATCTAATGATGCTCGTCAAGCCGATTCAAACCAGTGTGGGCGGAACACATCTGAGACGAAGACATGCTTCCAGAACCTAAACCAGTAGATCTATTTGTTCTAGCTCCCATTCCTCATCAACTAGTACTGCAGATACATATTTAAAATGCTTCCGGGAGGTGGATATGCTACCCAGCAAACCATGTTCGCCCTCCGCACTTTCCTTCTTATCGCAATCTCAGCCAGCGTCGCTCTTGCCCAAGATATTGACCTGCGTAACGTCCGCCGGTCTTTTTACGAAGCAAACGTGAACACCATCGTTCTCGTCATTTGCAATACTGACAGATTTCCATCCTTCAGATACCACAGGATCTGGGAATTCAGTTCCATCCTGAAGCTTTCCTGGAGGTCACTTTCCCGCAACATGGTGCATGGCGTCCGCTCCCCTTATCAGCTGGACTCCGCCTTCCACAAAACGGTACGTATTTTATCATGTTACGGACGTACCCAGGGACGCTCATAATCTTCCAACCTCGAAGCTACTGTGAAAGAGCCCACTTTCAGAGTGATCGGACATACTGGTGAAGGCCCATTTGTCATTGCTATGGTCGATCCAGATGCTCCAACCCCACAGAACAGGAGTTTGGGAACAATTAGTCACTTCGTGGGCGCCAATTTCAAGTTGAGAAGCCTCCACGATCCCTTCCTTCTTGTAAACAACACGCCCGCCTTGCATTCTTATCACGAACCGCGCCCACCTACAACATCTGACCCTCACCGGTAGGTCGTACGTTACTATTCTTAAATGGACGTGATATTGATTGTTTCGTTCATCTTCGTTTAGTTATATATTCTTACTCTTTAGTCAACCTTCTGGTTTCAACAAGCAGACATTTATCACTTCGGACCCTCCAGAGCGGCCTCATTTTAACGTCAGCCAATTCATTGCCGACACTGGACTCGGACAGCCGATTGGGGGAACATTTATGATAGTTGGACCTGATAGCTCTTCAGCTTGAGTACTGGTTATTTGATTCATTCTTGCGCAGACTGTTTGATTGTTTGATAGGCGTGGCCAAGTTGCAGTGCGACTTCTATACATACATACATGGGAGTGAATTAGTGTATCACGTAGAAAAAAAATAAACAATATTTGTGAATTTCAGACTAAAGATAGTGATGATGATTCAATTGCAATAATGTAAAAAGGTATAAAACATATAGATTATGCATAGTCATGTAACAATGTCCGTAAGCAGGGCATGTAACAATGTCCGTAAGCAGGGGTATAATAATTTGCTCTAACTTAATTTTCCGTTTGTGGTGTCACTAAAGATCTGCTCATTCTAGGATGCAAGAAGCTCAGCCTCCGACGAGAGTCCATCCACCAATCCTCAACCAATATATAATCACGGGAACCTTGAGGTGATGGTTCCGTCTTGAAGAAAAGATTCAAAGAGCACATGGACGCAAAATCCATGGGTGCCTTCAGCTCAAATTTCTTCAGTGGCGACCATGGTATTTCAAGGTTCATAATGTCTTCTTCAACTCGGGTACCGATGGCGGAACAGGCAAGTCGCAGCGATAGAGATTCTAGGTTTTGTGGTTGCATGTGTTTGAAGATATATTCGAGACTGATAGCTGAAGAGATAATTAGGCGTTTGAGGTGGAGATGTTTGAAGCTAGACGATGGATTGAGCTGTTGCGTATGTTGGTTGTACACGAATTGCTCCGGTGTGTAACCTATTCTGTCGATCTCTACTGATGCCAAGGTTGGACTACAAGAGATGAGGTCAAGCACAGTACTTGGCTCAACCACACACTCAGTCAACCGAAGGTCCTTCAGATGAGGAAGTTTGATATTAGATACCAATAGTGGCGGAGCGTTGAGGAATAATAAGTCTTTTAGGACACGTTGACGGGGCTGCCTTGTTTGAAGGAGACATCTTGGGAACGGGCCCTTCCACGAGAGTCGTTCGAGCTTTTCGAGACCTCCGAGGGTGAGAGATTCTTTTTCAATTGCATTGCTGATA
>Ga0247779_1001237_pt1 | contig 12621 bp, 9 predicted proteins | sample UWRJL221509R5_FD_179925 | JGI IMG/M metagenome (GOLD analysis project Ga0247779, IMG submission 179925) | Plant litter microbial communities from Arlington Agricultural Research Station in Wisconsin, United States - UWRJ-L221-509R-5 | ecosystem: Environmental > Terrestrial > Plant litter >...
CGTCTTCATCTTCGCCTTTTTCTAGAAAAAAAATCAAATTGTTGGTATGTTTGGTACGAGATTAGATGGCTATGCTGCTGCTGTTGCTCCAATTTCGCTATTATCGTCAAGATCTGGCGAGACTCTTCTTCGGCATCATATTCTTCACGGGGTCGCAAGTCTCCGTTTTCGTAGGTCTCACTTTGCCCACGGTCCTCTGCAGTTTTCCTCAGATTGCCGGTATTTATATTGCGTTGTTTTATGTTCATGTATTTGCAGAAGACGAAGAATGTCTGGATGGCGGTGCTGCTTCTGCTCCAATTTTGCTGGCGCGGTCGTTGTCCGAGTCTTCTTCTGCTTCTCCTTCTTGGTCATCGTTATCGACATTATATTCTTCAAGGTCTAGATTCTTCTCTTCTCCCAGAGAATTCGAATCATGTTGATTGACAGTGGCATTTTTGGTTTTGTTTTGGTTTTGGGAGTGATACACTTTCTCCATCTCCTCCTTCCACCCTTCGGGCATTGTCGGATTCAGCATTTGTGCAATTTGTTCTTGGACCAGCATGCCTTGAGTAGAGAACGGAGTAAGTAAGTAAGTGAAAACCAAGTCGGGTATTGAATATTACAATGGGAACGGAACGGAATACGGAACGCAAAAAGAGCACGAAAGAAAAGAAAAAACACGGACATACCCAAGGCCATCATAGCAGACCCATCGAACATCTTGTACATGTCGATGTAAAGATTATCGTCGCGTTTTATCTTTGTGCCTTTACGCGATACACGACGACGGGATGTTGGTCCGTTTTGTTTCGCTTTTTGCTTTTGCTTTCCTTTTCCTTTGCTGTTCCCCTTGGTATCTGAGCGAGTCTTTGACTTGTTATTATTTGCAGTTCTGGTTTCTTCATCTTCGTCTTTATCTTCAGCATTGCTTGAGGGTTCGTCCTTTTCTTCATCTTGGCCGTCACCTTCTTCGTCCTCATCCATTTCAGATTCCGAAGAGTTTTCATCCGAACTCTCTTCAGACACAGAAGTAGAATCTGAAGACGACCCAGGAGTATCATAATCATCAAATCCGCTACTTAATCCCAACCTCCGCAGATCGCGTTCCTTCTTCTCTCGTCGGTACTGCCGCGATATATTGAGAAGCTGTCCGCGTTCGTGGTAGAACTCGGATGCGAATCGGTGTATGACGTTTAAGAGATCCTGGATATAAAACATTAAATAAATGCATGCATATAACCAATGAGGTCTCTTAAGCTGAAAGAGAGGATGGACGTACGGGAGAAGGATCGGGTAAACCGGAAATGCCATTACCATCACTACTACTACTGGTAGCAGCAGCAGCAGAAGCGGTGCTTGAGGGTAGCGTGAATGGTGTGAGGTAGTCAAAATCGTTGATATATTTCTGCCGTTTTGCCAATAGTATTCCGTAGTTTTTGGATTTTCGTTTGCGTTTCTTGCCGCTGCTAATTTTTTCACCTTCATCACCTTCTACTTCTGAATAAGTGTCATCTGCACTAGCGGCATCATCCTCTTTCTCTTCATTTGCCTGAGAATTATCATCCTCGTCCTCGTCATCTTGGTTTTGCTTTGGTTTCTTTACCTTCCTGTGCGTAGGAACCTTCCCAGAGCCTCCCGCATCTCTCGCTATCCAATTCGACCTCGAATCTTGTACGACGGTCCTGACAAAATTGGGTCTAAGATTGGTCGACTTTTGATAGACGCGAGTACCATCGCTATGGAGTCTGAGATTCGAGTAATCAAAAACAGTGCTAAGCCGAGGATCCGTCATAGGATGATGGGTTTGAAGGTTGAAGGCATGTTTTCCCTTTTGGGATAATACCCCTGCCCCATCAATTATAAAGCACGTGGCATGCCGCCGGTGAATTCTAAACGGGAAAGTTATGCCGGGTGGTTTCCCCGAGGTTCTGAGTCGGGGCACCCGGGCAGCTTGGGCCTTGTAGTCCCTTTTCTGACAGACCCTGATAACGCAAAAGTTTTGAATTTTTACTCCATTTGAGCTCAATCACATTGACCGAGCGCTCAAATATCGGTGGTGGTGTGAGTGAAGACGCCTCGGCCGATCTCGAACTTTAAAAAGTCCGTATGCTGGTCAGGGCAGTCAGGTGATTTATGTGTGGACTTTGAGCTAAAAATAACTGGACTGTAACTTGTACGGTCCTTAATTAATGATGTGCTTTATCTACCTCGGTGATCGTCGAGTACGTCGAGTCCCAGAGCTGTCAGTGACCTTTCTATCAGATAGTCCATCGACGAAAGCATCCAGGAATTTCACTCAACACCTGATCATCTTTCCTCAAACTCTCCGCTATTCGGGCTCGATAAGACTCGGGTTTATTACTTCGCCTATGGACATGTATGGAAGATAGATCTCACCGGATGGTGGTAGATAGTCACGATCTGTGGATGTGATATCTACCTACGGAGATTGAATCGGATTTTGGCGACTATTTCAAGGTATCAGGATTCAGTATCTTGGATTTCTTTGTGACTGGGACATAAATTGGCACACAGCGGAATCTGTCATAATAAGCTCGTGCAATTACATACGCGGAGTTAGAGTAACCAATAGTGCCCGAGCTTGATAGCAGCAACACAATAATATATGTTTGATCCGACTCCAAGGTAGCGTAGACAGTGACCAGTCTGACCGCACTGGAGAAATTCTAGTAGCATCTCATCATGCGTATTCTGTCAGGGCGTACGGACGTTGGACCCGGATTTCCGACAATTGCTCTGCAAAGGGAGCTTTTAAAAGCTTAAATCCTTTGATTTATCATATCGATACGAGCATTCCAGAGGTCTACGAGCAGGTGCCAGATCTTGGCGCTTATCTGTTCTTGCTATCTAGACAATTTTTGCACAATCTGGAGTCGCTTAATCTTTTTTTTACTAAATATGGATAATGTTATATCTCTCAAGAGTTCGCTACCAGCTCGGACCGGTGCACATAGCTATCTCTAAGAGACACGACGACAACTCCAGGTGACTAACTGCTCGGTGACTATTGGTGTTTCAAAAGAACCTGTTGATATGCTTAGTTGGTAAAGGGAAGAACAAATGGCTAGTTTTCTTGTTCATGTTCCGGAGAGAAGCAAAAATATAAATATAAAGACGATGACGGCAGATACGATGTCTCGCACGGCATGATATTACACATTACCAAGTGTGAAAAACAGACTTTTTGAACGCCCCGGAGATGCATCGATGAATCAGAATTATCATCGGCGAAATGGTATCCAGAACCTACTGAAAGTTTGTATCACGGGGTCGCAGGGACGCCCGAGTCTTTCTTTTTGCAATCCCCTTGCCGTGTGTTCGGGGGCCATTGCTTACATGTGTTTTACAAGCAGTCCCGTCTTCCCGTGTCGCAACTTCTCTTCAAAACAAGTTCAAGGAGTCTAGGCAAACTTGAAACTTGAAAGACCATTCATCCCGTCGACGACTGGGGCTATGTTTTGTGGTGGGCCAGATAAGCCACACTCGAGTTTTTACCGATCTCGGGCTAAGGCTGGGGAGCGCTACATAAGCCGATGACTAACTGGACGGCATGACGAGTGTATGTTGAGTAATGACTTTCCTCTGAACATAGCATCCGCGCCAAAAGGGGCAGAGATTTGTTAATGAGAAATTGCCTTTTTCAGCAGTGATTGATAAGATGAAGACCACGTGCCTGGAAAATCAGTAAAGTCAAGGTCCAGTAAACGACAGCCTATTCAAGGTTCATCGACGACAAAAAAATGACGCTTGGAAACACCTTATCTTTGGTCGAGAAATCTCTTCTTAGAGGAAAATGGGACTCGAATACATCGGAATCTACGTCGAGCGCATCTTACGATCTTGCAAACCTTGTGGTGGAATGTCGTTTCCGAGATGTATTAAAATCCGACAGGGCGCGTACGCTCTTTCGACCAATATCAGACGATCTCAGTCTTCCTCTCGAAAGGCTATGGAATATCTCAACATCGTCAAGTGGTGAAGGTGGCAGGGTCGATGGAGGAGAGGAAGAGGAGCTGGAACGGTTATGTATCGCAATCGCATGTCTGCACGCGTTCGTGCAGGCAAACTGGACTGGCCCTGACCTTGATGTAACGCCTTTGGAGGTATTAACAAACGTGAATGATTCCCAGGTGCCTTCATCATGGACAGAAGAAGCTATTCATGCCAAAGCCATCTCGGAACTAGCATTTGGCGGCGAGCCTGCTTATCACCTCGCGAAAGTGGCTATATTCCTGCGACTTTCACAGCTCCTCGTTTCCTTGCCATTCAATCACATCGAATCAATACCATGGTGGAGGCTGCGCGTGGAGATGGTGCGTCAACGTATACTTGACGAACCGGTGGCAATTTCAGATAACTATAGGACGGCGGTAGAAGCTCTCGCCAGTACTACTACTACTACGACAATTACAAGTGAACCTGACCTTGCTGGTCGGATGTATTTGGAACTTGGATTACTAGAACACACACTTGCGCGCGACAGAGCTGCTGCAGACTACTTTATTAAAGCTTCGAGGTCCACGGGGTTGGAATATGAACTTACCGGTGCACTCGGGCGCAGGACGAAGTTCCAGCAAAAGGAACTCAGCCAACTGGTGCTCTTAGCCGAGAGTCATTTAGATTTAGACTGTTACTCGGGAGAAGATTCGGTTTCATTATCAAGAAACGAGAAGAAGAAAGATGGAAAAGACACCGGAGAAGAGATAGAGAAAGACACGAACAAAAATATCCCAATCCCAGAAACCCTCGCGCTGAACGACGACACGTTACTAGAGCAAACTCAATTTACCTCCTCTAAAGTGGCCGCAGGTTCAGGGTCGAGTAGCAACAGCTCGAGTTCCAGCCGGTTGAGCCATATCGATCCTTCGTCCCAGCCCCCACTCCACCCCTTGGATCAATGCATATTATTATCCCTCTGCCTCAACGTGCGCAACACGTCCCCACAGCACGGGCTCACCGCCGAGCAGATGTCTCCGTACGTCTCGCGCGTCATCTCGCACCCACGGAACTGGTCGATCCATACCATGGCGCTGCTCCTCCGCTCGCGCCTCGAGTCTTCACGCACCCGCACCGTCGAACGGTCCACCCTCCAGCTGCAGGCCCTAATCGAGCAGATGCCAACGGCAGATTCGACGACCTCCGAACGGCTGCTCTACTTCCACTCCTTCCCGCTTCCGAGCAGGTGGGATATGGAGAAAGAACTCGCACAGAGGTACCTAAGCATCGGCGTGGTGAAATCCGCTTTGGAGATTTTCGAGCGCCTGGAGATGTGGGAAGACGTCGTGGCGTGTTACGGGGCTTTGGAGCAGCCCGAAAAGGGTATCGCGGTTGTGAAGGATTTGTTAGAGGGCAAGAAGCAAGAAGCAGACGCTGTTATAGCTCGCGGTAAATCCACTTCGACACCGCATTATAGGACCCTGCAGGACGCCACCCGCGAAGCGAAGTTATGGTGTCTTCTTGGGGACCTGGATCCTGAGAACGCGGTCGCGCATTACACTCACGCGTGGAAGTTGTCCAACGAGTCCTCGGGGCGCGCGATGCGCTCTCTAGGAGGGTACTATTTTGCACGCGCGAATTATGAGGAGGCGATTGTATGTTTGAAGCGGGCGGTAAGGATTAATCCCTTGCTCACGCGCTCGTGGTTCATCCTCGGTTGTGCGGCGATGCGAGTCGAACATTGGGAAGAGGCGAAAGATGCATTTTCGAGATGTGTGGCGATTGATGAGGAGGATGGGGAGAGTTGGAATAATTTAGCGAGTATGTACCTCCGGATAGGCGCTGGGACCGCCAAGAAGCCGTCGGGCACTCTGAATACCGAGGAAGAAGAAAATGATGAGGATGAAGTAAAATCGTCAACGCCGGTAAGCATGGCACATTACGGATTTATCCTGTAATCTTTGTATGCGAGGGGCACTAATTGTTATCATTATTTCCGTCATGCCGGTTGATAGGTGAATAATAACGAGAGAGAAGACGCGTCGTCCATGCAAATAAACGGCCCGTCAAAGGCTGTACCATTCGAAAATAAACTGCTTGCATTCCGCGCGCTTAAGCAAGGGCTGAAATATAGCTATGAAAATTGGAGAATGTGGTACAACTACATGATCGTGGCTATGGACGTGGGCGAACTGCAAGAGTCGTGTCGCGCTCTGGGCCGGGTGGTTGAGCAGACGGGCGACAAGGCAGGCTCGCTTGCGTGCGATGAGGACGTGCTTGATCGTCTGGTTGACGCCGTCACGAGAGCCTTGCCGGACAAAGATGCAGCGGCGGAAGAGGGCGGTGATATATCCACTCAGAATCCCAACGAAGGACATGGGCTTTACAAGAACGTTCTGAACCTGTTCGAGCGGACGATACTCCCCCGTCTGTCGTCTGTGCGTATCTTCCGTGCGTACGGGCGCTTGCTGTCCTGGCAGCGCCGGTGGGAAGACGCGATCAAGGCATACATGGACGCCTACCGCGCTGGGGTCGGTGCAGGGCTGGAAAAGGGGGCTTCAGATCCCGCAAAATGGCGCGAGGCGATGGCAGAGGTGGAAGACATCGTAGATATTTTGAGGAACTTCGGGCCGCGCGTGGAGGGTGGGGGGTACAAGTGGAGATTGCAGGCACGCAGTATCGTGCGGACATTTATCGGACGCACGCGTGAATTCGAAGACGAGCCAGAGTGGGCGAGGTTGATAGAGCTGCAGGAAGATATCCGCAAGGAAGAAGAGTAGGTGGAATGTAGAAGCTCTGATTTTCTTTCTTCTTTTCCTTCTGTTGGTTGCGTGGCTGCCAGGGGAGAAAATGAGGTGTTTGCACGGCAAGAGAGTCATAAATTAATACGATAGATAGATAGACACGTGTATTCATTATTATCATGACTGCGTGTGCTGAAAACAAAAGTGGGGGTTGTCCAAGAATGATGATCAAGTTTGATAGTAAGAAGAATGGATTCATAATTGCATCGAACCATCCTGAGAATGAAATTAGACATGATCAATCGTATGAAAAAAATGTTGAGAGTGAATAGCAGATTGGGATAAATAAACGACGACAATATACGTGCAAGAAAATGAATAATTGTATAAGAGAAAGAGAGCGAGAGGGAGTAATAGTAATAAGATGGGAATATATGGCTACAGAAAATGCGTAGAATATACATAGCTTGAGATATATGTTGTTGTGAAAAGATTCTGGATCGTAAAAAGTTGCGTGTTTATCGTGAAGTTCTGTCCATGAAACTACCAGCTTAATGCAAGTGCCAGACGATTGACGATGAGCGCGGTTACGATTTCAGTGATAAGAGGCATGGCGTTTGGCTTGATAATGAGACGGGCGTAATGTTCCTGATCTGGTGTACTGACTTCCCATATCGCAAGTATTGTTGATCGGCCATCGAAGCACTGCGAGAAAAGAAAGAATTGAGACGGGAAAACGGCAAGCGAATAAGAGGACAAAGGGCGGACCTCCATGCGATGCGAACCAATCTTCCATTTGTAGTCCTTGCCGTTCAGACACCTAAAATAACGAGACCTATATTTAGGGGGGAAAATTTGCAAATCATCAGCGGTCGTTTCGTTAACTCTTGCGCGCCGCTGGCTGTGCGTGTTGTTGGAAACAAAGGAGGGTGGCGCGGTGGAGAGAAGTGGGAATGTATGCACTCACAAGCTCCCTTCGCGCTTTCCTTTCCTCAAAAAGTACGTCATTCCGATATTGAGACGGTTGTTTCCATAGACGACATAGCCTGCTGAGCTTTCTGGGCCAAGATAGAAAAAAGAATTCTCGGGACCCATGATGCTTGGGTGCTGTTGGGACCATTCGGGCTCGCGACTGAGACGAAGGACGCTATTGGGATTCCTATCAACCTGTGCGATGACGCGCAGGGTGGTCGGCAAAGTAATGGGGAAAAGGCTAACGTAGTGGGTCATACCTCTTGTCTATGATGAGAAGATAAGTATCAGACGACATGTAACGAGAAATTTAACTGACAGAGTAAACGCTGGGCGGCCTTCGTGATCGATGAACCTATGGCGACAGGGATCATCACCGTACTGGAGAAGAGCATAAACCCCGTTGGACGACATTGGTAAAGATTGAAGTGAGGGAGAGAGGAAAGAGAAATGCAGGAAAATAAAAGGCGAGAGGCGATTCCGCTTTATCAGGCCTCTGTATAGATCTCAGCAAGCAGTAGTCGCACTGCCACTTGTGATGGACTCTGGGACCGAATGGGCGGTATTCGTCGCGTGGTCTCCATCCACGAGGTCCACTAACAGATCCCAGATCTCTATAATTGCACTAATCCCTTTTCTCGACACTCACCCGATTCGCATATTTGCAAGGACTCGGGGCTTCGGAGAAGTTCGTGGCTGCGCGCGACCCTTTTTTTATTTTGATCCGGCTACTCTCACATTATCTCTCTTTTATGTACTCTACATGTCTCTGACGAGATGAGGTGAGAGCTCCTGCACCGTCGGTGGAGCGCCGTCCTTTTGGAAAAAATACTCAATAAGGATCGCCTACGTACGTGCCGTTATTATTACCCTGAATACCTGCGCCAATTGTGGCTCATACCCCAGAGTACTCCGAGGTATGTAAGGATGGCTCGCATCAGGCACGTATAAATGCCTCCTATCTTGGCGAAAAAGATATGTGTATATGTCCTAAATATGAACCATGTATGTAAGCCTTACTTCTTCCTTTGGTAGTTACCAACATCACGATGGTCTACCTCATTCAAACAAAATGGCCCAAAACTTGGGAAAGAAAAAATAATTGCACACTCACATGATCAGGAATACAGATATAACAAGAGGCTAATCTCAAAGCATGATAAGAAGTGGAAGAATACATAACGGAGCCTCTGAAGACAAACCAATAGTCTCGACCTGACTCGACCTGGGTAACAACGAATGTCTTGAAAGTACACGGAATGCATCCGGCCGTCCGCAGTGATCGAAAAAGTCGTGGATAGTTAGGTCGGGGACTAATGGAGAGAATCAATCATATACTGTGACAAATGAAAAATAGAAGCAGTCAGTACAGTGTATATTTTAGTTCAGCGCCAATGAAAGTGAATGGAATCTGTCAAATCCGCGGGTCACACACCAACGCGACGAGCAACACGAGGAGCTCAAAGGCGATGCTTTGGGGTCATAGATGATAATAGGAGCCAGGTAAAAAATTATCCTGCTAGCCCACTGTACGCACCGTGTACAACACCTATTGGATGAGATAGATTGAGCTCTAATTTCGGTATACCAATACAATAAGCAGAATGTAATTAAAAGGAACATACCGTAGAACAAGGTCCACACGAGCACGAACGTAAATGCATTATCTTGGCCTGGATTAAGAAGCTCTAACACGCCTCCTTGGAAGTATTTCGAGGGCTTCCCTTTGCAGTTGACGGCGTGCAGGAAACCTCCTGTTAGAAGAGTCGAGGCGAGGAAGAGGATGAAGCCAGCCCAATTCTCAAGGCCGAGTATCCCTGCTGCCGCGCCGGCGAAGCAAGCTGAAAGGAACTTTGTTGTGCTTAGCGAAGAGTTGGCGATAACATTTGGGGCGTATATGAGCTGTGCAGCATTATTCTCTGATGGCGTGGCCATTGCTGGGGACGTTGAGCAAGGCAGAGAAAGTGATGACGAGCAATGGCAGCGGCGTGGAAACTGTTGTGCACCATCATCCATACCAAATATGCCGTGAGATTATTTTGAACTTAGCTAACCCTCAACTAAGGTTAGCAAATTCAACCCCGCTCTGCGGCTCATCTCACACCTTTCCATGCTTACTCTTCTTTGATACTCCTTTCCCCCTCAAACTTTAAACCACCCAGAATCTTGGACAATGCTAATGAATGAATCGAAAATAACAATACGACCGCAATCTCTTATCATTACTGGTTCCAGGTTCTAAAACAATTCGATATGTAATGTCCACCTCGCTTTTTCAACAACCAACTGGCGCTTTTCTTAGGTTGGGCGAAAAAGGCTTGTTTGCACCGCTTGGCTAGACCTGGCTAGACAGTTGACTATATGGTTCTGACTACTGGTGGTTCTCTTCGGAAAGTAGATAGCAAAGGCTATGCCTATTCCTTCTCTCGCGGAGTCGCGCTAGTAATCAATGGATATATGTCAGCAAATCTCAGACTAGGGTCCAGGACGAAGTTAATGTGAAGTAACTGTATGTATATGATATACCTATTTCGCCTAGATGACCGATTCCGAGGCCGACATTATTCTGGGAACACACCCTCTTCACTCTTGCCGCCCCTTAGGTTGCGTGCTAAAACCGTATTGACACGAAGCTTGAAGCTTGAAGGCCTACCTGGACGTGAGATATGCGTCATATCAAGGGTTTTTGTCTATTCGCCGACCCACGCCGCTAGGTTGTGTCAGTTGGTCAGCTTGCGTGCGTGTGCAAGGAATATGGAGTATCACCTGGTCTCTCTTCGCGACTCAGATTACGCGGGGCGCGACATGCGGCCTGTCGCGTAGATCCCAGTGGAAACCAATACAACTTCCTGTCTCCTGCAAGGCGGCATGGAGTGACGTTTTTCTTTTTTCTTTGCGGGCCTGATTGATCAATATACGGTGGGTATCCTCATTTATTTTTCTCTATATATCTCACCAACAATGAAACCTTGAAATCAGTCATTACATATACTGTCGAATGGGAATTGATATTTGTGTTCTTAACCGACCGGCGGTTTATAATTCCTATTAGCAATTTTACCCACTATGCGGACTCAAGTGCGTGTCTGTGAAGGCTATGAAAAAAGAGTTAAACATAGTCATCACAGTTGCGTGCCGCTATGCGCATCGCTGATGGAGACACGCCAAAAATACCGCTGCGTGGTAATGCACTGTCAAGAAAGGTATGTTTTTTATTAGGTTCGGGTATTGGGCATTTTGACACAGTGGGTTTGACATCAACAGAAACAGACAGACAGGACAGGAACACCGGAATTCTGTTCGATCGCAATTTCCCTGACATGATGGAATGTATCCCATTGGCAGAGAAGGTTAATCCAGGTCAATCCATCCAGACACGCGTTTGCCATGTGCCAAAGATGTTATTTTTGATTGGTTCTGATTACATATCCAGTTACCAGGTTTGAACGTTAAAGAAGATCTGCCTACCTTCTCGGCTGGTCCTCCTGTTGGCTAAAATTGTTAATTTGCAGCGGGCCTTGATACCGTTACGCGCGCAAGTCAGCGCTCTCCACGGCGCCCAGAAATTCACACACAGGGTTGGATGGGAAGGATTCGTCTATTCCTCTTGCATACAAATGTGTATGTCTTTCTGATGCCTTCCCGGAGCCGTGTCTGGACAAAAGATCTAGACGTTATCCATATAAAAAATTGATGCGTCTGTCCTTGTGACTATCTAGCTTCTTTTACTGCGAGTTCTAGCAGGACCGCATTAGGGATATGTTTAAACACGGTCTGTGTGGCATTGCGGCGTATTGGTATGTATCGGCACGTCAGCAGTTTGAGCCGCTTATGTCGCGATTCAGAGGGAACGGAAGGGAGAATCGTTGAGCCTAAAAGGCATTCAGAAACCTTGGTACTGAGTACTGCCTATCGCCTCCACAGAAATCTTAGCATTTAGGGGTCATGTGGACAGTAGGATTCGGTTTTGCATTGGTCAGTGATTTGAATAATATTTCTTGATTGGATATCTTTTTCTCATTGACATACATCCGCCAGCCATAGCCTGACGTAACACCTTTCCTTACTAGACATTGGCCGCACGAATCGAATTGTCGTTGCTGCCGTTGTCAAGGTGTCTGGCGCGATCTGCGGCTATATCTTGCTATGGTACATATCTATGTGTGTGTGTGCGTCGTCTGTCCTATCCCGAGTCGTAAACCTTGTCCGAGGTCTCCTCTGCCCCGCTTGATGCCTTTTTCAAGCTATTTCTATTGTGTCTTTTTTTATCTGTTTATTGCCGTATCTTGGAGGTTATCGCTTACTGGCAATTAAAAGCGAACTACCCTCTAGAAGCACTCTACGACCGGAATTTTTCTGGAGTCTAACCTGAGTATTTTTTATCAAGATGATTCTGGGTTGCGATCGAAGGCGAGAAGGTCCGAGTTCTCGAGGGGTAGTTGGCTTTCCTTTCTTGGGATTCACGCGTGGCTTTAAGCGATATGAAGACGACTCGTCTTCTAGACGCTCTTGTCAATTAACTTCCTCGCTTAATTTTTTTCGTGGCCCTGTTCGATAGATGTCAATGACAAAAATCTTTTTCTTTCTTTTTTTCTGGCAAAAAAGGAATCCTGAAAAGAAACGATAGATAGGTGGTCATTGATTCATATTCCTTTGGTACTAGTCGGTCTGCGCACATTTCTACAGGTGCTAAAACTGAGGTTCTCGCTGCGAAGTTTCATGTAAGTATACTACCATTTCGTTGATGGTATATACCCTCGGAAACTGGTGTAAGCGTGATTGCACGACCTCCAATTGCAACGCAGGAGATATTCACTTTATTCAGTATGCCTGTAGCTAGACTATTTTTTCACCCAGAAATTCGTAGCCTATACTGAGCTCGTCGTAGTCGACGTCCACAAGGTGGTAGTTATTCGAGAATGCAATAGGTCACGTGACTTACGGCACCGATGAGTTTGGAAAATTA
>Ga0247779_1001238_pt1 | contig 12620 bp, 16 predicted proteins | sample UWRJL221509R5_FD_179925 | JGI IMG/M metagenome (GOLD analysis project Ga0247779, IMG submission 179925) | Plant litter microbial communities from Arlington Agricultural Research Station in Wisconsin, United States - UWRJ-L221-509R-5 | ecosystem: Environmental > Terrestrial > Plant litter >...
TATTTTCCCGTTGAATTTTTAAAGGTCGTAAAAGCGTGGGGTCATGCAACGATGCGATGCAAATGAATTGGATTGAAGAGAATAATAAGCAAAAAGTTGTTGCCAATGAAGAAATGTATGATGATGATGAAATTGCAGAAGAGATGGATGAAGTAAAAGTTCTTGATATGTTGAAGAGATTGCGTTGAGATTTGAATGCGTGTGATACGTGGTGGTGAGCAATGCAAAAATTGGATGGACCCGTAAGGTGCGATGGCTGTCGTTTATGAATTGTTGACTGAGATGAATAAGGCAAACAAATTGCGGTACTCAGAGAGGTATGCAAATGAGATGAGATAGTCTGGGAAAAGAAAGGTTGATGAAGGTCCTGTCCATGCTAATGGTCGTTGACAAGATATTTTCATCCCTTACTGTGGACCCTAGTTAAGGAAGTCCGGAACAGAAGAGAGTGGTGAGACAGCAAAGTCCACATAGTGAGTGGTTTCATCATCATTGGTCATTGCAGAGAAGCAATCCGAGAGGGTGAAAGGACGCATGCAAATCGGTGAAAGTGCACTGTAACGGTCGCGTCTCCGAGTAGGTAGTGGTGGAATAGATGCTTCCAGGAAGCCCATGTCCATGTCAGACATACCCAAAGCGAAGCCTTCAATAGGGGCAGAAACCTGTGCGACCTCTGGAGTTGATTCAACAGAGGAAGGCGAGGACTCGAGGGAGTGGTGCCGGCGAGTTGGCGTGTGGGGTGTAATTGAAAGTTCAGAAAACTGTTCGATAGGGATACCAGTAGCTGAAGTCTGATTGATTGAAAAGAAACCAAAGGTTCAGTCCCAAGAACGACGGAATAGAACCAAAGAAATGAAGACGACAATGATGGAGAAAAGAAAGAAACACACCTCATTGGAGACGCCAGTGGATGCTGGAAGCCATGGCAAGGGCAGTGGTGACTGTTGCTCAACACCAGTATTTACATGGATAATGTGAATACCTGCGCCAAGGGACATGTCGAGGTTGACTGTGTCCAGGTTGCCACGGTTGCGATCCTCCGACTCCTCGTCAGGGCTAGCCTCGCGCTGACCGTCGGTGACTCTCCACCACTCGATGTCTGCAAGAACCCGCCTGCTAGTCGTCTCTGAGCCCGAGGAACGCCTGTGTCCGTTACCCCTGGCAGCGAGGGCGCCATTGGAGTAGGGAGAAGAGCGAACTGCTGGAGACGAGGAGGTGCGACGTAGAGAAGGCATCGATTGTAAAAAGCGAAGAAAGAGAGGGCAAGCCGCCTAACGCAGTGCCAGATGGTGGTCGAGAGGAGAGGAGGACACGACAGAAACGAAAAAAAAGGAAATTAGTTTATATAATTTCTGTTAAGTGAGAAAATGGATTAAAATTGATGGCGGCCCCTTCTAATTCCCCTGCAATATTCTTGATGGCTCTATCGTCCTTGTCTACCTGAGGTTTAAGAAACATGGATCCTTCCTTGTTATAATCTTCATACATTCATCGAATGCGCCCATGAGAGCACCGTGATAGACGGTCCCAAGCTGCGGCCGGGTGTAGCTACGCTCTTTTCTGCTCGCTCCCATCGCCTCATGGTGATCAGGCTTTTCTACGGATCAAGCGTGAGCCACAAGCGGCCACGGCCGAAAGACAAGAAGACACTTGTACGTCTTCCTCATACCTTTCATCATTCATCCAACGCGTTCCAAAGTCATTGTTCAACGTAAAAACGCGTAAAGACGCGTCGAAATTAGGTCGGAGGACGCGTCTAATTAACGTTCGACGCGCATGGAAATGATTTCAAATTTGGTGATGCGCGTTCCTGGCCAACTTTCTGCGCCCAATGTTCGGTTTCAACTTTCCACAGCCTTCCCTTTCGTTCCACACCAACCTGAATCTCTTCAGAACATGGTGCTTCTAGCTTTGCGCGGTATCAGTTGACGTTCCAACACAGCATCGCGAAAGGAAATCTTTTGCCACGCATGACAGGAATCACATTCTCGTTATCAATTCTCTCTTCAATCTGCGAAAGAATCCCAGGTATCAAGCCTTCCATCACCCACCTGGCTAGTCCGCTAACGTGAAGTAATTAATCATACTGATCCCAGCCACTACAATTCTATAGAGCACTTTGGACGGTAATAGCGGCTTGTATTAGCAAGCTCACACAAAAATAGGCGTGTAACGACCTCTCTGAGTAGGATAACAAGCGTGATCAATAGAACCCTTCCAGATTGATAGATACCCACAAGGCACACCAACGCGTTTGGAATTGAGCATTCACTTCACATAGACTTAAAAAGCCATTCGGGCCCGCCGCCTTCGCGAGACATTTCCAAGGTGTCAATAGGACCGTCAATCAAGAAGATCTGTCATGCGAAACAAGGTTGGCGTATGCGTATTCCTGGTAAGCTACGACGACGACGACGCACTTGACTACCTTGTCCTTTACAACACTTATTTCCTGCAAAATGGCGCTCCAATACAAAACATACGTTATACCGATGATTACCAGTCCCAAGTACATAAGAATCACTCTCTAAGAATCTTCTAGTGATGCGATTATACTTAGCGACGTCAAAATTACACGGTCAGGAGTATCTACTGCTGCAGAGAAATGCGTCATAAACGCATAATATTTTTGCTGTTCGGGAGACGACTGCCAACACCGGCTCACCCTCTCAACATGGCACGGGTGCAGAACGCGTCTTCTATCAAGATGTGCACATATTTGAGGACAATCCTTCCCAGTGGCCCACCACGAGATCACCGAAGAGGTATTTCGAGACGCTACGTCTAATAAAACGACGGGACCGCCATAGAAAAATATGGAAGTTTCAAAGGTTTTTGCGTAATGCGCAGAGACCAGTCCACACACGAATTGTCATGTACGTGGGTATAAGCGGCAGCTTGTCTGTCAAAAACACAGAACAGAGCAACCGGCAAGCGAAAATCCTTGCTTACTGATTTTCAATGTCGGAAAATCATAACATCCCTCTGCGCAATCACCGATGAGACGAGAGCGAAGAGTTGAGGACCTTGTCGTTCGACACGCAAATGTCACATATAATTAAACTTGCTCCCCGCATTGGTCTCGATAAGCGCTAATTCGTGCTTCAATATTACCTGCCGTAATTCTAAAACATGGAAAACATCAAGAAAACATATCTCATAGAAAACAAAGACATTGGCAGCATACCATTTCCTTCAATGTTTCACTTCTTTGCTTCTAGCGTACTTTATACTTGAAGTTGATCCACAAAAGCCACGGACATTCCTGAACAACGCGTAAAATTTGTGTGAAAGTGCTCTCATCTGCCGGGAAATAAAATTAGAATTAATTCGCCGACAGATCTACTAAGAACAAAGCACGAGGAACTGCCTGGAGCTGCTCGGTCGACGGGGGAGAATTCTGGATATAAGAAAGGAGCGACCTGATAGAGAAACATCAGTCCCAACACATCACCGTCGTCAGCTTGGATGTCTTCACTACAACAGGTACAGTGTTCTGGGCGGCAATATGATTGTGCCATTGTAGTGCTGGAGCGACGTTCTTGGGAAGTGGCGAATCTTCTGACTTTTATGATCATTTCTGTCAACCGGATGTGTATGCACCCCAGAACATAAAGCGAATCAAGGTCCCACTCCCAGTCTTCGTTTCTGAATTTCGCGTTTCTGACAGTGGCGTGCCGACTCCCGAAGTTCATAATATCACGTGTATTAATGAGCGCGGTGATAGCGCAGCGACGCATTGAACTGAAACTACTTGAAAGCGCACATTTTTTGACATTAGTCCAGGGCCTCTTCGACGTTCACGTAAACTGGGGAAATAAGCAGAATTTATGGTTTCGGTGAGAAACACTGCCCCAGTGCACCTACTGCGGATGAGCGGACATACCCCAGGAAAAGTTAAAACCTTTTTTTTCTTACATTGGAAAGGACCTGGGGTAAATTGCGTTCATACTTCGAAGGAGATGTCAAGAAGGAATGAAGAATGTCATTGAATGTTTGAATATTCGACGTTCGGATGGACCTCGCCTGGCTTCGCTCATCGAAGATAACTAGGTGGGACCTGTTGAACGCTTTCTGCATAATTATTGCCGTGATCATCGAGAACTTTCGCTTCATCAATATGGAATTCTGCGATGTCCATGTCCAGCCTAGCGATGAGTTTGCTTCCATGATCTATGATCGCTCGTATGTACTATGGGATCGGATCCTAATTGCACCAACAGATTTCTAGACGGGTCTTGCAAAATCACGATTCACCAGCCTCTACAATTTCAACCAATTTCAAGCTACTCACTAGAGGTTTATTCAAACCGGCGGTTATTTATGCATGGCGCTAGTCGGGTACATTCAGTCCGCCATCCGCGATGAAGGTTTCAATGATGGTCGTCGTGATAGACGAGTAACCTCGAGTAACGGACTTGTTGCGGCGTCGTTCGCAAGTGTGCAAAGACGGTAGACAGACCTCGGTAGTCGATGCTCGTCGATAACGGGATCCAATGTAATCCAATATTATTGAGTAGGTCCCGAAGCTATTTTGTTAGTTTCCAATTCACTTCGATTAAGCCAAGCCCGTTGATATGAACCGTCGTTGCTGTCTGCCATTTATAGCATTAGCTGGAAGTGTCCGATGTGCTTGCATAGATGAGAAATCATTCCTCCACATGGATTCGTTGGGACTACATATAGCGTTCAAACGACGCGCCATCTCGCACTATCCGCATCCTTTTGTTTGTAGATTTAGTAGCTAGTCGACGAAATTATTGAAAGCGACGCCAGGGAATGTAGAGGACGGGCGTCGTGGTAAGTTAAGCTTCACCTAGTGGTGATGTAATCGTTCGAGGGTGACCGCATTGACATCCAACACTTCTGGCGGCTTTGACTGAGTAAATTGGACGTTTGGATGGCAATAAACAGAGCCTGAAACAACGCCACGAATTACTCGATAACGCCTAGGAGAAGATTGATTCGTGTTTATGGCATAGAATTATCCGGAATGTCACTGTGCCGCACAGAGATAATGATCAAGTTGTAATATACTATACGGGACCATATCGTTTTAGTTGGCGCAACACAGAGAGTTGTATCAGCCTCCATCATAAGATCATGAGCCAAGCTTTGGGGTCGCATTTTGACACTCTCCCAATAAATATGTACCCGAGGGCCTAATCAGTGGCGGCTGAGGCCATCACATCATAGTGCTTGTATTGCGATTGCCTCTAAAGTTGTTGGGTGGTTTCCTATGTCGTTATATTCTGTGGTGGTTTCGCTTTCTATGTCATCTGAGAAGGTCCGTGAAACCACATGATATGTCAGCGCATAGTACTAGTAGAGGTCTATAGCCAGGTGGTGGTAGTGATCATTGTGGAGCACTGTTAGCGAAACTCCTCTTGCGTTTTGTACATTGAGGTTGCAGCTCCATCGGCACCGAAGAAGTATCGAGACAAATTCGAATGAATTAAATCAAGAGTGTACCCTTTACCTTGGCTGCCATCGGGGGTCCAAGGAAGAGTATTTTTCGTTCATTCTTCAGTATCTGTAGCACCCATGTGTATAACAGCTCTATTTGATTTTCCGTCGAAAATGCCGTGCCCTTGGACCTCGAGTTTCAATGTTAGTCGCTTCGGGATTTGCGCATGTTTAGCTAGATCCTTAAGTCTCGTGGACTTCGAGGAGCATAGCGAGCTATAGAAGGCACAAAGTATATAAATGGTGATGTTGATAAGTTTGGTGTGGTGGTTGTGGTTCAAGCCCATAATTAATCACGCCCAATGTGTGCGTGTTTGTAAGCGAAGTTATCTTATCTTATCTTATGTGGACCCTTACTCGCTAGGGAACATGTTCCGAACTAACATTCGCTATCCTCCATGACCATCGAAATGGCGTTTATCATCCCTTCACTTGACCACACTCACAACCAGTACCCGGGGTCAGTGTCATTTCTCTCTCTCAAAACCCAGAAATGCCTTCCAGTAGCTCTGCAATTTCTACGATATTCTACGGAGCCGTCATTAATCCAACGTCTTTGAGAACGTATTCTGCCTTACCTCGCTGTCTTCTCGCAGTGGACGCTACTGGAGACATAGATTGGGTTGTGGAGGATGTGGAGCCTCATTCACTTCAGGAAACTTTGGCCTCTAAAGGATATATCGATGCTCAGGTGGTTCCTCTTAAGGAAGGCCAATTCATCATTCCTGGATTTATTGACACGCATACTGTAACATCTACTTTACTGTCAACGAGAGATAGAATATCTAATGCGTATTTATACCTAGCACGCACCTCAAGTTCCGAATATGGGAACGTGAGTTGGATTCCAGTGTGCATGCAACGAGGCAACATTAACTGATCTCCTATCTTTTCAGGGGTGGACAGTATGAACTTTTAGATTGGCTACAATACGTCACTTTTCCTACGGAATCCAAATTTAAGGATGTCGACTTTGCTCGAAAGATATACAAATCGGTTGTCCGACGTGTATTAGATTCTGGGGTAAGTGGAAGGCGTCGTGTCCTTCCTTTACCTTTCCGATCAACAGGCTGATATTTTCCATTTAATAGACGACCACTTGCTGTTATTACGGCACTCTACATCTAGAAGGAACGAAAATCTTAGCAGACGTGGTTCACTCTTACGGACAACGCGCTTTTGTCGGTGTGAGTCATCTCACTCAGTTTTTTGTGTGGTATCTTATATTTATCTACTTTTACCTACTTTCACAGAAATGCAACATGAATCGGGAGAGTCCTCCTCACTACATTGAGCTCTCCAGCGAGTCCTCGGTTTCGGATACGCGTCAACTGATTTCCTATATCCGTGACTTGTCGAAAACACCATTATGTGCACACCATGAACCTTTGGTGCAACCGATCTTGACACCTCGGTTCGCGATATCTTGTACAGATGATTTGCTATCGTCTCTGGGAGAGGTTGCAGCCTCGGATCCCAGCCTCAGAATTCAAACACATATCTCGGAGAATAAATCTGAGGTGTCTTTCACAGCTTCATTATTCCCAGCTGCGAATCATTACGCCGGCGTTTACGATATGTTCGGCCTCCTCAGAAATAACACCATCTTAGCCCACGCTGTACATTTGACGGACGACGAGGTTGACCTTATAAAGGCAAGGGAAAGTGGCATCAGTCACTGCCCAACCAGTAATTTCAATTTGAATAGTGGGGTTGCACCAGTAGGTGTTTATCTCGACAAAGGTATCAAGGTGAGGAACCATTTGTCCATCAATGTCAATGAAATTATCTTATCCTTATCCTTATCTGTGTGCTACATTTAGGTTGGACTTGGAACAGATGTCTCCGGAGGATTCCAAATTTCAATTCTCAATACCATACAGAACGCCAGTACCGCGTCGAAGATTGTCGCATTGCAAGCCCAGTCGGAATCCAAACAAAACCTATCGCAACTGGGCTTTGCAAACAAGCCGCTACCCATAGCAACCCTGCTTTATCTTGCCACTATGGGAGGAGCTGCAGTCTGTGGTCTTGAAAACCAAGTCGGTTCTTTTGCGCCTGGAAAGAGCTTTGATGCGCTTCTCGTGAACGTTCGTGATGAGGCGGGAAATATTGGAATCTGGGGGCTCTCTGAGGCGGAATTTTCTCAAGATACTGAGCAACAGAAAAAGAATTTAGACAACTGGCTGGAGAAATTCTTATTTTGCGGAGATGATCGAAACATTTTAGGGGTCTATGTTCAGGGCAAGTTAGTTGGTGGGCGTTCTTTCCATTGATCATAAAGTACTGCTGGCTTGTAAGTTTGCAGAGGATCATAAAAATATAACACCCCTGTAACTTTCTAGACATATTACACCAATCTATGTACACCATCTTCGATATACGTACCCATGGATCTACATGCTTGGTTGTGTTTGGTAGCTGTGTAGTTGAGCGACAACACAGAGCAACAGATGCTCGCGCCTGTTTCTTTGCATGAGCCCACGCAAACGTTTTTTCGCCCACTTCTCTTTACCTTGCATGCATACCAGCATTATATTACTTCGAATATACTGGATTCTACACCCAAGTTATACTGGACTATTGAATGACTTCTCTGCATCGTGTTCCTGGCCTCATGGGCCTGCAATTATACGAGAGCATTGAACTGAAAACTCCTCCCAGCACTTTGACCATCATTCATCGGCAATCCGAATTCTTATGTGGAGAAAGAAGCATCCAAACGACTTAACATGTGCAGTGGCTGAGAATGTGCCCACAACGTGTTGTTTAAACTGTCTTTGTGCCCGGCACTTTTGAATGGCGGTAATGTTGTTATACAAGGTCGCCTGATAATTTCGCGTCCTAGGTTATCGGAGCAGAGGTGCGAGCGAAGAAGCTACTCTTCTAATTACCTGCTGCCTATAGAAAATTCGATATATAGATGGCAGATAAGTGATACAAATCAACATCCTGCATTGACAGAGAGTTCTCCCTGTCTTCTAGTAGGTGTTGCTGAGTACGGGTGTTGTTCGCTGCCGAATTTATCTTGTATGGAACCGAACACGCTTCACCTCCGATGACTACTCTTGAATTAATTTTTACACTTAAAAAGCAGATCAGTCTGTGTCTGTTCAGTGTACAGAAATGTCTTCATCCAGCTCTTCCACTTATACAATCTTCTATGGCGCCATTATCAATCCAAAAACACTAGACGACTTTGAAATTTTTCCTCAATGTCTTCTCGCAGTCGACACCTCTGGAAATATAGATTGGATACACAAGAATATAGAACATCATGCTGTGCAGGATATCTTGACTCAAAAAGGCCATGTCGATGTCGAACTAGTCAACCTCAAGGATGGGCAATTTATTATTCCTGGATTTATCGACACACATACTGTAACGTCGATCCCATTCATTTGAGAGCAGCTTTTTTTCTAACGTATCCTTCCAATTTTAGCATGCTTGTCAAGTGCCGGCTATGGGAACGTGAGTTTTCCTTATCAATCCGAGTATTAATTCGGGCGACTTAATGCTCATCTCCTCTGAAGGGGCGGGCAGTATCAACTTTTAGACTGGTTGGAGAAACTTGTTTTTCCTACTGAATCTAAGTTCTCGGACGATGACTATGCCCTCACAACATATAAGTCAGTAGTTCGACGTGCCATAGACTCTGGGGTACGTGACGTGCTACTAGCAGACATGACCTGGAGGCTGATCCGATTCATTCAATAGACGACTACTTGCTGTTATTATGGCAGTTTGCATTTAAATGCAACTAAAATCCTAGCAGACGTAATTCACTGTGCCGGGCAACGCGCATTCGTTGGTGTAAGTCATTGTATTATTCTTTCCGTATTGGATCGTGTATTCAATGGGTTTATAGAAATGTAACATGAATCGAGGTGATAGTGGTTCCTACGTGGAAGTCTCTACCAAAACCTCGGTCGAAGACACACGCCACCTCATTTCACACATACATAGGTTGTCGGGAACTCCACATGCAAATTACGAACCTTTGGTCCAGCCGATCTTGACGCCCCGCTTTGCGATATCATGTACCGATGATTTACTGTGCGAACTTGGAAAAATTGCAGGCTGTCATCCCAACCTCAGGATTCAAACACATATTTCCGAGAATAAAAAGGAAGTGAAAAAAGTCGCTGAGTTGTTTCCCCGCGCACCCAACTACGCCAGTGTTTACGACGAGTTTGGGCTTCTGAGGAATAATACTATCTTGGGTCATGCCGTGCACCTGAAGGACGAAGAAATGGACCTCATAAAGGAGAGAGATGCAGGCATTAGTCACTGCCCAACGAGTAACTTTAACCTGAACAGTGGCATTGCCCCTGTAGGCGTTTTCCTCGATAAGGGGATCAAGGTGAGGGCGAATTTACCCCATTCTCTCTACCGAGGTGACCTCCAATGTCTACAATAGGTGGGACTTGGAACCGATGTCTCAGGAGGATACCAAATTTCCATTCTCAATACCATCCAGAATGCCAATATTGCAGCCAAAGTTCGCGCTATGGAGGCCGAGTGTGACGACAAACATCACCATCACCATCACCATCGCGCATCGCATGAAACTAAAACCTTCACGAATAAGCCGTTGAGTATCGGAACACTACTCTACCTTGCCACCCTGGGAGGAGCAACCGTCTGTGGCCTAGAGAAACGCGTTGGGTCTTTTGCTCCAGGAAAGAGTTTTGACGCTCTTGTCGTGGACGTCCGCGATGAAGCTGGAAATATCGGGATTTGGGGTAACCCGGATTCTCGCTTCCCCATTGATGACAAGTGCAGTCAATTGGAAGTTTGGTTGGAGAAGTTCTTGCTTTGCGGGAATAATGTAAACATTTCCAGGGTTTATGTTCAGGGTAAACTGATTGGCGGTCGTTCTTTCCACAAGTGACTAGTTAAGCAACTTCTATATGGTTTTCCACAGCCTGTCTATAGCAAGGTTGATGTTCTACCTTCAAAATAAACTGTTGACAATTATCCAATCTTTGATTTTGAAGCTGCGTTGCATAACCTGAGTTACAACTCTTCGGTAAGCTATATCCTTTGAACATGCATACCGCACATCTTGAAATCGTCTTACACTATTTCTCGCTCTATCTCTCGTCAAAACCTCTACAAACGACAGGCGAACATCAGAATATATACATGAAGCCGTCAATTGGCATGTTAGTACAGTTGATAGTGATACAGTTGATCTCTCCGTCTAGGGTATGCTATTTATCTTTTTTAAAGTCCCCAAATTCCCATTTATAACAGTCCTATTGGTAGACAAGAAGTTGCTTCAGCTTGTCGTAGTAGAAATTTCAGAACGACACCACTTACCACACAATCTTCCTCATAATCACGCTTAGGGACGCTCTTTTTGCATTCCCTATCTTTCTCTCGATCTTTTTCTTTCCCGCCTTTCTTCGTCATCGCCAATGTCTCCTCATCTTCATCATCGTGATCCTTCTTTTCATCCTCTTTATCCCCCCAGCAAACATCCTCGGCTTCCAAAACTTTGGTTACAACTTGCTTTATGATATGCTTCCTCACATCGACGCTCCATCCGAGCTTATGCACTGAATCAAACACGATGCTTTGGCCAAGATGACACCTGGTCTCCAATGCATATCCACCTTGTGCACAGGGAGAGCCTATGCCTGTACACGTTCCTTGCGGGATAGGGTCGGCATTGTGATATACATGCGTAGTAGCGATATGATGTGAAGGTACACGAGGTCGAGCTGGAGGCGGAGGCGGTTGGGTAGGAACGGGAATTGAAGGTTGTGAGCTAGGCTTTGGGAATGGGAATGGGAATTTAAATTTGGGATGAGGCAGGTGCCAATTGAAGCCCTGCTTTGTTTGGGATGCAGGAGCTGGAATAGCAGGAGGAGCTGGTAAGGGTGGCGGAGAGATAGGTGGGGGTAGAGGAAGATGTAACCGAGATGCTGCCAGACGTTCGCCCGGTGCCTCAAATGCGACTGCTGGTAGGCCGTATGTTGCACCTAGAAGACTTGCTAAGGAGCCTCCCAACGAGTGACCGACGAGCCATATGTTGGATGTTGGGTAAATTTTGAGCAGGTCGTCTATGAGTTTCTGTGGGAAATAACATGTACGTAAGTTTCTAACCTCGCAAGTAGGTCAGTAAGAGACTCACGACGCCGATAGAATAGAATAAGCTGTCTTGAACGAGAGCATCGGTCAAGCATTGGCTGTCGCATTTATAGCTACCTGAATAGCAATTACAGACAGTACGGAACACCCAGGAAAAGTCGACCCTCGCACAGCAGCAGGAGAACAACCTGCGCAATCACTATTAATGTGAGCGATTGGTATGAATTTAGAGATGGACGTACAAATTGTCATTGAACTTATCTAGTTTGGAGGTAGGTCCTTGGAGCGTAGTGCCCTTGATGGATAACACGATCGTCGAATTGTCAGACGACTGAAATACGTGTCCTCTAAACCCATCCGACTCTTCCCAGCCAAACGGAAAACTCTGCAAACAAGGTTAATGAAGTTTGATATGGAATGTTGGCGAACCTACCCTATTCCAAGCTGGGTCAACGTCGTACCAATTCTTCTGACCTGGCAGTGCATAGGCGTTGCCAGACATGCGAGCTAGCTGAGAGAGTGTATGCAGATCATCTATGTCTGGTCCTTCCACTTCCACTGGATCCCATATAATAGGCTCCGCGTCGCTTTCTGCATACTGAAGTGAACGTAGTCGGGTTCGATGCAAGACTTCAAGTGACCTAGGACGGTAAAGCAATGTCGTCCGTGATTTAATGGTCCCAACGTGAGGAGGTAACGGTATGCGATCATGTTGGTCTGGCGATATAAAGTCATGTTGGACTTGATCCGACAGACGTAGATATCCTGGAGTGCTATCGGTTAATAGAATTTGCTCAGCACCATACGAGAGAGGAAGAAATAGAAAGATAGAGAGTAGAAGCGATGTTGGAAGCATTATAAAAGCAGAGTCATTGGAAATCTAATAAGAATGTTCGATAAACTGAATGTATTTGTGGTGGAAGTAGGTAACAAGAAGCTGCGGTCAATTAACCGGAAGCAGATACCTGGAGTCCGGCAGGGACGGATATTTACGGGCCGGAATTTCTTGTTATGTCTCGGCTTAAATTTAGGTCAGCGGCTTTTGCTCCTATTTG
>Ga0247779_1001239_pt1 | contig 12616 bp, 12 predicted proteins | sample UWRJL221509R5_FD_179925 | JGI IMG/M metagenome (GOLD analysis project Ga0247779, IMG submission 179925) | Plant litter microbial communities from Arlington Agricultural Research Station in Wisconsin, United States - UWRJ-L221-509R-5 | ecosystem: Environmental > Terrestrial > Plant litter >...
CCGTAACCACCTCGATTTTGTTTAAACAACGGCCTTTCCAAAAGAAATCTGTTTAAACTGGATTAATTTGTAAACAAGTTGTTTAAGCACGGTTATAGATTATACGCAGTAAACTAGTGATTAAACAATTGGACCTAGAATTAACTTACCCATGTACATGCAAACAGTATCAACATGTTAAGACATGTTAAGGTGTATGTAAACCATGTTTCCTCCGTTAAACTATGACCAATGATTAATCAATCAAGTTTGATCTACAGTTTAAGATGCAAACGAACACTACACTACTGATTACATGTTAAACTGGTTTTAAACCTGTTCATTATGACAGTTTATGAGGGTTTCAACAGAGATAAACACCCGTCGATTGACAAGTTGAAAATGAACGAAATTAAACTATGTATAGAACTTGAATTGAACGGGTGAAACTAGGAGCACCGTAAACTAAGCCCGGTTGAGTCATCACAGATTAAACCCGCTGAAATTGACGGTCGTTCAGCTAACCGTTGCCGAAAACATGGCTAAAGAACATACCTCTCTTCCTTCTTCAAGGTCTCCGAGACTCACCTGCTCTTCTAGGTCCTTTGTGAATGAGTTTCTCTCTACCTCTCGATCATGACTTACCAAGTCAGCCAAGAGGATTGAGTCGTCTTTGAATTGTTCTAAACGTGATCCGTATCCGGAGATAGTGAAAAGATCCTTCGCTTTCTTTTGAAGAATGGCGTATCGAGCCGAAGTCTTCCTGGCGTATGCGACACGACCGGGGCAGTACTCGTTCATCTTCGCAAGCTGAGACCATTTGGATGATAAAGAACCAAACCCACGAATACATCTGAGGAAGTCTGCCTGCTTGATTTCAACTTCCTCCTGCCAGCGTTGCATTTCAGCCTCCGAGCGGAACCATGTCACTGAATCACCTAGGCGTTAAAAATTCGAAAGGTTAATATTAATATTAAGACTTAAAACCAAACAAATTGCTTACATTCGTCAGACCATCCTTTGATATCATCCGCGGAAAAGTCGTCCGTCATCACACCTAAGCGCCAGATCCAGCCATCCGCCTTCGGCTTCGAATCTTCTGCCAACACCCCCTCGTCGATTACCACTGTTCGAGCGCCAAGGCCACGATTCGCCCCACTTTTATCTTTGAATTGCTTTTTATCTCTCCCTATGCATACATTATCTCAACAAGTCCACTTTAACCCGAAAACAGGAATGATACTAACTGGACTTAGCGGTGTTCCCTCCGGTCCTGACTGATTCATCCGCACTCGGGTTATTGACCGGAATAAACGATTGCGTGGTGATAATGGGAGCACCTGCATTCACACTGTTATTCCAAGGACGCCCACCAGGCTTTCTCGAGGCACCGATTGCCCGTCGCATATGAGCAGGTGGCGATCGATAAGTGTCTTCCTCACTCATCATGGGAAAAGCGCAAGAGTATTCAGGCCCTGCCAGAGAAACCAGCGCATCTCGTGAATGGTTGTAGGCCGTTATTTGAATGCGGAGCTTCTGTTCACACTCAATAATCCTTGTAGCCGAACGAGTACGTGCAGACGTTGATCGAGCATTGATATTCCTGTCATTTCGAAGAACGGCAATGACCTTCACTGCCGAGCGAACGAAGCGAATGGTGTCGAAGAGCGCACCTTTTCTCAGTTTGACTTCGGCATCAACAAGGATAGCCATACCGGGTTCTGAGCGCTGATCTACACCCCAGGAAGATGGGAGTGCAAGTTTCCAGGTTTCGGGCTCGTCAATACAGGACTTGGAGAAATCTGTTGGCACCAGGTTGACGTGGATGGGACCGAGTACTTCATTTCGAAGATCCTTCCACGCATTGATGCTATTTGCAAGCTTCTCACGTCGTTTCAACAGCTCAGCCGCACCTATGTTTGAGTCATGATTAATTTTGCAAGCCAATTTGATTCTGTGAGTAACGAGTAACCTGAGAGTTTGAACGACAGTATAGTAAGTAAAGTGTGGCTCACTGTCGCATTTCAAGATTGATTCCTTCGTTGATGAATCTTGCACCTTTTTGAAACATTGAAGATGTCGAATTCAACTTCGACTGGCTTGAAGATTTGAAACGGTTTACTACCTCTTCATACAGCTTTGCTTGGGAAGGAACTAAGATTAACCGTGTTTCTGTATATCAGTATGATGGAGCATATATCAGATTTCATGTAGAACAGAGCGTACTTTTTCCTCCTCCTACACGATATACGCACTCGATCTGCCTGTCCGCGTTCATCCTTCGCACCGTTCGGTCCATTTCTTGCCACTCAGCGAGTCGATGGCAATACATCACTGATAAGGCGAGATGATTTTCGCGTTTTCGTTTGAATTGTTCTTGTGCATATTTGAGGGAAGCATATAAAGACGATCCTACACAAGTTTATGTATTAGATTATCCTTCGCATTAGCAGCTTAGACGAATCTACATACCCATATTAACTTCTTTTTTGAAGTTCCAATCGCCGTGATGGTCTATAATTGTGTCCTGTCGATGTCCGGTGGTCATTTGCCGTACCTGGGGCGCGAGTTGATTTAATTCGACCCATGGGTGCTCTGCCGTCTCTCCGTGGAAGTGTCCGGCACCAGGTACGTATGCAGACGAAAAACGGTAAGTGCAATTTTCCCTATGGTTGTGAATATGAACCAAAGGGACAAGGAAGCGGAAGCGTTCGACAATCGAGACCAGGTCGGGAAAGCGAGCCTTGAATCTCTCAACAATATTTACCATGTATGCGCATGAGATGTCGTACGAGAAAAGAATATCTTTACTCGTTAGGTACTGGTCATCAATGGTTCCACTATCCCTCACTTGACGAAGGGCAGTGGCCAGTGCGAAATCAGTATTTGCAAACCTAACATGAATGAGAGGGATATACAATAAGGCATAGAATCGATTGACTCACCTTTCACCGTACTTTAAGTCAGCGCATGCGCGTATATTAATGTGTCCGCATGCGATTAATATCTGTCCCGATACGACAAGGTGCTCAGGTGTCTGTCCACGATTTTGGATTGCCTTCAATGGGCAGTCACCGCCTCCGGTTTTCTGTCAGCCGGAAGTGGGTATAGTGATAACAATTCCGAATATGGACCACATACCTCAAGGTTGTCGCTGGTAGGCAGTGCGCCAAGATAGTCTGCATAAATCTTGGCTGGCGGGTAGTATGCAAGGCCACCAAATAACGAATAATCTTTCTGGGATGAGTTCTTCTTGTATTGATTAGCATGGAAGTTCCCGTCAGCGGTAAGCTGTATCTGATTTAAATGTCTGTGTAAGTCAGTACGATGCGTACTAGTGGAACTTGAATAAAATACTCACTGGTACTCCTCAGGAGTCTCTTGCCATCGTTGTTCCATATTGTGATCTTTCTCTGGGCAGGCCACACAGTATACTAGTAGGTTTCCAGCAGGTCGATGGGGAAAGAGAGAGTCAATCCCATGAGCTTGACCAAGCCGTCTCGTGGCAGTTAAAATGCGCCAGAACTTCATGACGGTTAAGAACTGTGGGTAAGGGTCCTGTATGGATATGACACATTAGTGCAACAGATATGAGTTGAAAGGATGTCGTATCGTACCTTGACTTCGGAAGCAAACATATTGTCCGTTAGGCGTCTCAGGCTCCCAATATAATCATAGGTCGACTGCTTTGACTCGAGGTGGTGGATATGAAATTGACGTAGTACCGTAAGAGTGAAAGCTATCCTGGGCTCGGTGAGAGTGGCAGGAAAAAGTCCGAATTGAAGAAGTTGCTGTACGCGGTTGGGATTGCCATGGCAGACGCAGAAGTGAACCCTCGTCTCATGAACTCCATTGTGGTCAATAATTTTGAATTGTATATGATTTTCGCTGTATCCCACAGGAGTTGGACATCGCTCCCCGCTGTGACCCAAAGCTATAGCGTACTGGACATCGGGCAAAAGAGAAGAAATATCTCTTCGAGCGAAGTAACCTCCCTCTTCCTGCCACACCTTTGCCCAGTGGGAGGGACACGTCACATGAGAATCAATGAAGCAATGTACACACACTGCATGGTGTCCGAGGCATTCCTCGCAACACGCTAGGCGTTTGGCTCGTTTGCAGTCGCAGATTTCACCTATAAGGCAGTGGTATTCGCGTTCGAAAAGATAATTGTGGAGGTCATCTTTCTTTGCTTCAAAATCTAGTAGTGTCGTTTCGAGCTATGTGCACTTTCTTCTGTCAGAATATGTAACAGAAATATTGCAGATTTCGTACCTCTGAATATTGGGATTGCTGTTCGCCTTTAGTAGGTACTTCTCGAGCATCTGCAATAATTTCTGGTATCTTTCTGGGGGCGATGCGGGCAGTATTGTTGATGTACATGGATGTAGTGGCCACTCCTAGAGCACTCCGGGACGTAACCTGGGCAATGTGAGGCCTATCTTGGGAGCTTTGCAGCTCTGGATGCAGATCTTCTTCCTGTCGCTTGCGCTTTCGCTCGGCGTACTGCTTTGCGGAGAGCATGAATATTTCCAGGAAGTGTGTACGGGATTGAGGGGTGGACTGGTTAGTGACGAGTAGGATATCAAATTTACTGCGAACTCGGAGATTGTCAGATCGTGCTAACTTGTCAGGGTCAGTCCAAAAAAATGCACCGGGATTCGTGGGTTACCTCGGCCACAGAATGCTGCAAGGGGTCAGTCTTACCTGACGGAATCTTTTTTTTTTGTCGGACAATGTTTTGCGCGCTCAAATTCTATAATTAGCTCTATAAAACATAGGAGATTTTACGCACCAGACCCTAAAAGGCCTAACAACATACTAAATGATAAAGGGAGAAACATAAACATAGCATCCATAAAATTTTGACGTGATCAAAAAGTAAAGGAGCAAGATAATGGAGCTAGCTACTTTTTAGGCGGGTAGATTACAGCTAAGGTCGATGTGGCCAGCGTGTACAGTTTTTCTATTTTTGTTGTTTTTGGGACGCCGAACTTGCGAAGAATGCATTTATCTTGTCCAAATGTTTTGATACGGAACATCTGTCCAAAATTTTCACCTCGGGCAATACACACCACAATATCTTGCTTGCGAACGGGGGTACACGTAGAGATTTCAGCGAGAGAAAACGTTCTTGATTCTGCACCATCTCTGACTTTCACAATGCCGTCAGAGATGGCACGCAATTCAAATCTCTTGTTTGGTTCGCTGTGAACTTTAATATGGAAACGCAGTCCCTGCATTTCAGGATAAACCATCCATCCTGTGCCTTCATCTGCGCTTGAAGAGCTTGCCGAGGGACTCCACTGAGGAGTTTGCGATGGAGCGGCCTGGGCTGGATCAAGGGAAGAAGTAAGCACGTCGGTGTTACCAAGATCGGGTGTTCGTGAAGACGGGTCCCATGCATCACCAGTATGCGTGGATTCAGTAGGCATAGGAGTCGAAAATGAATTGGAAGAATCACAAGGTTTAGGAGGTAAAGGGTCTGCCACGTTATTTGGAAATGTAGTCATTCCGACTAGACGATCTTGTAATCTAAAAATTGAAACAAGTCAGCTGGATAGTGGTTGAACGGTCAGTTGTACTCGTACATCAGCCGCAAGAAATGAAACGGAATTTTCTCTTGTCCAGAACAGTTAAACACATTGATTGCTACAAATGCGTAGCTATCAAGTGTCACGTCCTTTATCGTGCCGGTGACTCCTTTGCGCTGATGAGCGCCAACGACCATGACAGACTTTCCGATGAATCGTTGATTAGGATTCTCTCTCATTGCACATCGATCTTCAAAAGAAAATGGCGAAAGATGACGTAGATCAACGAGATGATGAATCTCATCGTCAAAGGAAAGTTGCTGGGACGAGCAAGTTATCTGAATTTCAAGATATGTCACTAAGAAGATGCAAGCATATAATTTAGTACTTACTTCAACATTATGGTGAAGATCCAATACGACAACTTTATTACAATCAATCTCCACTATCCAACCGTGTTCGTCTCTGTGTCCTTCTTTTGAAACCACGACCCGGTCACCTACTATGAACTCCTTTCGCACCTCGAATCGCATTACATTTTCGAGTATATCAATGGATGAAATATGAACTGTCACAGTATCTTCCGACTCATCTTGGACTATCCCTGTAAGTCCTTGTAGTGTTCCCGCAATACCCTTAACTCGATCACCGACTGTCATAGCATTCTGCGCCATTCTATCTTCTGTTAGCGCCCGAAACCTATGATCCAAGGCCTCGCATGTTGAAAAGAGGTCCAGCTCACGAGTTGTCGGCAGAACTTGCCCTCCGAACGTTGCTGCCAGAGTAGGAGGAGCCTGTATGATAAGATATCCACGCGCACTGTAACTATTACCCTTGAAATGAAACTTCGCGTGTGGGTCCGTCTCTCGTGGTATATCTAATAATCCATATTCTGCTTGTGCAAGAGCTGGATCGAAGAGCATTTGCATAGGACGGATGCTCTTGCGCTCTTTGGTTAGCCGGGGTCGTGGTATGAGCCAAAATTGATAGATCTGTGGGTTTTCTGTGGCGATGGCGAGCCCCAAATCCCCTACGTATATTGATAGTGCACCTCTGATACGACGAATGCGTACCCAGGTGACAGTCCCCTCTTCATGATCGACCGAGATTCCCAACAAGCGGTTCTGTACCCATGGTGCGACTGGCTAGACGCCGTTCTCGATACGAGCTTGCTTCCTTGCACGGGCAAGGAAGGCTTCGAAATGCAGCTCCAAGTCCTGTTCTTCCGTTGAGAAGATAGGACGCATAGACATATGGCTGCCTAATACGTCCCTGTCTTCGGTTGTATCATCCACAATGAAAGCTAAAACAAATAGTTAGTGTAGCCAATTCGAAGTGTATGGTACTTACTCATACCTCCGGACTCATCCATTTCGTCATTATCACTTTCTTCCTCGTCTCCTACTGCAGCCTGTAGATCCAAAAATGGATTCTTACATGTGTCGCCTATCTAATCAATCATGTCTAATCATTTTGAAAAAAACTTACATGTTCAATGCGTTGTCTTTTTGCAGCGCGAAATTCTGTTTCTGACGTCATTTCTCACCAAGTAGTTCACGGTATTTAGTTTGAATGGGCGCCTATTGCGCAATCTAATCTATCTCTAATCCTATACAGTACTACCTACGTCAGATGTTGGTGGAAGGAAAGAAGAAATGAACCGAACGCGTGGCATTAAACACCCCACACAGTTTAGGGCCGGATGAATTGTCCAAAAGCGGAATGTGTCCAAAAGCGGGCCTGTCCAAAAGCGGTCTCATCCAAAAGCGGTCTCATCCAAAAGCGGTCTCATCCAAAAGTGGAATACGTCCAAAAACGGAACATTCTTAGCGGCCTGAGTCTGGACCCGTTCGGTCATGCCCTTTTAGGACGCCGACGTTTAGGGTGGCTTTAATCGGACGAATGCGGGAACACTGTGAATTTCGGCGTCCGAACAATTTCTTCCTCCTTGCTCTCAACTCCTATGTAGTCTTAGATAGATATGTAATACTTTGAATGTCTAATACCACAGCCCGATAAGTATATAGTAGTAATTCAATAGGCTTGTGTAAAGTACAGTCAGTCGGAGTAATTAACATAGAACAAAAAGGTACACGACAATTTTTGAGAAGAACAAAGGTTGGTTAAAACTAGGATATGCAGGGTCTACACGTCATAGATCGGGACCATAAGTGATGGAGTTACTTATGTTCGCATATGCCAATCCCTTCGCCTTTAAGGCAAGATTTCAGGGGTAAGTGATATATTGATTATACTTCTTTTTTGTTTACATACTAATACACACTCATACGACGGAAACATTCTTGTACCCCCCTAACTTTCTAAAAACATTCTCTTACTTTACTCTCGACAATGCCGAACGCAACACCTGCGTTGGGGCCTCTCTGTTTGCAATATGCACCGCTGCAAGGCTTATGCGGCACCAAAGCCCTCCAGCACCTCAAGAAAGAGGTTAGGTGTCTGCTGGTAAAGCGCTATCGTGTGGAGCACCGGGGAAGAAGCAAGCCGCTAAAACCAGTGGATCACCAGCCAGATCACCAGCAATCAGTCCCGCTGCTTTGTCTTGGATTCGGAAAAGATCGCGGAAATGCAGGGCGTTGGTACCAAATTGTATGTATTTTATGCGCATTGATTAGCCTCGAGTCTTGACAATAACCTTGTTTTTTTCACAGTGCAAAGTGAAGGAATGCAGGCAGTTCGACTTTTTGCCTTCTGAGCACAATATTCCAACGGACGAAATCGAACATCTCCTCGATATGGTCGAGGAGATTCAGGAATCGAAATTTCTTCGTGAACTAGAATTAGCAAATCTGTCGCAATCGACGCCAAAAAAGCGTCGCCTGTCAGAAGACTCAACTCCACCAAGCGACGCGCCAATAGCCACTCAAACACGCAAGAAACAGCGCACTGCAGAGGCGTCTCCATCTGCAGTCAACCCTAATGGTACTCACGAGCACTTAACAGGCGATCTCGCTCTCACTGCGGACCAAGTACGATCTGGGGAGCTTCTGGACCTGACGGTTCCAGTTCCAATCAGAGTCCTAATTTCGGTATGTCATTTTCTATACCCATGACTGTTTTTCCCTTTGAATCATCTTCACCCAGCGCGAGAACAAGATTCGCTATGAAGTGGTCTTCCCACGACGTGAGGGCCTGTACGTCCGTTTTGATGATTGGAAGCTCTTACTCGGGACTATGGGTTTGGAGATGGGCACTCGCTTTGAGGTTCTGAACCGCCAGACCAAAGAATTCGAACGTTCCATGTGGTCCCAGCGTCATCCTGTCACCCGAGGCACTCATGGATTGAGTATCTTTGTTCCAATGGTCTGGTAAAAATCCCACCATTTGATTCCATAGTTTTTTTAGTCCGTAAATATGTATGTTTTGTTATGTTCTAGTTACATAGTTTACCTACTTTTTTGACTCAAGAGTTCGGAGCGCTTTGAATATGAGAAACACATGTTTGTCTATCTAATTCAAGAAAATTAGACTTCATAATGTTCGACTGGACTCACGCGGCATGTCACTGATAAAACGGATGATTTGGGGCATGTGTACGTGGCTTCGTCAAAGATCTCGATTCTCCATATTCCGCCTAACAAATCAATTAATCACAGAATCAGTAACATCGCAATTCTGCAAAAAAAAATGCTTACGGCTGGATCAGGGTCATTTATTCCCCTTTGTCAAGCAAAATACCTTCGCGCGTATGTATTATTAGTCTTTTCGAGAAAAAAAACAGGGTAACTAATGTTTTCGTTCATCGTACATAATTTTAAGTTTTAGTGCCCATATCGCTCCACAATTTCTCTATGGCCCCGGTTTCAGGTAAGAAAACAAAAAAACACCAAAGCCTCTGAACGCCGGGAAAAAAATGCTCTGACCCATATAGAAGATTAAGTATGTACAGCCAATCGACGTATTGCTTGACATACAGGGGAAAGCGTGGCCCCAGAAGGTACGATATACATAACTCTTTTTCATTCTTTCTTAACCTCTTTGTTCAACAGTACGTCCCGCCATATTCGCCATGCCCAAAAAACCGCACTCCTCTTCCCAGACCCCGTCGAAACTTAAGCGAAAGCAAACCGTTGATGTCCCACAGGTCAAAGAGGAAACGGAGACAAGATTTTCGTTTACTCGCAAGCAACGCGCAAGGTTGGCGGAATTTTACGAAGAATTTGAGAATGTTGTTCGCGAACACGATCCGCATTATCGTGGAAAATCATGGAAAGTTACTGAGTGGAAACAGCAAAAGGTGGCCGACCTCCTCGAGGAGGATCTCTTCCAGACACTCGACACAAGCAAAGAGACTTTGAAGGACTGGGCAGAGGTGAAAACCATACCAGTTCATTTATTTTATCTTTTTATTCACTGTTATTATATAGGCTATGCGACGAGTCTACACCAATCGTTTCAACTATGCGATGAAGAAGGCACGGAAAATGGGACCAAAGATTGATTCAAAGAAACATGTTTTCCCACTCGCCATTCTGAGTGGTCAGATAACGCCCCGACAGTTCTTCATCTACGAGAACCAGGATATCATCGAAAAAACTTACCTGGACATATGTGCTAGGACCGGCAAACCTGGCGGTGCAGCAAAACACCAAGCTGTCAAGATATTGTGGGACGACGCTGATCAGAGCGACTGGAAACGCAGGGCTGAAGAGGTACAGAATGATGTATCTTCGTAAGTTTGTCTTATCTCTGGAGCAAAATAGCTTGCTGATTTATGCTCACAGAAATCAAGCCGAATTCGCCAGTGCGGTGCAGGAATCCCTAGAACATCTCGTGGGAGACGGGCTTCTAGGATCATGCGCTCTCACTCTGATGTACGCATTTAGGAATGAAGGCGATGTTATGCGCACCGGAAAGTAAGCTATCTTACTTTAACAGTTGTGTATAAGTAATGACACTAAAAATAGAGTTCATGCGGCATATGACGCCCACTCAAAATCGACATTGATTCACAAGTTTGAAGACGACAAAAAGTCTTCAGAGAGATGGATTTCTCATGCGCTGGATCTTCTGCCTTGTAAGTACATAGTATTAGAGCCGATTTATAAAAGCAAAACTAATATATTGTGCGTACTGCAGGCAAGCCTCTCAAACTCGAGACTGAGTTTATTCATGACGAAGAAGGTCGCCCAATTTTCCCCCAGGTGAATACGAGGCGTACACTGGTGGATGATGTCGCAATTATGTTGCGAGATTACTTTCTTGTGATGTGGTTTCACACCCAAGGGCCGCCCGAATTTCCTTGGGATGCCATCGAGGCTCACCCGGACGATTATTATGATTCTTGGGGATTTCCTGGCAAGATCATCCACCCAGATTCCATGGAAACAATTGACATCGTCAACATTGCACGCTATCTTGCCATGAACACGTTTACATTCTTTTCAAAGGAACGTGTACAAAAATCGATTCAGTTCCGCGAGGCTGTATATAATCTCCCACCTCCGCCCGAACGTGAAGAGGAGCAGGAATTGGCCGTCAATAACGACCAGGATATGGTAGAATCTCAGGATGACGAGCAAGAAGGTCCCACTTCGCGATCCCGTAGGCCATCGAGGAGTTATTCCCGCTCGCGCTCCGAGTCCCGCTCAATCTCTCACATGCATACAACTAGGCGTTCCAGAACTACTTCCCCTCAGGGAGAGCAAATACGACCACGTTCACGATCTCGTAGACTGTCGAGGAGTCATTCCCGCTCGCGCTCCGAGTCCCGCTCAATCTCTCACATGCATACGACTAGACGTTCCAGAACTACTTCCCCTCAGGGAGATCAAATACGACCACGTTCACGATCTCGTAGGCTGTCGAGGAGACATTCCCGCTCGCGCTCCAAGTCCCCCACGATCTCTCATGTTCACATGAACGAACGTGTTTCTTGCCAGGGAGAGGACATACACTCGCAGACCTACGGATCCCTGCAGAATGCTGAGAGGTCGAGGATACTTTCTTCGAACACTATTGACCCCCGTCATGAGGCCAACAACGTGCCTTTGTCTCCCCCTCTTGAACTTGGAATAAACACAGACTGTGAAAACCCAGCATCACCAAAGTTGGGACTCGGAAACGACCAGTTGCGGCCTGCCGCCACCTTTGAGGATTTAGCTTCTCTCAATGACGCTACAAATATTTCGACTCTGCATCATTCTCAGGCACACGGCAGCGCGGCTGAAAGTGTCCCAACCGATGAAGTCCCACCGCTGAAGCGTGGTAGGGGTAGGCCCAGAAAGACAGCTATAGCTGTCATATCGGAAGCTTCGAGTCAGACAATCCAACCCAGCAACAGCCGTCCTCAGCGAGAAAGGAAGACAGCACCCATTGGACTCACCTTTGTCTCGAGCCTGGAGAAGCCACCTAAGAAGCGCGTACGTCTGGAGGAGAGGTGGGGCTATGCTCCCATTCCGAGTGATGATTAAACAGAAAGTAACTCACCGTTCATTTTTTCTGATTTTTCCTAAACCGTGGTTAACGGTTTAGACATGTTTAATTCTCACTGACCGTTCAACACAGTTAATACTGGTTTAGATATATTCATTTCTTAAACCGTCGTTCAACACAGTTTACTCCTGGTTAGATATATTCATTTTCTTGAACCGTTCAAAAACTGTTCACTCTCGTTTAGTTATTTTTGTTTCTTAAACCGTTCAAAATTGTTCACTCCTGTTTAGTTTTTAGTTTTGGTTCTTAAACCATTCAACACGGTTTGCTCTCTCGTTTGTATGTTTTAAATTTCTTAAACTGTTCAACACAGTTCACTCGCGTTTAATTTTCGACATCTCTGTTACACTTTTCAACAATGTTTACGGTCGTTTAATCTTCTTAAACAGTTTAATATGATTCATTATCGTTTAGTCTTCACCTGTGAACGCTTAACATAGTTTACACTGATTTAATTCACCGGTTTGTTGGTCACTTGTTTATTCCTGTTTGCCTTGTTTAAGTATTTCAATGACACAAGCAAAGTTGACTATATAATGGGGCTTAGCTGTACCGTGGACGTTGAATTACAGGCCAACACAGTTTAATCCGTATATTATGTTCAACCTACCCGTTTAAAATTAATCTGGTTTAATCAGATTTCTTTT
>Ga0247779_1001240_pt1 | contig 12616 bp, 12 predicted proteins | sample UWRJL221509R5_FD_179925 | JGI IMG/M metagenome (GOLD analysis project Ga0247779, IMG submission 179925) | Plant litter microbial communities from Arlington Agricultural Research Station in Wisconsin, United States - UWRJ-L221-509R-5 | ecosystem: Environmental > Terrestrial > Plant litter >...
CACATCAAGGATGCTCTTGAGCAATTTTTGGGCAATCCGAGTGCGTCATCGAACACCATGAAGCAATTGGCAACGCGAGGTAGGCCGTTGAATATATATATGTTCATTCTTTAATTTCAACCCAACCACAGGTGAAGGAAAGCGCGCATTATTCGATTGCGTCATGGAAATCCTGTATAGTGCAGATCACAACCGTGAAGCCAAAGAGCGCATCATTGAAGAGACGATTGAAATCCTGGACCTTCAATCATTTTCGTTTCAAAGGAGGGGTTTCGTTGAGCTGTATGCAAGGATCCGTGTTTCATCTGTCGAGGACATAAGCATTTCCGCCAGTACAAAACGGTTTCTCGCCCAATTTTGCAACTGTAAGCTCAAACAATTCCCGATTTACAGTTCATCCCTCTGATTTGATTGAAAGTCTCTCCAAGCGGTCGCGTTTTGGAGGAACATAATGAAGACGTTGAATCCGTCAAGTTCACCCCTGATGGCCAAAGACTTGTCTCTGGGTCAACAGATAAGACAATTCGTATCTGGGACTCAGATACAGGCACCCAGATAGGAGATTCATTGACTGGTCAAAACAGCTACGTCTTGTCCGTCGCCGTTTCTCCTAATGGAAAGCACATTGTCTCGGGCTCGTCAGACAACACCATCAGACTCTGGGACATGGAGACGCGTACCCCAGTTGGTGATCCATGGAAGGGGCATACAGCTTCTGTCAGAAGCGTTGCATTTTCACCTGATGGCCAGCACGTCGTTTCAGGCTCGGCTGACGACACTGTACGCCTCTGGGATGTGGAAAGTGGAACACAGATTGATCCATGGACTGGCCATAAACATTATGTTTTGTGTGTCGCATATTCACCAGATGGTACTCTGGTTGCTTCTGGCTCGGTTGATGGGACAGTCCGTATCTGGGATGCTAAGAAACATAAGCAGATTGGTGCACCGCTGAAACATGGGTCCGTGGTATTTTCTGTTTCATTTTCTCCCAATGGGAAGCAGCTCGCTTCGGGGTCAAGTGACGGAAGAATCCGCCTTTGGGACGTAGAAACCCGCCAGCAAATAGGTAAACCATTCTCCGGATATTCAAATTCGGTCATGTCTGTCTGTTTCTCGCCGGATGGTAAGCTTCTGGTGTCCGGATCCTATGACAAGACGGTTCGGATATGGGATGTGGAGACGGGAGGACAGGTTGGAGAACCACTTCGAGGACATAATCACTGGGTTAATTGTGTTACATTCTCGCCTGATGGGAGGAAGGTGGCGTCTGCATCGAACGATAGCGCAATTAGAATATGGGACATCGAGGATTATATTACATGGTCAAGATTGTAGCATACATGTACTTGATTCAATTTTGACAACATGTTATTGTATTCCGTATTACATTGATCTCGGCATCATTTATACTATCTGATTTGTTTCTTTGGTGATGGTTGACTTGTCTTATTCGTCTGTCTTGTATTCGGTCAGGGAATCATTGAATAAGACTCAATGAAATGAAATAAAATCAACGGATATTACTCGTGAAGCCAAAGCATGCGCGTGAATAGGGACAAACGCACAGTGAAGTAACCTATTAACAAACACGAAGTGAGTGAATTCAGAGACTTGAGACTCGGATCTGAATTTCACAGCTATCCGCAATGGTTTATAGCAAGCGGAGAGAAAATCATCCGCGTAAAGTCAGTGATATTGAAGACGGGAGGAGAGTATGGCCATCCACGTATCTGACTATGGCTGGAATTCAATATGGCATATTCACGGTACATTTCATGATTATTCATTATCAACTGTTCGAAGCTTTTCCATTGATTAATTCGATGCATTAAATGCTCGAACTCTACATCCTGATTTTTGATAGAAATTTAATATCACTTGCTTTCCATGGGGCCAACAGAAATGTGCGTGCCAGAGCGTGCCGTGAGCGTGCACAAGCGTGCCGAAGCGTGCACAAAATAAATACCCCTGCAAAATTTACTAGTAATAAACAATTTTTGTAGATATCTATGTACTATCAAATATCAAAAAGATGTTTTCATGGTGTGCATACTATATTTTACCAGTGGATTGCATGATTTTGAAGGAGTCCCTTTCTTCTATGACACAATAATTATCATTTACTGTTATTTTAGGACTGAGTTGTGCATACATAATATCCGTAAATAATGATACTTAGACTTTGAAACATTTTTTTCGATGAAGTTCAATGTAAAACGGACATATCTAATACATATTTATGAACTTTAATTTAGCGAGCTTTCCGAGTAAGCGTGACGAGCGTGCATAAGCGTGCCACGAGCGTGCACGAGCGTGCATGATTTGAAGGCAAGCGTGCCGGTGCGTGCACACAACTGCGTGAAGCGTGCGTATTTAATCAGGTTATTTAGTCAATGGAAGCAGTTACGAGTCTAATATTTGGTGGAAAAGGTGTTTTTCGAGTGAGGAATAATGCACACATGGGTGAAATTAGAATTTGGTAATATTTTCTGCATCCCACCAAGTTTCCACGAACGGAAGACTTATTTATCGAGTGAAATTTGGCCTTCATAACTCATGGGCTTATATTATGTGCTGTAAATGGGCTCAAGGCATGTCCGCTCGCACATTATGGTGTGTTCTGTTCATTTTAAGGGTGAAATAAAATATATCAGGTCAAAATTCCCACGCCTTGGACATGGACGATTCTGACAAAATAGATTATCGCCGACTATCTAACCTGGATTGTAGCCATAATAGTAGGTTCATAAGTAAATAAAGCGTGTAAAGACTGAAATTTAGACATGATTTGAATTTTATAACTAACAGAAGCGTACCAAGCGTGCCACGCTTCTGCACGCCGGCACGCTCAGTGCACGCTTACCACGCAAAAAAACCAATGCCCCTTTCCATGGTAACGACTATTTTATTTAACATTTTCGGTTTTTATATGACAAGAAAGTCAGAGATAAAATCTGAGTTTAAATAGTAATCGGGTACATCGGGTCTGGATTTTCTTGCCAGTAGCCCGTTCTTACCACCCTCTCCTTTCCTAATGTTTGCCACTGTGTCGTTCAGTCCAACACGACGCTCGCTACTTAACCCCACATGATTTTGTACCCACTCGCACGCGGAGAGCTGAAGAAATTTGCTGCTATTCCCTATGTCATCGTTCCTTCAGGCAACTGCAACAAGCATCATCTTTCCGCTCTTTGTCTGGAGTGTGGAACTACCTTATCGTGCATGAATATTAACATACTGGCAATATTGAAGTTTGAGAGCTTTATCCTGGGCTTTATGCTGGTGAATATGGTATGTTTTTTTGCAAAATTATATTATTTTTCCAGAGGCGAGAAAAAAATAGGAGGATGAATGGCATAGATAGAACAGAGAAGGCAACAAAAGATATCCGTATTAGATCGTCTTTTCAGTTGGAGTGGCGGTGGAAAGGGGGAGGTTCTTGATGGAGAGTTGCGCAAGACAGACTGGAGTAAGCCGTGGCGTGAAGGGTTGGGATGTTTAAAGGATACTCGGACTTTTGCTACATGAATGGGAGTCAAGCTCAAATTATAAAACCCCGTGAGGACAGATGACGTCGCATATCTAGTCATTGGTATGAAACTGGTCAGGGTTCTCGATAGACAGATTTGTAAATAGGATGTGGCGGTACGCATTTCGAGGCCAGCCTGACGCGATGAAAGGTTCGCTCCAAAATGGTGGATGTACAGGATGCTTCAGTGAGCACGGGCCACAACGACTGCCTGGTAAATGGCCTTGATTTTTGTATTGTTGGAAGGGATAGACACAGTCGATATTGGACTTTGGTATGGGCGTTGAATATTATTTTTCAATGGCAGTGGACATGTCATGAAGGATGAGATCAATCTATATATGGATGTCGGGGGGTAAGAGAGCATTCATTGAGTGTTGATTCAAAAGGAACGAAGACGGAATGATTGGCTCGAGGGATATATTATATATTAGCTTGGACAGAAAGAAGGTGGTACAACACTGAGTCAGCATGATCAGTCTATGCAATATTGAAGTTTGTTTTACCATGCTTGAGGGATTTTCAAATGAAAGGAATGCCGGTCCTGTTGAGCAAATATGAAGGCGGAACTATGGAATGGTTGGACGTCATGAGTGTTGTAAGGAACCTACCAGGTCTACGAGCAAACCGAACAATAAACGGTAACGCAAGAAGTTGCCGCATCCACTTGTAGATGCGTGATGCGCATGGCGATGCGTAATATTTGATCACCGGAAATTGCCGCCGAAGCGGACTTGGACGAAATTTCAAATTTCCGTCTATTGTTTTTTTTTGTTTATTCACCGGACCTCTCCTTACCATGTTGACAGCACAACATACATTCCTTGCGGTGATCCATTTCATATGTCAACAATAAATCTGTACCTCACCGACCCTTTCCGCCTGTACTGCTTCCCCAAGTCGTCCATTTATTTTCCGGCAACCATAAAAATCGAATTGAATATTCACCAGCCCTATCTTCAAGATATGCACGCGGTCCATCGAATATTGGTACAAATCACACCATTTTATTTGTTTTGTTCGTTATATTTTGTTCCGAGTTGCTCTATCCAGATCTTTATCCACCATTTTGCCTATCTTAATTGTAAAAATGTTTCTTTCTTCATTTTTCTTTCTCTCATTTTCGAAATCCTTTCTTCCCTTTTCCCCCTCTTTCTCTCAATTTACTTAGAAATTTTGGTGGTTCAATATTTGTAGAATTAGTATAAATAGTGGTACTACTTTTGTAAAAGTCCCCAGTGAAATATACAGCTCTAATACTCACTCACATCGTTAAAGACTCTATCTCATTGTTCTCAACGTCTCTCACATCATATTTACACCCTCCCTCGACGTCTGAACGATTAAAACCATCGTTCATACCTCGTCTCTCATATTCTCACTTTATTTCTATCCCTCACACTCACTCACACCTTGGTTTGAACCCCGAGACGATTTCGTCTCGTCTCACCACATCTTACACGAACTCAAACGAATACTCATCGTTTCAGTGTATTACGCTCTGCTGAGACTGACCGTTCAATTTGACAGCCATCATCTCTGTCTCTTTTTCGATATTCGTCACTTTCCATCTTGCTATGGACAACGCCATTGGACAAACACGCAAAGGGCTTTTGAAAGCGACGCGGAAAATCATACATCAAGAATGATATAAATACTAATTCATAGAGCTAGCATAGAAGACGATGTTTCTGTTTCTTACGCGTGGTTGATGCGGTATTTATAAACATGCGGTCCGCCGAGCGTTCCGAGCACCGCCACATGAACCAAAAAAAATGCGCGTCATCAGGTTATTTTCATTCTTTCCTCTTCGCGACTATCGTCGCAGGCTTTCCTTGCCCTCGTTTCGTTCTCTCCCTTACTATTCGAACATCATATTAACGGGTTAAATCAAGATATCCTTGTTTGCGTGCCGGTGTAGCGCAGGGTTCGATGGCGATGCACGTGGCGTTCGTGGTCGGTGATGCAGATAGTTTGGGAGGGCAGATGGAAGGAAATGTGTGTACGTTGGAGATATATGGAGTTTCTCTCCAGGTGTGTGCTTTAAATATTGTTTTCACTTCTTCACTGCTCAATATTCAGGTTCACTTTCCCCGCCTCGGGCTCATAAACACATATTTCGACCAGGAGAACGTACGATTCCCATCGCACCTTCTTTGCCTCCATCCCTATCACTCTGCTTTGCGCCTCAGAAAGAAATTAACCCTCCGCTACTTACTATGTCATTCACCGAACTTAGCATCCCTCGTTATTCCGAAACGTCCCACAGGATTTGCATGGCGTTTGTGCCCCTCCATCTCACCGTTAGCTCGGTCATCCAATGTCTCGTGTATACTTCTGTGGCTGCTACGCGCGTTAGCTCTGTCCTCTGCTCCATAACGCTCCACTCCTGGTATAACTCACCTGACTCCTCATTGCCTTTCAGACTGCCCACACCGCGTTCTCTGTCATGCTCCGCTTCTCTCAAACTTAGCCACCCGCATCTTTCTCTGGCTACAGCCTTCCTTGAGGCTCTTCATGCATTCCCTGGTCAACGCTCTAATGCCCACGATTTCCCCTTCATATCTGCACGCGATACCGAATTTCGAATCTGAACCGCGCTCCGGTGATTGTCATCTTTCTGCGTTTCCTCGTCACCTTTCGTGGGTGTTGGTTGGTTGAATGAGATGGGATTCGGTGTGGAATGATAGGGAATATTGGATTACTGGTTGGAATCTAGGCATGGAGATAATAGCGGACGTACTGGTGGTAAAGGTCAGATGAGGAGGTGAGTTCCAAATTCTGCTGTACTCTTCGCAAAGAGGCAAAAGGACGAAAGGAGGGAGGGAGGGATCGGATGGGAAGGGATATCGCCTGTATGGGAATGGAATCACTTGGAAGAACGCAGCGATTGGTACAGCGATCGTATCGGTGACAGGGGTGGGCTATGCACTTGTCGGATAGTTGCGATTGGCTGGGGGTTAGAAGTGTTGGAACAATGGGATGAGATAAGATGGGACGGTTGTATGGTGTGCAACGTGGTATGGCATGTATTGATGATACCTCTCTTGGTTGGAGTGATCGTACGGACAGGCGGAGGTAGCAGACGGGCTGCCGCATTTCGTACAACAGTATGCTAGAGGCAGGATGTACGCAACATTGGCTGGCTTAGTGCTTGATGTCGAGATGGCTGGTCGTAGGAGTCCCTTGTGGAAAGACGGAACGTAATGATCAGCGCTCAGCCGCGTTTTCATGCTGCGTTGGCTCGCTAAATGTGGCCGAAGGTTACGGACATGCGGGCTGTCTCCTCGGATAGGACACTTTTTTCTCTTTCGGTTATTCAAAACATCAATCACTGCGCACTCTTTCTGGCACTGTACACCGAACTCTCTGCTATGCTTTTTTCTCGCACCTTAGGCACATGCATCCTTTTCTGGAGACCGCCTTCCTCGAGACTCTCCAGGTTTTCATGCGAAGTACTCTACTCTGGAGTTTATATTCGCCTTTATATGCATACGCCAAGCTGATTCGCAAGTCTTGCCTGCGTTCTCAGTAGTTTCTGTTCTTTGTTCTCTGGCGGCATGTAGTTCGGGCTCTCGAATCATACTTGTAAATATGATCATTGCTGATTGAATTCACCATGGATATACTATTCTGATGTTATGAAAGCTTGACGCTGTGCGCTCAAACCCTAATTGGGTACATCACACCTGGACTTTCTTAACAGTGTTTTTCATCAACGCATGGTTAAGCTGAGTTGAGGAAAGGAAAGGATGATTCGTGTGTATAGCATAGTTAAATGGTACGATGGAGGGAATAGTGCTGAGAGGGAGACTGTCCCATCACGATGGATGGAGGTGAGGGATCTCCGAGCAGAATGCTGCAGTACGGATATTAAGGATGGATAGTTTGCCCCATTGATGGATCTCATCGAGTGGAGAAGTAGTGGATGGACCGGGTGCGTCGGTAAGCCAATGAGGAAAGGCAGCCCAAGGAGATTGGATCTTCGGGGATGTGTGAATTGAATGACGTGAATGGAGAACGGTCCGATACTGAGTTGCAAGGATGCCATTGCTGGTTTATGAATCGGGTGGGTGGATCGCTTGATAAGATGCACTCGATCGTGAAACTGGAAAACCCGATGATCGGGCATCTGACGTGTGGATGTGCGTCTATGAAGGCAAGGGTTCCTGCCTCTCGAACGTTCCTCACAAGAAATCTCTTTCGTTTTCGATTTCTCCCCATGATCTAAATTTGACCCGCCCATGTTTGTGCTCCACCCAGAACCTACGACCACTTGCTACTCGATAAATAAAATTGATTTTATATCTTTGCGAACAGATCACAGACGAGCAGAGTCATGGAGTTGTCCTGGTGCAGCGTCCTCCTTAACCAAGTATCGAAGACGATGTTTCTGATGCGTTGTTGACGCGGTAGTTATGCCCACGTTCCCTGCCGAGCGTTCCGAGCACCGCCACATGAACCAAAAATGTTCACGTCATCAGGTTATTTTCATTCTTTCCTCTTCGCGTCCACCATCGTTGCGCGATTTCAAGGCTACAGTTTCGTTTCCACTCATTATTCCGCCAAAGTATCAAAGCTTTTCATCGAAGATGTTGCTGGTTTCTGCGGTTTTACTCAGGGTTTGTTGGGATGTATGTGTCGTTCGTGCTGTGGGATTCGGATAGCATGGGAGGGCAAGGGCAATGAAATGCGTCCTTTTGGATAGGGAATTCCGTTTCAGGTGCGTGCCTACAACTTCTGCTCCAATTTCTCGATACTAAATTCACAGGTTTCCTGTGCTCGCCTCAAGCCCATACACATAGCTCGCCAAACCCGAAGAACATACGATTCACTTCATCCTTTCGTCGTCTCTGTAAATCTGCTCGCTCTGGCTTGCGCTTCACAAATTCTGCGGTCACTGCCACGTCATGATTCATAAAAGCTATCCTTCCTCAGGACCCCTTCCCTTCCTGGTTGTCCTTCTTCCGAAAACACCCGGACGAGTGCGATCCACTTGGGTTTTATGCTCCTCGAATTTGGTCGGTTATGTTGCCTCGCCATTTGCTTTTTCGCGTTAGGTCCGCCTGCTTGCCTTTAACGCTTCTCGCCCTGGACAACCATATTCATTCCGCACTAATCTTCGAGCTGTACAAGCCGTACTTCAGACCGTGCTCCGCTGTTCTCAGACTCTACCACCCGCATTTTCCTCTTGCCACCGTGTGCCTCTAGCTTCTTCATACATTCCGCGATCGACGCCTGACTGGGCAAGTTTGCTCTTTGATATACACACACGAAGCGTAATCTCGTTTCTTTGTCTTCCTGCCTTCGCTGGTATGCTTTCGTGCGCGCTCTGGAGAGGTAGATGTCTGGACACGCTGCTATTTGGCGTTGAACGAGAGGGAACGGTGGGCTACCGAATGGCATTCGGGCATGATGTAGATCAACGACGGATGCGCTGGTCGGACAGGCACAACTACTCGAGCTTAAGATTCGTATGTATCACGGGGTGGGTGTCCAATTCTCCCATACTGTTCATAAATGGGGAAAAGCAAGAAATGATGGGTCGGTACAATGCGATACAATGTGGGTGGTATGTAAAAAAAAATCAACTAGCAAAGCCTAACAATTAGTACAGTGATAATCGCGGTAGTCGGCGAGGGCAACGCTCTTGTTGGATAGTGACGATGAGTTGAGGGATGGAGTGGCTGGACGGAGTATGCTGTTAGAAGGATGAAGGTGGCGAGGGACTACTACACTTCGGCCGAAAGAGGGATGGTATTGGTGAGATGCATGCGACGTTGGCGCGAGGTAGTGCCGAATTGTCTGGTTGAACCGAAGGGGTGAAGTCGGCATGGCTGGTTGGAGGGCTCTATTGGGTTTGCGGTAAAGAGAGATATATAAACCATTTCGCGGTCAAGACAGCGAGGACTGGATCATATGGATGGATAGCAATGGGTTTCATGATCGATCTCGATCAATATTCAATCAAGGTACAGTTAGATGCCAGTGAAGCGGACGTCCCCACTTCTCATTTCATTGACGCCGCCTCTCTTTCTTTGCCTCTCCTTTACTACAGATATATTTCCCCACTTCTGGTATTTGAGATGTGTAAAATTGGTGAAATATATCAGTTTTAGTATTGTCTGACCTTTGACTCCAAATCTTACTGGGAATCTATATTACCCAGCACGACCTTGAAATGTAAGCCATCCGTAGATGGGAATAAGAAATATATCTTTTGGTAATGATAGAAGGACATCTTAGGAGAGCTTATTGATATACGCAGTAGTACAGAGAATACGAGGACGTGTGTCTTTAAACAAAAAAAGAGAATAACTATCTGTTGATGGGGAAATGATAATTAGAAATTGAAATGCACCCACACCGCTGAAATTAATGAAACCATACGGATACTCGTTCTTTGTTTGTATAAGAACAGTTACTTTATTTTCGACGATCTGGGAGTAATCCAAGAGTGATAAGATAAAGCGCAGAACGATGCGGAGTTTCAACAGGAGCCGGTAATCGGCATACCCCATACCGGGCCAGGAATTTCTTGCCAGCGTGGCCTTGCTCCTTCGTTTCCTTGTCCACCACCCTCCCACTTCCGCTCGTTTGCGGTTACCTCTTTTGTACCCTGCTTCACGCTACTCCACTCGCCAGGCTACAATTTCTCTTGAGTACTCATGCTCGGATTGATAATTGACTCGTTTTCACGCGGACGGCGCTCCGTCGGGCATTAGGAACTCCCAGGCCTTTCCTAGCGACCTTGCCTACGTATTCGAAACTGAATTAGAACTGAGACAACGCGGAATGCTCTCTTCGACTGGTGAGGTTTGGGAACTCTAACAAACACGATGTTCAAAAATAAGGTATCGTCCATTTCCATGTTTCAGTTTTGGAAGGTGGAGAAGGGGATGGATGGATGGGTGCATCCTGTGGGATTCGCGCGTTGGAGAAGGGCTCTCTTGAAGAAACAGAGAGGATGGACTGGTGCGCTGCGTTGAAAGAGGATAGAGAGTGTTAGGACGATTGGATACGTTATTGGAGAATTGGATGACCTGTATGGAGACCAGTTCCAATGGGTTGAATATTGAACTGGACGGAGTATGGATGTCAGGGTGGACTCTGGTCGCTGAGTCAGATGGAGTGATGACTGGATATAACAGATTCTATTGAACACTTTTGGAGGCGGAATATCTATGGAAAATGGGAAGCTCGATAGTTCAGTTTCCCTTTCAAACGGTCTGGTTTTAGTGATATGTACTCGGCCTGTCCGCAATCAGTATCGCATCAAGTCTAGATAATTGGTTTAATGCGGGGTCTGTGATTTGTACTTGAAATATCATTGATTCATTCTTGTATTACCGGATGAAGGCAGGACACCAAAATATAGATATTTTGCTTATTCTTTCCCTTCACAGTGAAAATTCGATAGTCTCCGAGTAAAGCTCTGTAAGCTGTGATCCTCGTGCGTCTGTGCTGATTGATGTCTCGAACTTCGACTGATGATGATGAATTGAGGGAAGCATCCTGTCACTTTCACTCTAATGCTGTGGGCAACTAGTGGACAATAAGGCGCGTGGATTTGCTTGAGCCCGTGTTCCACTGTGGGCGAAATTTCAGTAGGGATTGTCAATCTGCTCAGCAGAGGCAATCCGTGAGCAGAACAAGACATTGTATATATATTCTTGTCATCGCTCTGAAGCACCAAACTCGAAGCCCAGATTAATTGAATTGTCGGAAGAAGATAGTGCCGGTTTAATTTTAGGCTCTACCTCGTGTTTCATCACATCTGCAGTGCTTCAAATTGATAACGCGCGAGGATTGGATAGAGTTAAAAATAGTGTGGGGATTCAGCGCTTCACCAACAATCATCTATCGAGTTCGTGGGTTGAAACACGGAAGTAAATGACATGCGATCATATCAGCATTCAAGCCGTATGTTATCAAAATAGCATGCTTGAGGCAGGATCCTCTATATCTTGCAGTCCAGTCGTACATACAACAAATTATCAGCTCCGCCCGCTGACCCTCTAATCTCACGCCATGGCGAGTGAGTCTGACTCACAAATGGAAGGTCATTTTTCCAGACAGAAGGATGGCCCTTCAATTTCCTCAGCCGTATGTTGTCACATTTTAAACGGTCATCATGGGCGAAACCTTGTCATCGACCTTGACGGTACATCAAACAAGTTCGGAGCAAATGTGCGTATCTAATCCTTACAGACGACGGTCCAGCTGCTTCATATATACTAATACAAACTTCAGAATACCAACGTCATTGAGCTATACAGTATGCTCGAGAAAAGCAAGGATCAGCTTACTTGGTACAACAGCGGAATTGGGACGTATGCAAGACCATCATGGAAGTCTCCTGCATACTGGAGAATGGTAATACACAATTATATCGATCTGGCAATTGCGTGGTACGTCTTCAGCTACCTTTCTATGTATTCCATGGCTCACTCACCCTCCTTTCTTTCTCTCAGGGAGTTTGATAGAACGGTTATGGGAGCTTATCACTGGCTTTCGGAGAACTACCAGGAGGGAGATCGCATTTTCTTATTCGGTATGCTATTCCGGAGTTAATATATTCCGGCGTGCCTGATATCCGCCTTAGGTTTCTCTCGTGGAGCGTTCCAAGTCCGCGTCTTGTCCGCCATGATTGAAAAAGTAAAATTGGCTCCAAATTCACATCATATTTCTCATACTAATTCAATTTTAGGTTGGGCTGATCCACAAGGGAAATGAAATGCAGATCCCTTTGTAAGTAGCGCATCGATTATGAAAATTTGTTGCTGACTATTACTGATACCAGTGCTTATGAGCTTTATGCAGACCCATCCACAGATGAACCCGAGCCCGAGGATGAAAATAACAATGGCGATGACGATGAAAGTTACAATGGCTATTACAGTGATGAATCGACCAACAGGAAACGGATGAGCCTTCTTACACGCTTCAAGAAGATGTTTATGCAGCATGACGGGGAGGAGAGTCAGATGATTCAATGGCTCCAGCGTGTCGTCCTCCGCAAAAAGGTGGATGAAGTGAAGCCCAACGACCCTAACGCTGTCACCATCGCTGGACGCTTCAAGA
>Ga0247779_1001241_pt1 | contig 12616 bp, 12 predicted proteins | sample UWRJL221509R5_FD_179925 | JGI IMG/M metagenome (GOLD analysis project Ga0247779, IMG submission 179925) | Plant litter microbial communities from Arlington Agricultural Research Station in Wisconsin, United States - UWRJ-L221-509R-5 | ecosystem: Environmental > Terrestrial > Plant litter >...
GCAGCTGGCAGTCGCTGCTGGGCGTCGCGCCGGAGGCCGCCGAACGCTGGAACCGGCTCGACCTGCGCGGGGCCGTCGCCGGGCTGTGCGACTGGCCCGTGCACGCGATGAAGGACACCGCGGCCGCGTGCGTCGCCGAACTCGTCGAGGGCCGCGGCCGCGGCATGCACAGCTTTCTCTACATCTTCGTCGACACGTTCATCGGCGGCGGCCTGGTGATCGACAGCCACCTGCGCACCGGCCTCACCGGCAACGCCGGCGCGATCGGCTCGATGCCGGTCGGCCTGCCCGACGGCCGCGGCGCGGCGCCGCAACTGCTCAGCGTGGCCTCGCTGCACGCGCTCGAGCAGGCGTGGCGCAACGCCGGCCTGCCCGACCCCGGGCTCGACGGCCCCGAGCCGCTGCAGGCGCCGTGGCGCGACGTCACGCGCGCCTGGATCGGGCACGCGGCGGCGGCGGTCGCCCACGCGATCGCCGGCGCCGTCTGCCTGCTCGACCTCGACGGCGTGATCGTCGACGGCGCCGTCCATCGCAGCCTGCTCGACGAGCTGATCGCCGCGATCGAGGCCGCGCTGCGGCGCTCGAACTGGGAAGGCGTGCACGCGCCGCAGCTGTTCGCGGGAACGATCGGACCCGACGCGGGCGCGCTCGGCGGCGCGCTGCTGCCGCTGCACGCCAACTTCGCGCCCGACCGCGGCCTCTTCATCAAGGAGCACATCTGATGGCACATCCCCTCCAGGGCCAGGTGGCCGTGGTCACCGGCGCGGCCTCCGGCATCGGGCTGGCCAGCGCCCGGGCGCTCGTCGCGGCGGGCGCGCGCGTCGTGATGGTCGACCGCGACGAGTCCGCGCTGGCCGCGGCCTGCGCGCCGCACGGCGACGCGATGATCCCGCTGGTCGTCGACCTGCTCGACGCCCGCGCCTGCGCGGCGCTGGTGCCGGCGGCGCTCGACAAGGCCGGCCGCATCGACATCCTGCACGCCAACGCCGGCCTCTACATCGGCGGCGATCTCGTGGACGCGCAGCCCGACGCGATCGACCGCATGCTCAACCTCAACGTCAACGTCGTGATGAAGAACGTGCGCGACGTGCTGCCGCACATGATCGCGCGCGGCTCGGGCGACATCGTCGTCACCAGCTCGCTCGCCGCGCACTTTCCCACGCCGTGGGAGCCGGTCTACGCGTCGTCCAAGTGGGCGATCAACTGCTTCGTGCAGACGGTGCGGCGCCAGGTGTTCCGGCATGGCGTGCGCGTCGGCTCGATCTCGCCCGGGCCGGTGGTGACGGCGCTGATCGCCGACTGGCCGGCGGACAAGCTCGCCGAGGCGCGCGAGTCCGGCAGCCTGCTGGAGGCCGGCGAGGTGGCCGAGGTCGTGCTGTTCATGCTGACGCGGCCGCGCGGCATGACGATCCGCGACGTGGTGATGATGCCGAGCAACTTCGACCTGTAGCCGCGCGCAAGCCTAGTCGAGATACGTCCACGACCCGGCCCCGTCGAAGCGCCGCAGCCGCACGTCGCCGATCTCGTGCGGATCGAAGTTGCGGATGTTGACGCCGAACTTGGTGCGATCCGGCGCCAGCGGCTCCCAGTGCGTGACGCCGCCGCAGCCGGTGCAGTGGAACGTGGTGATGGTGCGCTCGCCCCAGACGTAGCCGGCCGTGTGCTCGGGATGGCCCGCGAGCCGCACGTCCTCGCGGGCGTAGAACGCCCACAGCGCGCCGTTGCGGCGGCAGATCGAGCAGTTGCAGAGCACCAGCGCGTCGGGCCGAGCGGGCAGGTCGATGCGGACGTTGCCGCAGTGGCAGCTGCCGGACAGCATGGCGCGCCCCGCGTTCAGAGCGCGCCGCAGCGCGCGACGATGGCGTCGCCGATGGCCTTCGCGCGCGGCTGGGCGAACTCCCAGAAGTTGGACGGCTCCACGCGCGCCATCACCTCGATGCTGACGCGGAGGCCGTCGGCGCCCTGGCGCTCCACCTCGCCGGACACGTCGGGCAACGCGGTGCGGAACTCCACCAGCGGCAGCTCGACGCCGCCGGACGGCGGGTTGACGCCCGGAATGCCGTCGACGCCGCGGATCGCCTCGACGACGCACGCCCGCAGGTCCTTCGGACTCGCCTGCACGTCGACCGAGGACCGATGCACGACGTCGCTCGGGATGATGCAGCCGGCACAGAGGGCGGCCAGCGCGACGGCCAGCAGCGGCGCGCGCCGTGCCGCCGTCGAGTTGATGGGTTGTGGGAAGCTCATCCGGCCATTCTCGCTCGGCCGCACGCGCCGCGGATTGAAACCGGCGGAGCCGCCACCATCTCGCCTGGATGGGCCGCCGGCCCGACAAGGAGCCTCGCATGCGCCGACTGTTCTTCTTCTGGCGCCAGGGCGGGCGCGACCTCAGGCTGCTGTGGCGCGCGCTGCGGCACCCGGATCGCCCCGCCTGGCTGCTGCCCGCCGCGGTGCTGCTCGCGTTCTTCGCGCTGGATCCGGCCAACCTCGCGGTGCTGCCGCTCGGCGCGGTCGACGACCTGGTGATCCTGCCGCTCGCGCTGCGCGCCTTGCTGGGCGCGCTGCCGCCGCACCTGAAGGACGCGGTGCGCTGATCGCCGGCCGGCCGCGCTCACTTCAGCGGCCACGCATGCAGGATCAGCGGCGTGCCGACGAACAGCACCATGCAGGTCAGCGGCAGGCCGAGCCGCCAGTAGTCGCCGAAGCGGTAGCCGCCGGGGCCCATCACCAGCGTGTTGTTCTGGTGGCCGATCGGCGTGAGGAAGTCGCACGCGCAGCCGAGCGCGACGGCCATCAGGAACGGGTCCGTGCGGTAGCCGAGGTTGGTCGCCACCGCGGCCGCCACCGGCCCGAGCACGATCACCGCAGCGGCGTGATGCAGCAGCGGCGTCAGCAGCATCGCGGCCAGCAGCACGAGGCCCACCGCGGCGTCGCCCGGGATCCGCGTCGCGGCGTGCGTGAGCCCGTGGGCGATCAGCGCCGTGGCGCCGGTGTCCTTCAGGCCCTCGCCGACCGGGATCAGGCAGGCCAGCATCACGATGACGGGCCATTCGACGGCCGCGTAGGCCTCCTTGGCGTTGATCTGGCGGGTGAGCACCGTCAGCGCCGCCGCGCCGAAGAACGCCACCTCCACGTCGACGAGCCGCAATCCCACCAGCAGCAGCGCGACGGCCAGCAGGCCGATGGGGATCAGGCCGCTGGCCTTGCGGCCCAGCGTCAGCTTGCGGTCGGCCAGCGGCAGCACGCCCAGCTCGTCGACCGACGCCGCGAGGTTCTTGCCCCAGCCCTGCAGCAGCACGACGTCGCCGGCCGCGAAGCGGTGCGAGCGCAGCCGCCTGACGGAGGCCTTGCTCGCCTGGCGCACCGCGAACAGGTTGACGCCGAAGCGGTGGCGCAGGTTGAGCGAGGCCGGCGTCTGCCCGACCAGCAGGGAGTCGGCGGTGACGATGACCTCGGTGACCTCCATCTCGTCGGTCTTCTGCTCGGGCTCGGCCAGTTCCTTGGAGCCGGCGATCTCGTAGCCGGTCTTGGCGACGACCTTGTCGATGACCGTCGGGTCGCCCAGCACCACCAGCAGGTCGCCCGGGTAGATGCGCCAGTCCTCGGCCGGGATGTAGCGCCGCGCGCCCTCGCGCAGGATGGCCGCGACCGAGGCCTCGCCTTCCGCGAGTTCCTCGAAGGCCTTGACCGTGAGCTCGGGCGCGGCGGGCGCGGCAGGCACGCGCAGCTCGGTGGAATACGCCTCGATCGAGAACGACTCGTCGGCCGGCTTCTGGCCTTCCCGCCTCGGCAGCAGGCGCCAGCCGAACGCCAGGAAAACGACCGCGAGCGTGGTGAGCGGCAGGCCGACCGGCACGAAGTCGAACAGGTTGTAGGCCGGTTGCCCGAGCTCCTGCCGCACGCTCGAGATCAGCAGGTTGGGCGAGGTGCCGATGCGCGTGATGGTGCCGCCGACGAGCGAGCCGAACGCCAGCGGCATCAGGTACGCCGAGCGCGGCTGGCCGGCGCGGCGGGCGGCCTGGATCGCCACCGGCATCACGATGCCCAGCGTGCCCACGTTCTTGATGAAGGCCGACAGGTAGCCCACCGCCGCCGTGAGGATGCCGATCTGCAGCGACGGCGACTTCACGCGCGCCAGCAGCGCGCCGATCCACACGTCCAGCACGTTGGACGCGGCGATCGCCCGGCTCACCACCAGCACCGAGCCGATGATGATGATCACCGGGTTGGAGAAGCCCGAGAACGCCTTCGCGGCGGGCACCACGCCGAGCGCGACCGCCGCGACCAGCGCCAGCGCGGCGACCAGGTCGAAGCGCAGGCGGCCGCTCATGAACAGCACCAGCATGCAGCCGATGACGAGGAACGCTTCGATCTGGTGGAGGGTCATGCGCGTTCCCGCGAACGGGCGCGCCCCGGCGGCGTCCCTGCGCTGGACAGCAGGCAATCCAGGTGCCACGCGCGGACGCGCCATACTGCGGCCCACGCAATCCAACGGGGGACGACGATGGCAGACGAGATCCGCTTCGACGACGGCGACGCGTACGAGGACTTCATGGGCCAGTGGAGCCTGCTCGCCGGCAACGCCTTCCTGGACTGGCTGTCCGCCGCGCCCGGCCTGCGCTGGATCGATGTCGGCTGCGGCAACGGCGCGTTCACCGAGCTGCTGGTGCGGCGCTGCGCCGTCCGGGAAGTCCTGGGCGTCGATCCGTCCGAAGGGCAGCTGGCCTTCGCCCGCAAGCGCCTGGCGCGCGCCGTGCCGGTGCGGTGGCGCCAGGGCGACGCAATGGCGCTGCCGTGCGCCGACGGCGCGTTCGACGCCGCGGTGATGGCGCTGGTCATCTTCTTCGTGCCCGAGCCCGCACGCGGCGTCGCGGAGATGGTGCGGGCGATCCGCCCGGGCGGCGGCGCGTGCGCCTACGCGTGGGACATCCTCGGCGGCGGGTTCCCGTACTTCGCGCTGCAGGACGAGATGCGCCAGGCCGGCCAGCCGCCGCTGTGGCCGCCCAGCGTCGAGGCCGCGGGCCTCGAGGCGCTGCGGCAGTCGTGGAGCGCCGCCGGCCTGGTCGACGTGGAGACGACCGAGCTGGTCGTCGAGCGCACCTACGCGAGCTTCGACGCCTTCTGGACCGCCGCCCGCAAGGGCCCGCGCATCGCGCCGCGGCTGGCCGAGCTGCCGCAGGGCGGCGCCGATCGCCTGAAGGAGCGCCTGCGCGAGCGGCTGCACGCGGCGGCCGACGGCAGCATCACTTATGCGGCGCGCGCCAATGCCGTGCGCGGGCGCAAGCCGGGTTAGCTACTTGGCGGCGCCGCGAACTGGAAGCTGAAGCACGCGCCGCCCAGCTCGCCATCGGTGATCGTCACGCTGGCGCCGTGCAGCGCCGCGATGTCGCGGACGATGGCCAGGCCCAGGCCGGTGCCCTCCCAGCGCGGCCGCGCGCCGCGCGCGTAGCGCTCGAAGATCAGCTGGCGCTCGGACGGCTTGATGCCGGGGCCGCTGTCGCACACGCGCAGGCTGGTCGGCGACGCGATGACCGCCACCAGCACCTGGCCCTTGCGGCCCGCGGACTTCAGCGCGTTGTCGATCAGGTTGGCCAGCGCCTCGGCCAGCAGCTCCGACTGCGCGACGACCGCCACCGGCGCCGGCGGCAGCTGCAGCTCGAGGTCGACGTGCTGCTCCAGCGCCGCCTCGGCGAACAGGCCGCACACGTCGCGCGCGATGTCGCGCAGGTCGACCGGCGCGCGGTCGATGTCGGTGCGGCCTTCGGGGTCGAGCCGCCCGAGCAGCAGCAGCTGCTGCACCAGCCGGCCAGTGTGCTCGGTGACCTGCTTCAGCTCGTCGAGGACGGCGCGCGCGCTTTCCAGGTCGGGGCTGTTGCGCGCCCGGTCCATGCCCAGGCGCAGCGCCGTGAGCGGCGTGCGCAGCTGGTGCGCCGCGGCCGCGGCGAACATGCGTTCGCGCACCAGGATCTCGCGGATGCGCGACAGCAGGTCGTTGAGCGCCGTGGCGAACGGCGACAGCTCGTGCGGCAGGTCGTCCTCCGGGATCGCCTGCAGCGACGCGTGCGCCTGCCGGTTCCAGCGCTCCGCGATCGCCTCCAGCGGCCGCACCGTGCTGCGCACCGCGAGGTAGATCGCCGAACACGTCACGGCCAGCATCAGCCCGAGCGGGATCAGCAGCCATTCGACGACGCGGTTGGCGCGCTGGCGCTTGAGCATCGTCTCGGCCACCAGCACGAGCACGTGCTCGCAGCCGGCGCACGGCGCCCCGACCGCGGCCACGCGCACGCGGGTGCCTCCGTAGAAGGCGTCGTAGGCGCGGCCGTCGCTGTAGACCGCCGTGTTCGCGCCGGCGGCGGGAATGCCCGCGCTGCCGATCAGCACGCGGCCGCGGTCCGACACGCTGAACCAGGTGTGGTCGATTTCGTCGTAGGCCAGCATCGTGCGCGCGGCCTCGGGCAGGTCGACGGCGTTGGCCTCGCTGCCGTTGCCGCTGCGCACTTGGTCGGCCAGGGAGACGGCGGCGTCGAGCAGCCAGCGGTCGAACACGGTGGCGGTCTCCGTGCCGGCGCTGATCAGGCCGATCGCGCCGACGACGGCCACGATCAGCACCAGCGGGATCATCAGGCGCAGCGTCAGCTGCCGATACAGGATCGGCCGCGCCGGCGCGCCGCGGCGCGTCACTCGGGCTTGGCCGGCGCGGGGGCCGGCGGCGGCGCGATGGCCAGCTGGTAGCCGACGCCGCGCAGCGTGCGGATACCCGTGCCCGTACCGTCCAGCTTCTTGCGCAGGCGCGACACGTAGAGCTCGGCCGCGGCGTCGTTGAGGTCGAGGTTGCGCTCGGACAGCGCGTCGACGAGCGCGCGCTTGGGCACCAGGCGCGGCGCCGCGCGCATCAGGATGGACAGCAGCTCGAACTCGCGCGGCGACAGGTCCAGCCGCTTGCCGTCGAGCAGCACCTCGGAGCTCTCCTGGATCAGGTCGAGCCGGCCGAAGCGGATCGCGTGGGTGCGCGCGATGTTGGCGCGGCGCACCAGCACGTCGATGCGGGCGTCGAGCTCCTCGGGCGCGAACGGCTTGACGAGATAGTCGTCCGCGCCGAGCCGCAGGCCCTTGACGCGATCGGCCACGCGGTCGCGCGCGGTCATCACCAGCACGGCGCCCTGCGGGTCGCGCTGGCGGTAGGACGCGAGCCAGTCCATGCCGTCGCCGTCGGGCAGGCCGAGGTCGAGCAGCACGATGTCGAAGGCGCCCTCGGCGAGCGCGGCGTTGGCGGCGGCCAGCGTCGGCGCGTGCAGCGCCAGGCGCTCTCCGTCACGCCAGCGCAGCAGCAGCTCGCGGGCGATGTGGGTGTCGTCTTCGATCAGGAGGAGTCGCATGGCGCGCCGATTGTCGCTCGTCGGCCCGCAGGTCGACGCGGGCGATGCGGCGCGTCGTGGCGAGGCACCGCCTCGACGCCGTTCAGAGTCGCGACAGCAACGGGGCGCCGGCTTGATAGCGATCCGATAGCTCGAGTCCGGACACTGCACGCCGAGGGAGACGGCCTCCGCTCCCGGCGAACGGATTGCAATGCTTCTCACCTCCCTCGACGCCCCGGGCGTCCCCGGCAGCGCCCTGGCGTGGCCCGGCGCGCGCGCGATGTTCGCGAACGCGTTCGACCTCGACCTCGAGCGCCGCATCAAGTATTCATGGCGCCTCGCGCTGACCTGGAAGGTGCGCGCCCGCCTGCTGCGCGAGGTCGGCGGCGACGCGGCGATCGAGGCGCTGTTCCGGGCCCGGCCGCGTGCGTTCTATCCGCTGATGAACCACCTGCTCGATCGCCGCCTGGGCGCACGGCAGCGCCTGCGCGCGACGCTGGCGAGCCTGCGCGTGGTCTGCGGCGCGGCGGGCGACGACGCGAACGTGCGCGCGCTGCTCACGCAAGGCGTCACGCTGCTGGAGCTCGCCGACCGCACGCGCGTCGTGCTGTCGCTCAACGACGTCAGCTTCCACGAGGGCCTGTGGCAGGTCGGGCTGATCGGCGCGGACGGCGTGCGCCTGTACAGCATCGGCTTCGGCCTCGTCGACGAGACGACGCTGCTGATGGGCAACGTGCAGGGCCCGTCGCTGAAGGACGGCGGCCCGGACCGCATCCGCGACGCCACGCACGCCGCGCACGGCATGCGCCCGCCGCACCTGCTGGTGCACGCGCTGCGCGTGCTGGCCGCGCGCTGGGGCGCCACGCGCCTGCACGGCGTCGACCCGCAGCACCACGTCAAGGGCCGCTGGAACCTGCGCGGCTCGCGCCTGCGCTTCGACTACCGCGGCTTCTGGGCCGAGCTTGGCGCGCTGCGCGACGCCGGCGGCAACTGGTCGCTGCCGCTGGACACCGCGCTGCGCCCGATCGAGGACGTGCCGACCAGGCGGCGCGCGATGTACCGCCGCCGCTACGCGATGCTGGAGGCCCTGCAGGCCGCCGTCGACACGCTGGCCGACGCGCGCCACGCCGCGGCGGCGGCGGCGGCGCCGGCCAGGCCGCCGGAGCCGGCCGCCGATGCCGCGAACGCATCGACGCTGGCGCCGGTGCGGGTCGCCTGATCCTCAGGCGGCCTTCGCGGGCTCGGCGGCGGGCGCGGACTCGGCGTTGACCGTCGGCAGCGCCACGGTGAACGTGGAGCCCTCGCCCAGCGTGCTCTCGACGCTGATCGTGCCGCCGTGGGCCTCCACGAGCTGCTTGGTGATGTACAGGCCGAGGCCGAGGCCCGGCGTGCGCAGGCGGTCGCCCACGCGCACGAACTGCTCGAACACGCGCGCCCGGTCCTCCGGCGCGATGCCCACGCCCTGGTCGCTGACGCGGATCGTCGCGGCACCCGGCAACTGGCTCAGCTGCACGCGGATCGGCTTGCCGTTGCCGTAGCGCAGCGCGTTGGTCAGCAGGTTGACGACGACCTGCTCGAGGCGGAACTCGTCCCAGTCCCCGACCAGGTCGACGCAGTCCACCTCGAGCAGGATGGGCACGTCGCTGCGCTGGCCCTGCACCTCGTTGACGACGCGCTTGAGCATCGCGCTGAGGTCGCAGCGGCCGCGCCGGATCGACAGCTTGCCGTGCTGGATCTGCGAGACGTCGAGCATGTCGTCGATCAGGCGCGTGAGGCTGCGCACCTGGCGCTGGTCGCGCTCGAACATCCTCGACAGGTTCTCCGGCGCGAAGAACGCCGTGTTCTCGGCGGCGATCTGGTGCTGGCGCACGCGCACCTCCATCGCGAGCACGCTCAGCGGCGTGCGCAGCTCGTGCACCACCATCGACATGAACTCGTCGCGCATCTGCAGCGCGCGCCGCAGGTCGACCTGCGCGGTCTGCAGCTCGGACACCAGCGCCTGCTGGCGGCGGCGCGACTCCTCCAGCGCGACGAGCTGGCGGCGCAGCTCGGTGCGCTGGCGATAGAGGTCGACGAAGACCTGCACCTTGCTCTTGACGGCATAGGCGTCGAGCGGCTTGTAGAGGAAGTCGACGGCGCCGTTCTCGTAGCCCTTGAACGCGTAGTCGAGCTCCTTGCCCGCGGCGCTGACGAACACGATCGGCAGGTGCTTGGTGCGCGCCATGCCGCGGATCAGCTCCGCGAGCTCGAAGCCGTTCATGCCCGGCATCTGCACGTCCAGGATCGCCAGCGCGAACTCGTGTTCGAGCAGCAGCGCCAGCGCTTCCTCGCCGGACGAGGCCTGGTGGATGCTGTAGCCGTCGTCGCGGATCGAGGCTTCGAGGGCCAGCAGGTTTTCGGGGAGATCGTCGACGATCAGGAGCTTGATGCCAGGGTCTATCGTCATTGGGGTTGTCCAAGCCTGCGCAGCAAGGAGTGGATCTCTGCGAGTGGAAGGATCAGGTCAGGCGTCATTCGGCGGATCGCGGCCTCGGGCATCGTCGGCACTTCGGCGGACGCCGGCTCCTGGACGATGGTCAGTGCACCAGCAACCCGCATGCCCGCGAGGCCCGCGGCGCCGTCGTAGTTTGCCCCGGTCAGCAGGATCCCCGCGAGGGACTTCCCGTACGCGTCGGCGGCGGAGGCGAACAGCACGTCGATCGAGGGCCGCGCGTAGCTGACGCGCTCCTCGCAGCTGAGCGAGAAGCTGTGGTCGTTCTCGATCGACAGGTGGTAGCCGGAAGGGGCGAAGTACAGCACGCCGGGCTCCAGGGTCTCCTTGTCGCGCGCCTCGCGCACCTGCAGCGACAGCCGGTAGCCGAACAGCTCGGCGAGGCGGCTGTCGTGGTTGTCCGGCAGGTGCAGCACGGCGACGAGCGGCATCGGGTAGCTGGCCGGCAGTCCCTTGAGCACCGCCAGCAGCGCCTCGAAGCCGCCCGCGGACGCGCCGATCACCACCGCCTCGATGCGGCGGCCGGCGGCGGCGGCCTCGATGGCCTCGTGCGACGAGGCGGCGGTCATACCTTGCGGAAGATGCGATCGCGCTTGACGACGGGCTCGAACCTGTCGGCGAAGTGCGAGAAGTCCAGGCTTTCCTTGCTGCCCAGCCCCAGGAAGCCGCGGTGGCACAGCGACTCGTGGAACAGGCCCAGGGCGCGGTTCTGCAACGCCTTGTTGAAGTAGATCAGCACGTTGCGGCACGAGATGAAGTGCGTCTCGGAAAACACGGTGTCCGTCGCCAGGCTGTGGTCGGCGAAGGTCACGTTGCGGATCAGGTCGGGGTCGAAGCGCGCCGCGCCGTAGGCCGCGCTGTAGTAGTCGGAGAACGCGCGCTTGCCGCCCGCGGCCTGGTAGTTGGCCGTGTGCTGGCGCACCGAGGCGATCGGGAAGATGCCCTGGCGCGCCTTCTCCAGCACCACCGGGTTGATGTCGGTGGCGTAGATCAGCGTGCGCTCGAGCAGCCCTTCCTCCTGCAGCAGGATCGCCAGCGAGAACACCTCCTCGCCGGTGGCGCAGCCCGCCACCCACACCTTCAGCGACGGGTAGGTGCGCAGCAGCGGCACCACCTGCTGGCGCAGCGCGAGCCAGTAGGTCGGGTCGCGGAACATCTCGGTGAACGGGATGGTGAGGATCTCCAGCAGCCGCTGGAACACCGCGGCGTCGTGCAGCACCCGGGACTGCAGCTGCGAGATCGTCTCGCAGTCGAATTGCAGCAACGCGTGCTGCACGCGCCGCTTCAGGGACGCGCCGGAGTAGTCGCGGAAGTCGTGGCTGTACTTCGCGTACACGGCCTCCAGCAGCAGGCGCATCTCGATATCGGCGGCGGGGGCGACGGGGGGCATGGACTCAGGCGGGGCGGTGGATGCGCTGCACAGGCAAGGACGGGGCCAGGGCTCTTGCGGCGCGGGTCAGAGGCGCTCGATGCTGGGCATCCACACGCGCATCAGCGAGAACAGGCGGTCCAGGTCGATCGGCTTGGCGAGGTAGTCGTTGGCGCCGGCGCGGCGGCACTGCTCCTGGTCGTCCTTCATCGCCTTGGCCGTCACCGCGATCACCGGCAGCTGCGCCAGCTTCGGGTTGGCGCGGATGCGGCGCGTGGCCTCCAGGCCGTCCATGCCGGGCATCATCACGTCCATCAGCACCATGTCGATGTCGGGCACCTCGGCCAGCTTGGACAGCGCCTCGAAGCCGTTGCGGCCGATCTCGACCTGCAGGCCCTTCTGCTCCAGCGCGCTGGCGAGCGCGAAGATGTTGCGCACGTCGTCGTCCACCAGCAGCACCTTGCGGCCCTCGAACACCTTCTCGCGGTTGCGCGCGGTGCGCAGCATCGTCTGGCGCTCGGCCGACAGCTTCGATTCCACGGTGTGCAGGAACAGCGTCACCTCGTCGAGCAGCCGCTCCGGCGAGCGCGCGCCCTTGATGATGATGGAGCGCGAGTACTTGTTCAGCCGCGTCTCCTCCTCGCGCGTGAGGTTGCGGCCGGTGTAGACGATCACCGGCGGGAACGAGCAGATGTCCTCGGTGGTCATGCGTTCGAGCAGGTCGCTGCCGTCCATGTCGGGCAGCTTCAGGTCGATGATCATGCAGTCGTAGACCGTGTCCTTGAGCAGGTCGAGCGCCTCGGCGCCCGTAGCCACGGCGGCGATGTCGATGTCGTCGTCCTTGATCAGGTGCACGACGCTGTCGCGCTGGCGCGCGTCGTCCTCCACCACCAGCACGCGCTTGACCTTCTTGGCGCCCTTGTCCTCGAGGCGCTGGAAGATCTCCTTGAGCTCGTCGCGCGTCGTCGGCTTGACCGCGAAGCCGATGGCGCCCATGTGCAGCGCGATCTCCGAGAAATCCTCGCCGGCCACGATGTGCACGGGGATGTGGCGCGTGCGCGGATCGTCCTTCAGGAACTGCAGCACGCTCAGGCCGGAGCCGTCCGGCAGCCGCACGTCCAGCAGGATCGCGTTGGGCAGGTGGCTGGTGGCCAGCTCCAGCGCCTCGTTGGCGGTGCTCGCCACCAGGCATCGATAGCGCATCTCGTGCGCGAGGTTGTAGAGCACGCCGGCGAAGGTCTCGTCGTCCTCCACCACCAGCAGCACGCGGCCCTTCTCGAGCACCGGCTCGTGGCGGTCGTCGGCGAAGCTCGCGGCCGCGGCCGCAGGCGCCGGGGCGGGCGCGGGCGCTGGCGCCGGGGTGGGCGCCGGCGCGGGCGCGGGCCTGGCCGCCGCGTGGGC
>Ga0247779_1001243_pt1 | contig 12601 bp, 7 predicted proteins | sample UWRJL221509R5_FD_179925 | JGI IMG/M metagenome (GOLD analysis project Ga0247779, IMG submission 179925) | Plant litter microbial communities from Arlington Agricultural Research Station in Wisconsin, United States - UWRJ-L221-509R-5 | ecosystem: Environmental > Terrestrial > Plant litter >...
ACGCGTGGCCGAAGTGATGCGCATTTTGATGCGCATCACTCTAGTTTCGGACTTGGTAGATATTTTCGGATTTCATTAATTTCGTGCTCGACGACCGGGTTTCTTATAATATTGCCCTATTTCTTATATCTGGACATTTATATGGTACTTTGCTTGATTCTCTATATTTCTCCGAGCATTCTAGCTCGTTTCAACTTCCCCAACATATTTATTTCTTTGGGTACCAGCACAGTAGTAGAAATCGTATAAATACTCTACCCTACTGTTTTGTACCTCCCCAGTGAAATAGACTCGAGATTTATTTACTCATCATCATTCTGATTTGTTGCCATCGTTCTTTATTGCTTCCCCGTCGTTTCTCATGTCTTGCTCGCTGTTTTAATCATTTCCCTTCCTTTCCTTTCCCTTCCTCATCAAACACCACCCAACTCACCTCGGATTAGAACCCCGAGACGATTCCGTCTCGTCTCAAACCTCATACGAACTCAAACGACTTACCATCGTTTCAACGTAGACATAATGTATATCTACCTTGATAACCTACAGTAGGTAGGAACGTCCCCTCAAGTGGGTGGCGTCGTTTAATTGGTATCATATACAGCAAACTTCCACAACTTAACGATAATATTCTTTCGTCAATCACAGGTAAATGGACTCACCTCATATAGGTACTGTAATTTGTAAAGAATAAGCCATCTATTGATATGTACGAAAGTTTTTTTCCATGCCCATCAAACGGGTAGGAAAATTCGTAAGCTTGCAATCGTTGGACCAGTTAAATCTGCCTCGGACTAGGGTAGCTGTGCTCTGGAACGCGTCGAGCAGCTGCGGAGGATGACAGTTGCGGGCAAGAGCGGATATATTTGGCCAAGGACCAGTCGCACTGTCACGTCTGTACTCTAATCTAATCTAATCTAATCGGTGGACAGTCCAGGATGCACTGCCTGCCAAACCGTAAACCTAAGAAGAATGAGTATTAGTACAGTGCCACAGTCTATCCAAGATCAAGTATGCCCAACAAGCAATTCAATAGTAGTGGTAGAGAAAGTTGAGTGCCAGGTGTTTGGTCTGTGGGCGGATGCTGAGCAGACCTATATTTTTTCTTCGCCACATGGACCATACTTATTTGCAATCATGATGCTGTGTCTATTCGGCGATGACGGAGGGACTTCCAGTAGATTTCAACGTCCACTAACGTAGTTAAGTCCTTTACATAGGCCCTAGGAGCACACGACTTGCTCGTGCATTCACATGTTTATTATCTTCTCAATCATAGCTGAATGCACCGTAATGCTCGTATCAAAATCTTGATTTAGTAATGCCGGTACAAGCTGGTACTATGCCGCGCCAATCACAGAGTGAGTTAAACGCCGCTTTCGACCTAAAAATTGTGTTGGGGGTTCTCCTATGGGGTCAACGTCAATTATCTGATAAATTAATTATCTATTCTTAGGGTTGATGTCTCCTTCGACTCGAAATTGACGCGTGTGGTGGATTCATTACGACTGTCTCCCTAGAATCTCCATTAAAAGAAACTCCGTGCATGAGAGATAACACCGACAAGATGAATGCATGGAAATAATGGAATGAACAACATCGAAGCGACCGGACCAGCAGTGGGGATGGTGGGATGACGCGGATGGAGTTTTCGGCCTCGTTTATGCATGCGTACACACTCTGGGACAATGATTTCCATCCCACTCACTCCCCTGTGTGTCGCGTATTAACCATTCAAGGTTACGTTCCTACCTACCACAGAGCCTTAATAAAAACAAACAGCAACGAAGACATCAAGAATCTTCTATAATCATATCTAGCTATTGAATTATACGTAAACAAAAATGCAGGAGGTCTGATGGTGTGAGTGACAACATGTAAAATTATTTATAATTGTAGATCCTATTTTCGATTGTATCACTTTGACTCGTACGTCTCGTGAAAATTATCTTAAGAACCTCGGCTTGTACCCATCTGGAGAAGGAAGAAACCGAAAATTTATGATTTATTCTTCTATAATGTATTGTATATATTTACTCCATCCTGTGGAACGGAAATTAGGTGCATTGAAAGTTTGATACTATGCGAACCTAGACCGACCAGCACGAGATGGTGGCTGCGCCGCCACGGTGGATCAGGTAGATTATATGAGTCGCTGTTGTGTTGGCAGTTTATATAGTGTCTAACAACCATTCTTGCTGTTAGAACGAAGACGATCGTTGTCGAGGGACCTCTATATAAGAGACAAAATGAATACCTGCCTTCAGATCGTACTTTCGTTGGACGTGTTTAACCTGTATATAATGTCTCTGACGGAGTCCTTGGAATTCCCCTTTCGGCTGGGTCAATATGCACAGTACAGCGTGTATATTCAATGTGAGCAGACATTCTCATGTTCATAACTCTGTTAACGTCTTATATTATCCCTTGATTAGTTTCTGCAGCAATTGTCCTAGTATATGAATCCCGTGAGTGCACCATAAGCTTTGTAATCTTTTCGAGCACACCAGTTTTAAGCCTATTCAATGTTATCTAGTCATCACACTGTCCCAGGAAATAAACCTGATCTGGGTATGTCTTGGTAACGACGAACACACAATATTAAACGTCCAATTCACTGCGCGCTCAGCTTGAAAGGTGGTCTATGGGGAAGGTCATATTTCTAGTGGTCCGTGCCCGTATAAGATTGCCCCAATTGAAATCGTACTCATAGGCAATCTACAGAATCGGTACTGTGGGCTACTATCATTGGTGTAGGTACCATAGATTTTTCCTTAAAATTAAATTACTGTTCCATCTGACACATGTCTGTCCATCATTAGGTTCGCATTCTACGGTACTACGGAATACACATACACCTTGTTGGTATGAAAGCCCTAACCCTGATTTTACAGCAATATTTGTACCCAACAAGACAGAAATTGTAAGCATTTACTATTAGGATTATATTACTTTTATTGACATTCAGTAATAAGTTGTAAGAGCATCTATTTTCATTTTCTGATTTAGTCCACAGCCGCCACTGACGCCGGGGACGGAAAATAGTTGTACGTTAACGTCGCGGCAAAGGTTTGTTCAATGAATTTCATTATTACCACAGGCCATCGATATTACCAATGGGCTGTCTGGACGAATATAGTTGCAAGTCTCATCGCTCAGGGTATACATCTTATTTTATCTCTATGAGACCCGGAAAGCGAGATTTACGCGATCTTGTCAGCAACTTTACAGATGCGTCTGTATGCACTCTATCAGAACAACAAGAACGTCGTTAAAATAACAGTTATCCTTTATCTCATGGTCAACTTTACGGCGGCAATAATTCTGGGCTTTTTTCTGTCGACCATGCAAGGTTAAACAAATATCTTATTAGATATATCAAGATATTGATCATTTTTATGCCTCTTTTAGTTATTACGATACCCAAAATAAATTCTGCAATGTGCATATTAGGACCTGTCCGCATCAATTACCTCCTTTTTATTTGGATGATATTCCTTTTCTTCGAGGCCTTTCTGTGCGCATTGGCTATGCGTCGTGGGATAGAAATACGGAGATCGTTTGGACCGTCTTCCTTTCACAGAAGTGGATCGGGACTAGCGGACTTATTTTTCCATGACTCTATTTTATACTTCATTGTGTAAGTCTTTTCTTGCCAAAGAAAATCGAGTTTAAAATCCTGATAAGCATGACATTTCTAGACTAAGTGCTCTATGTCTCGTCAGCTTATTCATGTATGAGTTTGCTCCAGTAAGTGGCACTGTTCTACACTTGAGTCTGCAGTCATATATCACGTTCTTATCAGATCGGTCTCAAGGAAGCTATCGCAGGATTTGACCTGGTTATTCCTGTTGTTATGGCCAATCGGCTTATTCTCAACATGCGTGGAACTGCAAGCAGGCAGTTAGAGCTGAGCGACTTTGAGTTTTATAGTACATCTGACCCCGCAGCAATGCAGTCCAATCAACGTGCACATAGCCCTATTGTATTTGCAACGCGTAGCTATCATTCTTAATATACATCGTTTAGCATAGTATTTACGCGCGGTTAGAAATTGTCTGATGCCGATATATGCCGCGCCTAGTCGGAGTTACATCGCAGAAATCGGAGTTTTTATGGGATGCTAAACTTGCCAGCACACCACTTACATACCAACTCCAACGCACTTCCTTTCAGTCCACTCACTGGTCATTCTGTGAGTATTCATTACTCATTACTTACGAAGAAAGATTAATGCAAGTCTCATCATTGGTTATATCATTGGCAATTAGGGCAGAAGAAACAATATTGACGTGAAGGCGCAGGAGTCGCTGGAACGGAGAAGAACAAACACGCATTAATGGGATGGCTTAAAGCGGCGTAGGTCCCGATTCAGAGTTTCCAAGATGGAAAGGTGAACATGCGCAAGTTGAGGTTACGTTGAATTTGACTTTCGAATGAGACTGACTGGGCTCTATTCCACAGCGCGATTACTTGGGAGGATGACTTCCTTCCCCTAGTCTCCGGTAGTGGGCATTTCTTTTGTTTGTGCGATAGGTCTCGCCTCTCTCGATCCGATTCAATACCTCTTGTCTCTGTCCCATTTTTTGAACATGGGGAATAGTCTGCTCGCAGTACGCCTCAATTTCCGCTCTCTTGGACGTTTTGGTATGACATAAGGCTTTTGATATTTTCAGGAGGCGATCTTTAGACAGGCTGTTGGCTAGCGGAAACGCCTTATCGATTATCATTTGATCTCGAGTTCGGATTTTCTAGAAGAATGCAGTGGGACGTCATCTCGAAAACCTGATATAGACGAGATACCAGGGACGACGAGGAGTGAATGGGAGCGTGCAAACACTGCGATCGTAATGGCGAATGGACGCAGTAACGATTCTGAACTCGCTGTCCTAGGTTACGCTGTACACATCGCGAACCCGAATGAACAGGGTAGCTCCCGCTGTTCGGTCCGCGCATTTTGTGTCCAAGTTAGCGATTTAATTCACATATTTTTCCTCTTGACTTTCCGTGGCCATGCGCTCCGTAGGTGCTGGCATTTATATCGGTACAACTGTCTTGCTGCATAGTATTGGGCATTTTCGATCTCCTCATGGTATGTTCCATGATTTCATTTTCTCCAAATTGTGTAAAGATTCGTGTTTCTCTATGCACTATATTCTTCAAAATTTGGTGAGTGGCATCTATTCCTCGGTATTAGAAATTATCAAGCCTTCGCTGATGAATTTTCCGGTAGCGCTTACATAGCCCCTCGCGGCGTAGTTCTTTCTGACCGCTGGCTACAGTCATGCGGGTCTATGCCAGCTATCGAGGAGCATATGTTCTGTTTTTGCCGTGTCTATGCTATGAATATTATTCAATGTTCGTTGCTCGCCGTCTTCCCTTCCTTGTAACTCGGATGTCCGGCGATTTTGGAGGATATTTATGTCGTAAAGCATGCCTTGAACATTCTATTTTCAGTTCGAGTCGCCGTCATCAAGGGAGATATAGTTGGTAGACCTTACAATGAATGAATTTCAACGACGCAAGGTGAAACTCCTGAGTCCTGTTCGAGAACCAGAAGATCACTGGAGACGAGATTAACGATGTGGACTGTGGTCTTTCGCTTCATTCTACTCGATGGAACGATGAAATTTATCTGCTCCATGTATCTGCTCCATACCGGGCGCTTACGACAGAATTTATCCAAGTTGAGGGTATCGGACAACACAAGGGGCCCAGAGTAGGAAATCAGTCTATCTAATAAGCAAAGTGCCCAATATAAATCTAGTCTCCAAGTTTCGCTTAGTACTCGGTCTCAACGTCAACATGTGCCCCCTATATCATCCACGCAAAATTCTGGTAGTGTATGTATCATTATCCTGGCGCGTGGTAACAGTGATCGCCGCTGTGAAATTTGGTTTCCTGTCGTCGCCATCAAGCTTCCTTTCCATGTAAGGTATAGTAAAGAGTCTCAATCCCTCTGTCACGTCAATTTATTCGACAAAAGCTAATGGAAGGCTGATCTCTATCCCTCGAAGGCCTCGACTCTGATGGCCATGAATAGTATGAAGAACTCGAGTGTCACTTTATTTTTAAGTCCGAGTGGCCATTTTCAGTGTCAAAAATGAAACTATCGTTCTCATGAAGTAGGTATAAAGCAAGACATTCCTTAACCAAGTCTATCCACAAATTGAATCTCTCTGAAAGAATCCATGGATAACGTCTTTCGCCTTGGACGATATGCGCAGTACGCACAGTATACCAAATGTACGTTTTAATGGTGAATTAATTTTGCTTTAATGTTCATTATGCTACCATCAGTCTCAGCGGGGATTGTCTTTGTTTATGAATACCGTGAGTTCCTAGTGAGAGTCCAATCTCACTGCATATATTAAACCTATACGTTACTATCCAGTAATTACGCTGACAGACGAGATCAACTTGATATGGGTAAATCTTTATATTATTCAGGATGTCAAATATCTTATGTTGACTTATCGTCCCCGAAGTCAGAGCGATGGTCATTGGGAAAGGCGATATTTCTGATGGTGGATCCTCGTACATGACATTGTTTCATAACGTACATGCTCACTCTGAATGCGTAGAATCGGTAGTCACCTACGGCCTAGGAGAATTGATGTAAGTTCAATGATCCTCTATGGTCATGTTGGGCGAATAACACTCGAACCTACTATGAGATTCGGATTCTATGGTAAGCAGAAGCAACAGGCTTGTACCACATCCGCAGCTGATTCCCCAGGAGCAATATTTGTTCCTGAAAAAACCAATACAGTACGCCCATACTGCCAACTCAATTTGACGTCTGCTTATCATCGTCAAATCAGTTATAGGAACATGTTCTATGATCTCTCTCTAAAACTGACGCCATCACAATATATTCGGGATAACTGTACGTCACCGTCTTATCCGATCTTTCTAATATCGCTTAATGCCATTGCAGGTCGTCGATACTACCAATGGGCAATCTGGACAAACCTAGCTGGAAATTTCATGGCTCAGGGTAGCTATTTTATGTAATTAAATCACGCTTACTAACGGAAATTCTATGCCACTACTTGGGAGTATTACAAATGCGTGTATACGCACTTTATACGTTGAACATGAAAGGTCTGGGAAGTCTAATCAACTTGTTCCGATACTGATAATATCTACCTCAGTCATTGACATTCCCGCAGTGAACGGAGCAACGTGTGTTTTAACACCGATTAGGGTCGGCTATTTGCGTTTTGTATGGATGCTATTCCTCTTTTTTGAGACATTTTTATACATCTTGGCTGTACATCGTGGTATAAAGATAGGAGATCATTAGGAATATTCTCTACCCACATGTACGGTATGGGACTGCTGGACGTCTTACTACATGACTCAATCGTATACTTCATGGTGTAAGCAATTCTCTCCATACCGTTCTTGTCATAATTTTTCAACATTTCTGCATCCAGATTAGGTTCTGTATGCCTCATCAGCTTACTCATGTATGAGTTTGCTCCACTGAGTAATAATCCACTACTTCTCTGCATGTTTTGAGAGAGTAAGCAGGTTGGTTTTAAGGAAGCCATTGCAGGATTTTACATAGCCATTGCGAATGTCATGGCAAGCCGCCTTAATCTAAACATCCGTGCAACGACTTTTCGCTACCTATGTGGCTCAATATGAGAATAATCGGAGAAAAATACGCACGTATTGCACTGAGCTTCGACTGCTTGATGGCTTATACTTGCTGGGGTGTTCAATTATGTACACCGGAAAAATGAAATCTACCTGCTACTAGGGCAGATAAGCAAGGGAACGCGTCTAGAAGCCTTGCAGGACGGCAGCTCCTGGCAAGAGTAGATACAACTACATCATCTAATCTATGTTAGTGGACCGAGCAGTCGGCCAGACTACACTGCCACATCATCAACAAAGTTTGAACGACTTCAAAAGTTCTAAATAAAAGATTGTATTAACATTATTTCATCTCATTGTGCCCATGCGTAAGAGCCTTGTGGGGGCCGTGCGCATAATTCTAGATTACGCCTTACATAGACAGTAGTACCTCCTAACATTTTTAATAAATCCTGATGGATCCACGACATGTCTCAACTTTTCCCAAGAACAGCACCTATTCAGATAGTGAACCTTCAATTTACTTAAACAAAACGTGCCGCTTCTAGTGCCCACCGAGTCACAAGCACTTACAAAGACGTTAACGAACTCTCTTCATGTATATAAGTACATTCGGAAAGCCCGCATCCATCCCCGATAACCTTGTAGGGGTTAAACTACGACAAAAATACAAACCTTTATACCGGCACCGTAGCCACCGTGTACACAGGGCTTCTATCATTGTATATCACGAAACACACGAAAGCTACCTATCTTTTGACTTGTGAAGACTGGAATGTTTGATATAATTATTTTTGCGAACAGTTCTGCTCTTCCACGCTGCCATCCTCTAGTCGGATATATGACATCCTTGATGTCTTTCTCTGTTTATCATCACGCTAGCGGGTTTCTCCGCTTCACCCTAATCCTTCCTTTTTGTCCGTGTACATGAGCTACATATACGGCCTCAACGCGCTGTATCTGATACAATATTTTTTATGTACCTGTATTTTGCGGATCTGGACGCTCTCGTATCCGCTTTGATTTGTGCTCTTCAGTCTATAGTTTCACATACACCCTGGGTAATGTCAAGATCACCGACATTGCTTTCTGGGCATGTGACAGCTCAGCCAATCAAGAGTTGTTCGTTCCCCCGACAGCTAGGGTAGCTTTAATCGAATCTCGACGGTAACTCCCCGTGTTTCCGCCTCGAAAGAATCTTGCTTCATTCTCTGAACTCACTTACTGCTGGGCAGATACGTAGAACTTACGCGACCACGACCACGACAGCGCACCAACAACAACAACTTTGACCACCACGAAGCCGGCATGCAACCATGGCGTGACGCCGCCGCCAGATCCCAGGGTTAAATATGATGTGTATCCTTTGTCTGTTTCTCGGGGATAAAGTGTTCGGGCTTGCTAAATTTGGCATCACCGAATGAACAGCAATTCGGTTACACATGTCATTTATCTAATCACTTTTTTCCCAGCAATAAATGGGTCGGCGCCACGGGTGTTCGGGCATTTCCATGCCCCATTAGGGACACATGAGACTTTTCGATACGAGATTACTAGTAGATCATTCCAACCCAAGCTAGCGTATGAGTCGAAGACATACAAAGGTTGTTTGTCCCGCGAATGATTCTCTTGTCACACGTGTTTTCTGACAGAACTTTGCTATTTCTGAGGATATGTGCTAGATATCTGAATTTTGCACATGTCAAATCGTCTTGTGAACTGATTTCTCCTTTATTGATACGATTTGTAATGAACATAAAGGAGCGGCTTAGCAGGGGTTGAATATTCAATATGTGTACTGCTAGTAGGTTTGATTGCTCGTAATGTTTACTCATTATTTAAAAATCTAGCGCAGCAGTTTTTGAATATATTATTCGGCTGATATTAGAACACATCAGGAGGTTGACTGTCCAGTTCTAGGCGCGCAGTTGTGGCCCTTCTGGAATCTTTAAGAATAACAGCAGACGGTGCCTACCATATATGGTATAGCTTAATACATTTCCCCCGGTTGCATCGATCTCACAAAAAAAAAACCTGTAAAAGACAGGTCTCCAAGAATCGGGCCAACAAAGTGCAGAGATTCTTACAAAAACTAGAGACCTGTGTATCACTCTTTACTAAGGTCATTGGCGGTCATTCCCTCTGTCGGACAGAAAATGATTACTCAGAAGGCTTTGGTATAAGTACGGAAGGCCAAGGCAACTCGTCTCTTCACCCCTCCTCTTTTATATTTGTGCTCTGTAGATTGTTTCTTGCAAAGTCTATGGATACCTTGTCTCGCTCAGATGTAGCTCAACTTGCTCAGTATAGCCATTATATTCAATGTGAATACATCTTTTGTCTCTCTTACTACCGTGGAATCTAACAGTGCCGATACTTCAAAAAGTCTCTGCAGGAATTCTCTTCGCATATGATTATGGTGAGTTACTTCGATGAGCACCTATCAGAACATTTTAATTTAATATGATCTAGTTATCACACTTCCACAAGAGGTGTATTTGATATGGGCAGGTCATTCAAGTTAAATTACGGACTCGATGACTGATTTATTTTTGCGCGTGTGCGCGTTAAGCTTGAGAGATGGTCGCTGGGGAAAGCCATATTTCTCATCGTTTGTGCCCGCAAAGAGTAAGATCATGGAGCATGTACTCATTTCTGATTTCCAGAATCGTTATTCTGGCGTAGCTACATTGGTGTAAGTCTCGGGAATCTATTTTATGTGGATAGTCTCACAATATGTTGTCATGCTATTAGGTTCGGATTCTACGGTACGAAAAGACAGCTCGTATATCCCTTTACTACACAACTTCAACACATAATCCTATAGCCATATTGACTCCAGAAAAGACCAGCACAGTAAGCGTTCATTGATGACTACACATAATGTCAGTGATTAACATGGCGATACCAGTTGTAAGAAGATATAGCTTTGTGAAATCTGTCCAAAACTGAAATTAATTTCCCCATCCCAAATAGTTGTATGACATTACCGATTCAATGGATTTTTGCTTTAACTAGAGCCTATTGTTTCAACAGGTTATCAATATTTCCACTGGGCAATGTGGACAGGTCTAGCCGCGACGTCCATGGCTGAGGGTGACTATTTTTATTTTTCGCCAACGTTGGCGCGGGAAGTCACTGCGACTAAAATTATCCCATGTTGTTCTTAGTTGTTTTACAGATGCGTGTATATGCACTATATGGAAACAGCAAGAAAGTTCTTAGAATTATGGTCTCAATATATTTCCTATGCAACTTGGCAGCCTGCTTAATTCTAGGATTTTTTGGGCCGACTATGCAAGGTCAGAGATCTTCACTTTATCAGTGTTGATCAATGACCAACACTTCTTTTAGTCGACGTCATTGCTGCAACTTCCGGATCAATATGTATCTTAGGACCTATCAGGTTCGCTTACTTTCGCCTGATCTGGGTGATAGGCATTCTATTTGAGGGATTTCTATGTGGTTTGGTTGTATATCGTGGGATGGAACTGAGAAGATCCTTCGGCTCGTCCTTCCCCTACAGGCATCGCCCAAGTTTAGCGGATGCCTTATTTCACGACTCAATCTTATATTTTACTGCGTGAGTACTTCCCTAGATACTATTTTTAGATTCTGAACTGTTTTTTGCCATTCAGATTGGAAACTATATGCTTTCTTAGTTTATTCAGTTATGAGTTCGCTCCAGTAAGTAATTATTTCATTTAATCAAGTGACGCGTACAACAACTGATGTTGTATAGATCGGTCTTAAAGAGGCTATAGCGGGGTTTGACCTAGTTATTCCCTCGATAATGGCCAGCCGACTTATCCTGAACATTCGAGGCACTGCAAGAATGCAGCTGGAACTCAGCCTCGACGATGACATCGACATTATATATCATACCGGCACACAAGAACGAACCCAAAGACAATCCTCGGGTCCAATTATATTCGCAAATCACAGCTACCTCTCGTGATATACAAGAACTCACCGTGCTTGGAGACATGTGGACAGTTGTTTCCAAAATTCGAGTAACCTAGCCTCGTTGATGCCGATTTTGCCGCTTCATAATTTGAACATGATTTCATCAATAAATTTAATGTCCGACTTTTCGTCATCAGGGTTGCACCGCTGAACGTTAAGGGCATCGCTGAACATTTGAACCACCACTACGCTTGCTATGGGTTGCCTGGATGGCTTTACACTAGTCTGAATCACAGCTTCGCGCACACGACTAAGCTTCAAGCGCTCAACGCTCGGCCACAAGGCCTCAACCCCCTCGGCCCCACTCACCATTATTGGGAAGTATTCACCCTATACAGTCTTTTCCGAGCCAAAGTAAGGAACCCAATCTTTGGCCTAATTATACGCAATTCACCCTCCCTTCCGGGTTCAAGTCCTTAATTATCAAAGATCTCACACAGGACCTCTACCAATAACATATGATCGTTTCATCAGAATTAGATGCAGACGCCGACTGATGTTGAACGCTGAGTAACGTTGAGTACTCAGTACAGTGTGGATTTTGAAGGATGTTGGAAAGGAGTTGTAACGGAATCTTAGTCAAACGTGAGTTGTCTATTCCCCTATTTCTCTCTTTTCACTGGTCCGAATGATCCGCATCCAACCGTATGTTTTGTGCGTTGCGTGCCCATCAGGAGTCCTAGTCAACGCTCAGATCTAGCGCTCAGCCTGGGCTCCACTTGCTTTCGTACATTCCACAATGCGTACATTCTCGCCACGACTCATTTCTAATATCACCACGACGCCTTCTCATGAGGTGGTTGTATCTTTGTTCATTTCTCTATAATACTGACTCGACTCTTTCTTGCTGTTCCAACACAACTGCTCCAGATATTTCTCAGAACTTACTTAGGTATGCTTAGTCAGTAATATGCACGGCGGTGGAAACCCGCTTGTATCCACCGTACCTTAGTGGAAACAAAGGGTCTATACAGTGGAATGCACAGGAATACATCTTGCGTGGACCGAGAGCAGTGGTCTGCAATGTACT
>Ga0247779_1001245_pt1 | contig 12598 bp, 15 predicted proteins | sample UWRJL221509R5_FD_179925 | JGI IMG/M metagenome (GOLD analysis project Ga0247779, IMG submission 179925) | Plant litter microbial communities from Arlington Agricultural Research Station in Wisconsin, United States - UWRJ-L221-509R-5 | ecosystem: Environmental > Terrestrial > Plant litter >...
CGCAGTGCTGGCCTTCGACCGGCGCCAGCGCGGCACCTTCAATAAGACCTTTGAGCAGTATGTCGCGACACGTGTCGGCCCGGGGCGCATCAATACGGGCAAGGCGATGCTGCTGCGTAATGGCTCGTTGCTGTCGCGTATCGAGCAGCAATATGGGGTGCCGGCGGAGATCCTGGTGGCGATCTGGGGGCTGGAGAGCGATTTCGGCAAGGGGGACATGGGCAAGCTGCCGGTCTTCCGCGTGCTGGCCACCATGGCGCATGACTGCCGCCGCACCGATCTCTTTCAAGGCGAGCTGCTGGCCGCGCTGAACATTGTGCAGCGGGGCGACCTGACGGTGCGCGATATGATCGGCGCTTATGCAGGCGAAATCGGCCAGACCCAGTTTCTGCCGTCGTCCTACATCAAGTATGGCGTTGACTTCGACGGCAACGGCCATGTGGATCTGCGGCACAGCGTGCCGGATGTGCTCGCCTCCACCGCCAATTTGCTGAAGACCAATGGCTGGAAAACCGGCGGCGACTATCACGAAGGTTCGGCCAATTTCGACGCCATGCGAGAATGGAATCGGGCAGAGATCTATCGCAAGACCATTGCCTATTTTGCTGACAAGTTGGCTGGGAAGTAAGAAAGCGCCGGGTGCAGGCAGTGCGGGTAACGACAAGCGCGTAAAGAGGATTCGGTCGATCAATGTCTGACGAGGTGTATTCCTGGCTGGCATCGCAACAGGACGCGATGCTGGCGATGATGGAGAAAGTGGTCAATATCGATAGCGGATCCTATGACAAGGCCGGCGTTGATGCTGTTGGCGAGGTCTTTGCGGACTTCTTCAGAAGCCATGAGATCGATGTCGAGCGCCTGCCAAGCGGCAACTCGGCCGGCGATATTTTCCGCGCCAGCATTCCGGGACCGGGAAACGCCCCGATCGTTTTGATGGGCCATCGCGATACTGTGTTTGCCAAGGGCGAAGCCGCGCGCCGTCCTTTTACGATCAAGGACGGACGTGCTTACGGCCCCGGTGTGATGGACATGAAAGGTGGTCTCGTCCTCAATGCTTACGTTCTTGTCGCCTTCAAGAAATTTGGCGGCAATCCGGCGCCGCTGGTGGCGCTGCTGACGTCGGACGAGGAAATCGGCTCACCCCATTCACGCCGGACGATCGAGGAGACGGCGCGCGGGGCACGGGCCGTCTATAACGCGGAGCCGGGGCGCGTGAGCGGGAATGTCGTTTCCGGCCGCAAGGGTGGCATCTTCATGGTCATGGATGTCGTTGGCAAAGCCGCCCATTCCGGCGTCAACTTCCAGGATGGGCATAGCGCCATTCATGCGCTCGCGCATAAGACTGTCGAGATCGCGGCGCTGACGGACCTGTCGATTGGGCTCACCCTGAACGTCGGACTGGTCTCAGGCGGGCAGTCGGTCAATACCGTTGCGCCATCGGCAACGGGTGAAATCGATATGCGCTACGCCCGGCATGCTGACCGGGATCGCATCGTTGGCGAGATTGAACGCATGGTCGCGAAGGAGCATGTCCCCGGGACGTCTGCGACCTTGCGCATCAAGGGCGAGTTTCTGCCATTCGAGCAGACGGTGGGAAATGCCAATCTTTTGTCGATCTACCAGCAGGCCGCGCAGCTGAGCGGCCTGACGCTGGAAGGGGAATTCACGGGCGGGTGCGCAGACTCCGGCTTTACGTCGGCGATTGGCACGCCGACGCTCTGCGGCACGGGACCGGTCGGAGGAAAGGCCCACAGTCCGGAGGAGTATCTGGAGATCGACAGCATCGTGCCGCGTGCGCAATCGCTCGCTCGGGCGGTTGCTGCGACGGCGCCCCTTAAAACCTGATTGGGATGGTGCGAAACAGGCAGCGGTATCGGTGAAGATGCCCTGCCGCTGCCGAGCGATATCGCTTCGGTCTGCCGTGGTTGTTTGCGAAAAGCCGGGCGCTTTAAGAACGAAATACCGAGACTAAAATAAAGCTCGAGCGGATGGCTCCGCCCGAGCCATTGCTGTGAAATCTACCGCGTTACTTCTTGGCCTTTTTGGCCTTCTTCGCCTTTTTGGCTTTTTTCACTGTTGTCTTCTTCGCCGCCTTCTTCGCCTTCTTGGCTTTCTTCGCCATAGCAACCTCTCGGGTTTGAGTTGACGATAACGTCAGATGAGGCTTGCTCGGCAGAGGGCCATGGTGCAGCAGCCTCGTAACAATCCGAACTGATTCGCGTGGCGTTGTCTCGTGCTTTCCAAAGTTGTGCAGAATTTATGACGCTTTCAAAGCATTGCCCGCGACCAACAGCACGTCCGTTACGGTTAATGATCGACGAAGGGTTTGAAGATGAATGTCGGAAACGGACAGAGCGTGTCTGCCTCCCGGCGAATTCCGTTCATCTTCGAAAGTGTGAGACGTCTCCTTCATGGATTCAAAACCACGCTATGGATTATACGATCGCAGTGAGATTCCGTTAAGCGTACAGGGGCAGGATGCTCCGACTTTCGGGGGAATTGCCACGTTTGCAAGCCGAAATACGGGCTTGAGCAATGTGTGGATTGAATTACGGAAGCCCGTCCGAGGGCAGAGTGCGCGCGGTTCGCGTCTTCAGGATATGATATGCTGAGTGTGCCGACATTATTTGTCGTCTTCGTCGTCAACTTTTTGGCGATCGGCGTGGTTTGGAGTTACGTCGCCCGCAGCTATCCGAATTTTGAGGCCGCCCGGTATTGGTGCGCCATGGCGTTGATCGCCGCGCTGGGAGCTGGGATATCCCTGATGCGCGGACAGATCGACCCGACTACGGCGATCCTGGCGGGCAATGGCCTGATCATTTTTGCCTGCTGCACCGGCGTAATGGGCATCAAGCGTTTCTATGGAAAGCCCGTATCGTGGCTGCCGGCCGTCGTCATCACCTGCACAAGCGTCACGTGCCTGGCCTACTTTACGATATGGCATGACGACATCGTTATGCGCATTGCGATTTATTCGACCGGACAGACATTGCCGTTGTTGCTATCGCTGAAAGATCTGCTGGCTCGCGAGAACCGCCCGGTGAGCCCCGGCGCCCGTATGGCGGTGTCCATCACAATTCTAATTACCGTGGTCCACGTCGTGCGATGGGTGGGCGCGGTATTCCAGGTCGGCGGTCCGGTGGCCCTGATCGAGTTGAATCAGTTTCAGGCGGCTATGATCGTGCTGCTGGTGTTCGCTGCGATGTCGTGGAATTTCGGTTTCATGCTGATGGCAGTCGACCGTTTGCGTGCCGAAGTGGCCGATCTGGCGATGTTTGATGATCTCACCGGCTCCGCCAACCGCCGCCAGTTGCTGTTGAGGCTCGACGAAGAATGCGCGCGCTCTGACCGAGCCATGCAGCCGTTTGCGGTGCTGGTCATAGACTTGGACGGGTTCAAGGAAATCAACGACGGGTACGGTCACGCTGCGGGAGATGAATGCCTGCGGATGTTTACCCGCGCGGTGCAGGCCCGGTTGAGAACCGGAGACCTTCTGGCGCGGATTGGCGGCGATGAATTCTGCGTCGTGCTGCCCTCGACCACGCTGCGCGAAGCGGCGATCGTCGCCCGGCAAATCGTGGAAGCCTGTCGCGATGAATGCGCACAGTGGAATAGCGCCCCCATCTCGCTGTCTGCCTCGGTTGGCGTCGCGCAATGGCGTCCGGGGATCGGTCGTCATGCCGATCAGCTGATCGCCGAAGCCGATCAAGCGCTCTACATTGCCAAGAAAGATGGCAAGAACGGTTATGCGATCCATCAGGATTTGCAGCCGTGTGAACCGACGGAAGCTGCAAAGCCTTTTCTCAAGACCGCGTGACGGCCGTTCGCTAGTGTCCCGAATCCAAAGTCCGCTCTATCGTGCCGCGGGCTCTGTAGCGGACTTTGGTTTCGAGAGAGGACACTAGTGAATCCATGATTTTAGTGTGGTTCAGATTCAGAAGTTCGCTGGAAGGACTCGCAGGAAAAATCGAGCGAATTTTTGAACTACCACACTCGCACTCGGTCAGGTTGCTTGCTGAACAGACTGCCCTTGCGAATTGTTATTTATTTATCGATTGAAAACCACGTGATTGATTGCTTGACTGGAGTGAAGATTCCTTAAGCGCTCCGGCTCATGTTCACCTCGCATCAGAGGTGAGGGAAATGACAAGCGTCATCACGGAATGGGCGATGTGCGCCTGGGAGCAGCTATAATGCTGAGCGTGCCGACGCTTTGGACCGTCTTTGTGACGAATTTTCTGGCGCTGGGTCTGGTCTGGACCTACGTCATGCGCAGCTATCCGAACTTCGATGCGGCGCGCTTTTGGACGGCCGCGGCGCTTCTCGCAGCACTTGGTGCCGCGCTGGCGATGCTACGCGACGTGATGCCTCCGCTGATCCCCTTGATCGTCGGCGGCACGCTGCTGATTGCGGCGTGCAGTGTGGCGGCGATGGGAATCGAGCGATTTTACGGGCGGCCCGTCTCGTGGCGTATTCACGCGCTGGTCCTGGCGTTCAGTCTCGCGGGCTTGTGTTATTTCTCTGCCTGGCAGCCCAACATGGCCATGCGCATCGTCACCTACTCGGTGGGACAATCCATCGTCATCGGGCTTACGCTTCCGCTGACACTCTCGCTCCAGCGTGAACGCAAACATCCCGGGGCGCGCCTGGCGGGCGGTGTTGCTATTTTGATTATCGCGGTGAACGTGCTTCGATCTGCGATGGCCGCGCTGCATATCGGCGGCGAAGTATCGATGATGCACTTCAATGCATTTCAGTCCGTTCTCGTACTTGTGTTGGTGTTCCTGTCGATGATGTGGAACTTCGGCTTCCTGCTGATGGCGATCGACAGGTTGCGCAGCGAAGTAGCAGAACTTGCGATGTCGGACGATCTGACTGGAGCTGCCAACCGCCGCCAGTTGTTGGTGCGGCTGGATGAGGAATGCGCGCGGTCCGACCGGGCGATGCAGCCATTCGCACTGCTGGTGATCGACCTCGATGGCTTCAAGGATATCAACGATGGGTATGGCCATGCTGCCGGTGACGAATGCTTGCGGCGGGTAACCCGCGCGCTGCAGGCGCGGTTACGGACCGGTGACCTGCTGGCTCGCATCGGAGGTGATGAATTCTGTATCGTGCTGCCATCGACCACGTTGCACGAGGCTGGGTTCGTTGCGCGTCAGCTCCTCGATGCTTGCCGCACTGAGCGTGTCGTGTGGCACGGAGCGTCGATAGCGCTGGCGGCTTCGATCGGTGTCGCGCAATGGCGGCCGGGTATTGGACGTCATCCTGATCGACTTATCGCGGAAGCGGACCGTGCGCTTTACATCGCCAAGAACGACGGAAAGAACGGCTATGCGCTGCACGATGATGTGTTGCCTTTAGCTCCCGCGACGGAACTCCTCAGCCAGATCGCCTGAGCTGCAAAGTCACGACCTCAACTCGTGGGGGCGCCCCTTGTGGGGAATGGAACCTCCCAAGCGAATAAAAGTTGATGGGTGTGCCCATAAGGAGTGCACACCATGGAAGAAGATCCTCGCAGGCCGCAGACAATGGCCCTTGCACCTGTGTTGATATTCGCGCTGATCCTTGCTGCGGTATTTGGTGCGGCAGTGGTGACCACACTGGATCATAAGCCTGCCGTGGTCGCGGGAGATAGCGCACCTCCAGGAACGACAGGCCTGGCAAGGCCACATCCGAAATCGGAAATACGGTAACGGAATACGCGTTGCGTCGGGTGGCGCGCCGCCACATGACGCACTACGCGATCCTTGTTTTGCTCGCCTTCATGAGTTCCTGATTTAACCTCCGTTGCGCCCATTAAGGTTGCCACGCGGGTTTCGTTGCGATGTCGCACAGACCGGCTAGCGTCGTTGCTCCGGGACATTGCAGCTACCCGGGACACTGCGTGGCGAAGACGTCGGGCGGTATATTGCGCCCGGCGGCTTCGTTTAAACCCGAGGGCGCGGTCATGATTTCCATTGGTTTTATTCGTTTTCTGGATTCGCAGAAGACCCCCATTCACAGCGAGATTTGGCATCCGTGGAATGTCATCATTCCTCGGCGAACCATCACGGGCCGATTAGCATGGGGCACTGTGTGGCGTCGCCGCGACGGCCATCACTGGATCTACAAGCAATACTTATCGAGACATTACCATGCGTGAGCGGCGCGCGCGTCCGCGCACCGTGATCTCACGGCAGGCTCTGGTGCATTTCAAGGGACAGCGTTCGGTATTTCCGTGCCACGTGCGTGATATCGCGTCTGTCGGCGCCGGTGTTCGCTTGCAGGACGTCCATATCTTTCCGCTCGAATTCGATTTGTCATTCGACGGCTTTCGCACGACGCAGCACTGCAAGGTCATATGGCGCGATAACTACTTTTGCGGCGTCGCGTTCTGACGCGCAGCACTAGCGTGGTGGTTCAGAAGTTCGCCCATTCCTCTGCGAGTTCTTCCAGCGAACTTCTGAACCTGAACCACACGAGTGCCGCGGATTTGAAGTTCTTCCGCGTGAAGCTGCAAGCTCGATGAAATCCAAAAGCGGCACTCAAATCATAGGTTTGCAAGTGTCCCTTTGATTCCGAAGTTCGCATCCAAGCAAGCTGCAAGCCCAGGCGAACTTTGGATTCGGAATATTCGCGATTAACGTGACCTGCGTCAGCGGACTTCGAGAATTTCCAGTTCGTGTTCGCCCACACGCACCGCATCGCCGACGCTTTTGCCGAACAATGCGCGTGCCAGGGGCGCGACGTGGGAGATCTTGCCCCTTGCGGGGTCCGATTCGTCTTCCCCGACAATACGGAAAGTCTGTTCACGACCATCGTCGCGCGCGAGTTTCACGGTGTGGCCGAAGCGGATGTATTCGGTGGAATCTGCGTTGTGCACGACATGCGCCGTCGCGCGCCGGGCTTCCCAATACCGCATGTCTCGCGCAGCGCGCGCGAGCGAGTCGCGCTCGTCGTCGTCTTGGGCTTTGATGAGGGCGTCGTGGGCGCGCGCAAACTCCGCCTCGATTTGGGCGAGGCCTTCTGTGGTGACGTCGTTCGGATGCTCGGAGATCGACAGCTCGGGCAAATCGATCGGACCGCTTCCATCCGGCTCCTTGACGAATGCTCTGCTCATAAGAATCCCTACACTAAAGGGTTTCGGTTTCTTTTGGACCGCGATGGTTTGACGCAACTTGCGAAAGGCCGGTGAGTTCTTATTTAGGTGGCCTTGAGAACACGGGACGCCCCTGCACCAGCATGACGGACGACAGCCTTTTTGACCGGACCACCATGCGCCGCGGCGCCCGTCGTCCGCCGATTATCGATCAGGATGGCAACGAGGTACACCCCGGTGGGGGTGGTGGCTTCGGTGCGTCCGGTTTCCATTTCAACGGTGCCGGCGACGCATTCAGCAGCATCCAGTTCGGGGCTGGTCCTTACTTTGGGCCTCTGACCCGCGAGCAGCGTTTCGCCCGGATCGATGCCCTGGCCAAGCTCCTCGATGTTGCCTTTGTCTTGCCCGGCACCAAGGTTCGTTATGGTATCGACGGCTTGATCGGGCTTGTTCCGATCGTCGGCGATCTGATCACGACGGCGATCTCGCTCTGGATCGTCCGCGAGGCGAGAGCGCTTGGCGCGCCGAAATATTTGGTCGCGCGGATGATTGCCAACACCGCGCTGGATGGTGTCGTCGGTCTGGTGCCGTTCGTGGGCGACGCATTCGACGTCATGTTCCGCGCCAACATGCGCAACATCCGCATTCTCAAACGCTGGATGGACAAGCAGCCAAGACAAGCTTGAACACGGCGAACTCAGTTACGACAGACCTGAACGAATCTGCCTTTGAGATGCGGGATTTGCAGAAGGTCCAGAACGCTCAGCCAGCCGCGCGTTGTTTTTCCTCGTCGGCCTCTTCGGCGTCAACCGACACCGGCCGGTTACGCTCGAGCGGAAATGCATCGCTTTCATACAGCGTGCGGATGCCGCTCTGATCGAAACGCGCTTCATCCACTTGCAGATAAGCACCATTCAGAGAATCGGCAGGAAGTTGTTCAATCGCGAACTGCACGGCTTCGGCTGCGGTTGAAAACCGGCGGTAGGCAAAACCGGCGCGCTTCTTCTTGCGGATCGCCGCAGGAAAGAGTTCGGCTTCGGTGTTGAAATTGAACGCAGCCATGAGCTCGGCCTTTTGATTGTTGATATATGGGAACCAACGACACGCGGGGCGCGAAAAACCGATGCCGCGCGGCGCTGTCACATGCAAGAACAGTCCCTAATATAGGCCTTTTTTTGCCGATTGCGACCCATGAATGGGGTGTATGATAAACGTGCTGAACAGATGCTCGGCGCGTTAATTATCACTTGAAAATCAAGATCATAGCGGTGCCGCCAAGCAGGACGTTTCTGCGACCCGCTCGCAGGTCGTCTCAGTTGACCGCCGCGGGCTGTTTGAACGAGGATCCACGTTCCATCGCGGCTTGGTCGATCCTTCCCGCGCTGATTGGAACCACCCTCAGTTTTGTGGAGTATGCCTCGACGTGAATGTCGTCACTCGAGGCCACTTTAATGTGGCGCACGGGGGCTTGTTCGAGTTCGCCGCTAGTGCCGCGTCGGACAGAGTACTGCCAAGCAGTCAGCATGCCGCTCTCATGCAGCGCCTTTTCAACGGCATTGGCATCCCTGCCTGCCAGTTGGTTGAGCTCTTTCGTGGTCAGACCGATAACAATTTCCTGCTTCGGCGTGGTGACCTTGAACAGGGTTACTTTGTTAACGGCGAAAGCTGGGTGAGAGATCACAGCATCGATCAACAAACCGGTCAGCCCAAAGGCCAGCACAGCGTGGCGCGACGTCGTCGACATCGAAATTTCCTTGAAGTTTTTAGCCGCGTTTCTTGTTGTTGGCGGTGCAACATAAATAGGCGACCGCCGCGACAAATTTAAGCCGCGCGCGACGCATGTCTCCTCTGCAACAATTTTGTGACGATCGATTAACCGTTACTTCGGCTGGTGTTTCAGTGCCGCCGAGTTGATGCAGTAACGCAAGCCCGTCGGTCCGGGACCATCCGGAAAGACGTGGCCGAGATGACCCTGACATTTCGAACACAGCACCTCGGTTCGCACCATGCCGTGCGAGACATCGCGTTCTTCGTCGATGCTGCCGCCGTTGACCGGCTGTGAAAATGCCGGCCAGCCGCAGCCTGAATCGAATTTGGCATCGGATTCGAACAGAGGCTGTCCGCATCCGGAGCAAACGTAAGTGCCCGGATCGAATGAGTGATCGTACTCGCCCGTGAATGGCCGCTCGGTCGCTTTCTCGCGCAGCACCGCGTATTGCATCGGCGTCAGCTCACGGCGCCACTCTGCATCGGACTTTTCGATCTTGCCGGAGCCGGGCTTGGTTTTGATCTCAGTCATGCTGCTCCCTTTTGTTTTCAGTTCGAAGCACGTGTGCTCACGAGCACCGGCTTCTCTCGATAATTTTCAGCGAAGATCTTTTTCAGATTCTCGATCTTCGGCAAATCATTGAACGCTATATAGGGTTGGTTCGGGTGCAGCGTCAGGTAGTCCTGATGATAATCCTCCGCCGGGTAGAAAGCCTGCAGTGGTTCGAGCGTTGTGGCGATCTTTTTCTTGTAGACGTTCGCGGCGTTAAGCTGCGCGATATAGGCCTCGATCACCTTGCGCTCTTGCGGATCAGACGTGAACACCGTTGACCGATATTGAGTACCGGTGTCCGGCCCCTGCCGATTCAGCTGGGTCGGGTCGTGCACCACCGAGAAATAGATCTGCAGCAACTTGCCCAGCGTGACCTTTTTCGGATCGTAGGTGATCTGAACAGATTCGGCGTGGCCCGTGGTTCCACCGCTGACAGTTTCATAATTCGCAGTGCGCGCCTGGCCGCCCGCGTAGCCCGAGACCGCTTTCACAACACCATTGGTGTGTTGATAGACGCCCTGGACCCCCCAGAAACAACCGCCAGCGAGCACAAGTGTTTTCAAGCCGTCAGTTGATGCCGCATCCGACACAGGCGGAGGAATGATGAAAGCTTCCTCGGCAGCGCGTGAGGGGACAGCGTACCACGACAATGCCAGCACGCTTGCGGTGGCGAGAGCGATGGAGGTCCGGCGGAATGAAAAGGAGCGCATGGGGATTTCCTCAGGGGGTCGTCAGGGCGCGTTTGATGGCAAAGATACGGGCCGAAACCGACAACCGTTACAATCCCATGCTCACACATGTTTGTGAACCGGGAGGGCAACGTCCCCGCTGGAGTCCGCAATTGGCTCGAATGACGGCGTTGAATCGGATGATTGACAGATGCGGGAAATATTGGAACAAATAGAGAACATATGCTCTGGACGGAGGCCATCGCTTTCGTCAAAACCCCCAACGGAGGAGCCATGTTCGAACCAGCCACGCAAAGCGAGATTGATCGCTATAACCGCGCTGTCGATAGCGCCATCGCAACCTGTGGCGGCGACCTGCGTGGAGCGATCAAGGCCCTGATTATCGCCAACGAATACCTTGAAAGAGAGTTAGGTCAGGCTCTAGATCCGGCAGCGCAGTCGTTTTTGCGGGCAAGGGCGGCATCGAAGCGGAATGTTGCGTAACTGAGGCGCGCCTACGACGCCCGCATGCCAGTCGGGTCTGCCAGCACCACATGTTCCTCGAATTGCGGCAGGTCATCGGTAATCCTGAACCAGGCCGCTTTGGAGCCAACGAAGATGTGCGCGGTCGGCCGGATCGACGGATCATCGACAAGTGTACCCATCGGAACGTGGACGAAGGCGCCATCGCGGACAACCGAATAAAGAAGCGAGCCGCATACCTCACAGTGCGCATCGTGACCGTCTTCATCGCCGTAGCGCTTCAGGCGGTCCTGGCCTTGGATCACGCGCAATTTCTCGCGTGCGATGCCGGCAAACGGTTTGAATGCTGAACCGGTCGTCCTTCGGCAATTCGAGCAATGGCAGTTGGCGGCGTAAAGAAAATCATCAGCAACCGCATAGTGGACAGTGCCGCAGAGGCATTGTCCGGTGATCGTGCGGCCGCTTGTTTCCTTCTTGTCCACTATCGGCGTCTCCGTCGGAGCCAATCGTAAGGATAGAATTACTTCATCAGTTCCGCCGCGATCGCTGCGTACATAGGCAAGCTGATTGGATCGTTTGCGGCATTCCCAGCAATGGGATGCGATGCATAACGCACGATGACCATCTCGGCTTTTGGATCGATGTAGATGCTTTGGCCGTGGATACCGCGCGCGGTATACGCGTTGTGCTCATTGTGGGTCATCCACCACATGTCGCGATAAGACCAGCCCTTTAGCAAGGCATAGCCTGCTCTGGCAAAATGATCCTTGTCAGCGCCGCTTTCGATATCGGAAACGGCGGCTTCAGGAATGATCTGTTTGCCGTTGAATTTGCCATGATTACGGATCATCTCGCCGAAGCGTGCGAGGTCGCGCAGTGTGGTGTTCAATCCGCCGCCGCCGGACTCCGTGCCGATACTATCCACCGTAAAGTAGCCATCATGCTCTGCGCCGAGTTTAGACCAGATCATGTCGGAGAGGAGGCTGGCCATAGACTGGCCGCTGGCGCGCTTGATGATCCATGCCAAGATCTCGGCGTTCGACGTCTGATATTTGAAGGCTTGGCCGTGCTCCCCGTCCTTTTTTAACGTCACCAGAAAATCGTAAAAAGTCCGAGAACCTTGATAGTTTGGTGGAGTTGGCGCTAGTCCCCCAGCGCGTGCATAGGCGAACACCTCGGCATTCGGATCGGAATAGTCCTCCGAGAATTTCACGCCAATCGTCATGTCCATCACCTGGCGGACAGTCGCATCACCGTAGGCGGAGTCTTTCAGCTCTGGCACGTATTTCGTCACCAGTGCTGCTGGATCTAGCTTTCCTTCCACCGCAAGCACCGCGGCGAGAGTACCAACGACGGATTTCGTAACCGAGAACGCGATGTGGGGCCGCTCTGGGCTACCGGCGCCGAAATATTTTTCGAATACGATCTTGCCTTTGTGCAGCACGAGAATGCCATCGGTATAGGTCAAGCCCATCGCGTCATCGAATGTCATCGACTTGCCGTCGAGTGTGGAGAAAGCGACGTTCGATAGATCGCGCTCTGCACGCGGCAATTCCACGATAGGTCCTTCGCCGCGTGAAACATTGGCCGTCGGCACCAGTTCGCGAATGTGGCTGAACGCCCAGCGCGTATATGGAAAGCGTGAGCTCGTGCCGTCGTAGAAACGGATGGTCTTGTCCGGTGGAGGCGGGAAACCTTGCATCATGCCGAGTGCGTTTGGATCGGTTTGTGCAGCGGTAGGAAACGTCTTCATCCCAGGTCCTGCTGCGTGCGCGGGCATTGCAATGCCAGTGAGAAGGAGAAGTCCGAATATCGGTGCGGTGATGCGGGCTATCATTTGCGTGTCTCCGTTTCTAACGCAGATGATTTTTGTCGTGACGCGAGGCTTCGTAGCCTATCCGAGGACGCCAGTGCCCTGGGTTTGACGTTCGTATCAGCATTGCGGCGAGTTGTCATCACGAACGTCAAATCCAAAAGCGCACTGGTTTCATTAAGTTGCTAGTGTCCTTCTGGTTCTAACGTTCGCAAACGAGAGTGCTGCAAAGT
>Ga0247779_1001246_pt1 | contig 12596 bp, 11 predicted proteins | sample UWRJL221509R5_FD_179925 | JGI IMG/M metagenome (GOLD analysis project Ga0247779, IMG submission 179925) | Plant litter microbial communities from Arlington Agricultural Research Station in Wisconsin, United States - UWRJ-L221-509R-5 | ecosystem: Environmental > Terrestrial > Plant litter >...
TGCCTGCGATGATCGCGACTGCCACCGCCAGGATGATCCCATAGCGAATTGCCCTGTTCAGGGGCGATGTTGGGATCACGATGATGCTTCCTTCTTCTGCAGGCGGGACGGCGCAGCGTCGGCCCCGACACTACCGGCCGCGTCCCCCGGCGCGCCCGCGGCGGCATCCAGTGGATCGAGACGTGCGATCGTCGCGTCGGCGACATCGTCATGGGTCTCGGCGAGCTGCGCGGCCGCCTCGGTGCGCTTGCGCTTCGACAACGGGGAGAGCGTGACGATGGTTGTGACGACGAAGCCGACCAGGAGGAACGTCAAAGAACCCCACCACGGCATGAACAGGAAGCTCAGCACGCCGATCGAGGCGACCGCCGTCCACGCGTAGAAGATCAGGACGGCATGGAGGTGCGAGTGCCCCATGTCGAGCAGGCGGTGGTGCAGGTGCTTGCGATCGGCACTGAACGGCGACTTGCCAGCCCTGAGGCGCCGAAGCACGGCCAGCCCGAAGTCGAGGAGCGGAACGACCAGGATGGCGACGGGCAGGATGACGGGGATGAACGCGGCGAGCACGTCGCTGTGCCCGATCTGGCCAGCCTGCACCCTGATCGGGTCGATCGCGCCCGTGACGCTGATGCCGGACACGGCCATGAGCAGCCCGACGAGCAGCGCGCCCGCGTCTCCCATGAACATCTTCGCCGGGTGGAAGTTGGTCGGCAGCAACCCGATGCACGCGCCGACGAGGATCGCCGTCACGAGCGCCGCCAGGTTGTAGTAATCGAGGTTTCCGCCGGACTGCTGCAGGTAGGTGTAGACGAAGAAGACGCCGTTCGCGATGATCGCGACGCCGGCGACGAGGCCGTCGAGGCCGTCGATGAAGTTGACGGCATTCATGACGAGCACGACGGCGATCACGGTGTACAGCAGCGAATTGAAGGGCGAGAAGACGACGATGTCGCCGAACGGCAGGTATTGCACCTGCGTTCCGCCGAACGCCAGGATGCCTGCGGCGATGAGCTGCCCGGCGAGCTTTGTAACCCAGTCGAGGTCCCAGATGTCGTCGATGACTCCGATGACCACGACGATCAGGGCGGCGAGCAGGATCGTCAGCAGCTGCGTCGAGTCGGAGAAGACGGCACGCAGCTGGGGAACGAGCGCCGCCGCGCCGAAGGCGACGAGCACCCCGAGGAACATGGCGACGCCGCCGAGGCGCGGTGTCGGCCTCGTGTGGACATCGCGCTCGCGGATCTTCGGATAGAGCCGGTAGCGCGTGCTGAGCCTCAGGATGAGGATCGAGAGCAGCCACGTGACGAGGGCGGCGACCGCAGCGACCAGCAGGTAGAAGACTATTCGCACCGATCCGCCCCCACGACGTCGATGATCGCCTGGTCGGAGATGACCCCGTGCCGCACGATTCGCAGCTTGCCGTCCGGGCGAACGAGACCCGTCGCATCCACGATCGTCGAACCCGGGTCCGGTGCCCCATCGTGCTCGGCGCCGACGCGACCGTCGTTGAGGTAGACCGCGATGCTCTCGCCGAGCGCCGCGATCGCCTCGTCGGCCGTCGAGGCCGCGGGCTCCCCCGTGCGATTCGCGCTCGACACCGCGAGCGGGCCGGTGTCCTCGAGCAGCTCAAGGGCGACGCGGTTGGCCGGCATCCGCAGCGCGACCGTTCCGTTCGTCTCCCCGAGATCCCAGGCCAGCGACGAGCGCGCGGGAAGAATCACGGTGAGGCCGCCCGGCCAGAACGCCTCGACGAGCGCCCGCACCTCGGCCGGCACGTTTTCCGCCAGCGCGTCGAGCGTCGCGACGCTCGGCACAAGCACGGGAGGAGGGGATGTCCGCCCGCGCCCCTTGGCGTCGAGCAGTGCCTGGACCGCAGACGGGGAGAACGCGTCAGCGGCGACTCCGTAAACGGTGTCCGTCGGAATGACGATGAGTTCTCCGCGGCCGATCGCCGCACGGGCGAGGCGCATACCGGTAAGCAACTCGGTGCTGTCCGAGCAGTCGAATTCAGGGGCCATGTCTCGTACATCGTAGTCGCGTCATCCTGCGCTCCTCCTTCGGCTAGCGTTGATCGTTAGTGGACCTTTACCTCTTCGATTTCGACAAGACGCTCTACGCGTACGACTTCAGGAAGCGCCTGCCCGCGCTCAGTCGTCTCAGTGGCGTCAGCCAGTACCACCTCGCCAAGACATGGTGGGCGGCGGGCTGGGAAGTTCGCGCGGAGCTCGGCGAACTCGGCAGGGCGGAGGACTATCTCGACCGGTTCGCCGAGGTCACGGGGGCGCGGCTGACTCTCGACGAATGGTGCGAGGCCCGGCACGAGGCGTCGACCCCGAATCCGGGAGTCGTCGACGCGCTGCGTACCGCAGCGACCCTCGGCGCCGTCTCCCTGTTCTCCAACAACCCACCGCCCTTCCCCGCGACGCTGTCTCACATGGCACCGGATGTCGCACAGATCCTCGGCCCGAATGTCCTGGTCAGCTGCGAAATCGGCATCCGCAAGCCCGACCCCGCCGCGTACCGGGCCGCGCTCCAGCACTACGACACCGCCGCATCCGACGCGTTCTTCGTCGACGACAGTGCCGCAAATGTCGCGGGGGCCCGCGAGGTCGGCATCACGGCGTTCCAGTACACCGGCGAGGCGGATGTCCCCGCCCTCGACGCCGCGATCCAGGCTTTCGCGCACCGCTCCTAGCGCGCCCGGCTCACCGGCTCATCGAGTCGGCGTTGACCCATCTTCGTTAACTGTGTATGGTCTACACATTGCGTATTGCATACACAATGTGTGAGGCGTACACAGAACACACGAACGAAGGGACTACCGATGACAACACCAGATTCCGTCATCACGGCGCGGGGGCTTCGCAAGTCCTACCGCGCGACGACGGTGCTCGACGGCGTCGACCTCGACGTCGGCCGCGGCCAGATCTTCGCCATGCTCGGGCCGAACGGCGCAGGCAAGACGACGACCGTCAACATCCTGACGACCCTGATCAAGCCGGATGCCGGCACGGCGTCCATCGCCGGATTCGACGTCGTCCGGGACGCGGCGGCAGCCAGGAGCGCGCTCAGCCTTACCGGCCAGTTCGCGGCGGTCGACCCGTTCCAGACGGGGGCGGAGAACCTCGCCATGATGGCCGGGCTCTCGCACCTCGGCCGCGCGGAAGCGCGCAGGAGAGTGGCAGAGCTCCTCGAGCAGTTCGATCTTGGAGCCGCTGCGGGCCGGCAGGCAGGCACGTACTCCGGCGGGATGCGGCGCAGGCTCGATCTCGCGATCAGTCTGCTGGCCGCTCCTCCCGTCGTGTTCCTCGACGAGCCGACGACCGGCCTCGACCCGCGCTCGCGCAGCCAGATGTGGGGCGTCGTGCGCGAACTCGCGCAGGACGGCACGACCATCTTCCTGACCACCCAGTACCTGGAGGAGGCCGACCAGCTCGCGGACTCGATCGCCGTGCTGAACGCGGGCCGGATCGTTGCGGAGGGAACGGCCGACGAGTTGAAGTCCGGCCTTCAGGGCGATCGGGTCGAGCTGAGCTTCGACGGCCTGCCTGCCTACCGGGCCGCGCTCGAGGTCGACTTCGGCCACGGCGCCGACTTCGATGAGGAGCGCTGGAGCGTCTGCGTTCCCGCGGCCGACCCCGTCGCGGTCACGCGTGCGCTGCTCGCACTGACCGAGCGCAACGCAATCGCGGTGCGCGGAATCGACATCCTGAAGCCGACCCTCGACGACGTATTCATTCACCTGACGGGCGCTGGCGCGTCCGTCGCAACCAAGGAGGTGGCGGCATGACCGCGATCGCACCAGCACGAGTATCCGCACCATCGCCCATTTCGCCCACGCGTCGCCAGCCGACTCGTCGACCGCTCCGCGACATTGCAGCCATGACGGCGCGAGAATTTCGTCGCACCATCCGCAGCGTCGACATGCTGGTCACCTCCCTCGTCATCCCCGTCTCGATCATGCTCGTGTTCGTGGTCGTCTTCGGCGGCGCGATCGAGAAGGACGGCCACTACATCAACTACGTCGTTCCCGCGACGCTCATCCTCTGCACCGGTTTCGGTTCTGCCATCACGGCCGTCTCCGTCGCCAAGGACATGAAGGAGGGCATCATCGACCGATTCAGGACCATGCCGATCTTCGGTGCGTCTGTGCTGGTCGGCCACGTCGTCGCGAGCATCGCGCGCAACCTGGTCTCGAGCGCTCTCGTGATCGGCGTCGCGTTCCTCCTCAGCTTCCGACCGAGCGCCGACCTCGGCGGCTGGGTCCTCGCGATCCTCTACCTGGTGCTCGCGATCACGGCATTCACCTGGATCAGCTGTGCGGCCGGGCTCCTCCTCAGCGAGGAGGCGGCGGGGAGCATCAACTTCGTCTTCCTCTTCCTGCCGTACGTCTCGAGTGGGTTCGTCGGGGCCGACACGATGCCGACCTGGCTGCAGGGCTTCGCCCAGAACCAGCCGTTCACGCCCATCATCGAGACGCTCCGCGATCTCGTGAGCGGACAGGATGCATCGGGGTACGTCTGGGCCGCGCTCGCCTGGCTGGTCGGCCTGCTGGCCGTCGGATACGCGGCATCCGTCGTGTTGTTCCGCCGCCGCGTCGCACACTGACCCGCTGATCCCCCCTGCTCCCCCAGCTCCCCCGCTGATTTACCCCGAGGGGCGGCGTGTTGCCCTTGCCGAGCGCGTTGTAGGGCGACTGGCCGCCCCTCAGCCGAGATGGAGCGGGGAGTGTGAGGGCACCATAGGATTTGATTCCGAAAACAGGAGCACCATGGATCCCCTGAACGACGAAGCACTCCCCCGGGCCATCGCCCTCGCGTGGGGCGTCGCGGCGAGCCCACAGCGAGGTCCGAGGCGCGAGCTGAACATCGAGCGCATCGTCGAGGCCGCCGTCGCGATCGCCGACGAGCAGGGACTCGGCGCCGTTTCGATGTCCAGCGTGGCGACCGCCCTCGGTTTCACCACGATGTCGCTGTACCGCTACGTCACGGCCAAGGACGACCTCGTGCTCCTGATGCAGGAGGCCGCGCTCGGGGTTCCCCCGCTGTCCGTGACGGAGACGGATGACTGGCGTGAGGGGCTCACCCGCTGGTACAGGGCCAGCCTCGAGATGTACGCGGAGCATCCGTGGGTGCTCGACGTCAACATCTCGGGCGAACCGAATACGCCGAACAACCTCGCCTGGCTCGACGCCGGGCTCGGCGTGCTCGAGCAGACCTCGCTCGATGACACGGCGCGGCTGTCCGCCGTGCTGCTGGTGAGCGGCAACTCGCGCTGGGAGGCGCAGGTCCTCCGGGGCCTCGACCGCGACGCGACAGTCGATCCCCGGCTTCTTGCGAGCCTGGTCACAGCCGACCAGTTTCCCCACCTGCACCCGGTGATCGCGTCCGGGGCATACGACGCGGAAGACAACCCGTTCGAGTTCGGCCTGTCGCGCATCCTCGACGGCCTCGAGCACTACATGGCGGCGTCCCCCGCGACGGTCTCCCCGGTCGCGGCACCCGACGACGCAAGGGATCTCGCGCGGGACGAGCGCGTGAAGAAGGCACGGGCCCACGTCAAGGATGTCGAGGCCAAGCTGCGGGACGCGCGGCAGAAGGAGCGCGAGGCCGTGACGAAGGCGCGCGAGGCGCTCGCGAAGGCCAGGGATCGGGACGCCCGCGCGTGAGCGCCGGCTAGAGCCGCAACCGCTCGGCCTCGGCGACGGCCTCCCTGGCCCAGCGGCCGAGCAGCGCGAGGCCCGTCCAGCGGGCGGCACTCAGCTCCATGATGTCGACGACCGCACCGCCATAGCCCTTCTGTTCGTCGTTGTCAGCGTTCTGCAGCAGCCGGGGAGCAAACCAGTCGTACTTGATCGCGCTCGCGTGGATCGCGAGGCGCACGAGGCGGTCGTCCCCGGACCAGCCGCTCTCCCGCAGCCCCGCGATGTAGTGCGCTGGGAGGGTCTCTTCGAGCTCCGGCAGCACGGAGACCGGAAGCCCGAGGTCGAAGATCGAGTCCGGGATGAGGTTGCCGATGTCTTCCCCGATCGCGCCGTCGCCCGTGAACGACCAGTCGATGAGGCTCACGGAGTCGTCGGTGGCGAAGACGTTATTGGGGAAGAGATCGAGGTGGCAGATCGTGCGCGGCAGCGACTCCGCGATGGCGAGAAGGCGGAAGCGGTTCGCGTGCATGGCGAGGATGTCCGCGCGGATCTCGTCGGTGACAAACGGAGCGGCATAGCGCCTGCTCCAGAGGGATTCATCCCCCATCGCCGAGTGATCGGTGCGCCCGGATGTCGACCAGAATCGCAGGAACCCGCGGCTCAACCACGGCTCGGCAGGCAGATCGCTCCTGCCCTGGCTTCGTCCAAGGATCGTGGCGAGGCGCTGCAGGTCTTTTACGGTGATCGTGGCGGCGGTGCGGCCGGCCAGCGCGGTGAGCTCGAGCTGCACGCCGTCGCTCGTGGTGGTCGAGCGCAGCAACTGCGGAGCCCCGAGTCCGAGCCGGGCAGGCAGGCCGGATTCGTAGACATCCGCTTCCCTGCGCCAGTAGAGCGCATCGGTCGGCTCTGCCGATGGCGTCCACCACGGGAGGGCATCGGCGCTGCGACGCAGCTGCTTGACGATGACGTCGCCGTCACGCCATACGCCGCCCGTTATGCCGCTGAGGGTGTTGTAGAGCTGAACTTCGCGGGGCACGATCAGCCAGATTAGCGCCTAAGCGCGGTGGTGGCGCGATCCCGGCCGAGCAGGTCCTTGTGGGTCGCGACGGCCATCCAGCCATCCGCCCGCAGCAACTCCGCGATGTCAGGGCCCTGCAGCTCGCCGTGCTCGAGCACGAGAACGCCGCCGGGGCGAAGGAGGCGCAGTGCACTCGTCGAGACCTGGCGCACGATATCCAGGCCGTCCTCGCCGCCGTAGAGCGCGAGTTCCGGGTCGTGCAGCCGCACCTCCGGGTCGCGCGGCACCGCCTCCTGCGGGATGTACGGAGGATTGGATGCGACGACATCGACCGTTCCATCGAGCTCGGGGAGGGCGTCGGCGAGATCACCGTGCACGACGGTCGCGTTGGTTGCACCGGTGCGGTCGCGGTTCCTCGTCGTCCACGGCAGGGCATCCGCCGACTTCTCGACGGCCCAGACGCGGGAGTTCGGAACCTCCGTGGCGAGCGAAAACGCGATCGCACCGCTGCCGGTTCCGAGGTCGACCGCGATGGGTTCGGCCGTCGGGACGGCGCGAAGCGCGTCGACCGCGAACTGCGTCACCTGTTCGGTCTCCGGGCGGGGCACGAAAACTCCGGGGCCGACTTCGAGCTCGATTGATCTGAACCACGCGCGGCCAGTGATGTGCTGCAGCGGTTCACGGGCGGAACGCCGGGAGACCATGTCCTCGATCGACGCAGCGGCCGCGTCGTCGATCTCCGCGCCCGTGATCGCCTTAGCCTGCACCTCGCCGCGACTGAGGCCGAGGGCGTGTCCGACGAGAAGCTCCGCGTCGACAGTCGGCGTCGGGATGCCGGCATCCGCCAGCCTGGCCGACGCTGTGGCAAGCAGGTCTTCGAGGCCCGCCACGGCTACTCGTCTGAGCCGAGATCGGCCAGTCGCGCCTCTTCGTCGAACCGGATGCACGACTCGATGACCGGCTCGAGTGCGCCGTTCATCACCTGGTCGAGGTTGTATGCCTTGTACCCGGTGCGGTGATCGGCGATGCGGTTCTCCGGGAAGTTGTAGGTGCGGATGCGCTCCGAGCGGTCCATGGTGCGGATCTGGCTCTTGCGAGCATCGGATGCTGCGGCGTCCAGTTCTTCCTGCTGGCGTGCGAGAAGGCGTGCACGCAGCACGCGCATCCCAGCCTCGCGGTTCTGGATCTGGCTCTTCTCGTTCTGCATCGACACGACGATCCCGGTGGGGACGTGCGTGATGCGCACGGCGGAGTCCGTGGTGTTGACCGACTGCCCGCCCGGCCCGCTCGATCGGAACACGTCGATCCGAAGGTCGTTCTGGTTGATCTCCAGCTCCTCCGGCTCATCGACCTCGGGGAACACGAGCACACCGGTCGTCGAGGTGTGGATGCGGCCCTGCGACTCCGTGGCGGGCACGCGCTGCACCCTGTGCACACCGCCCTCGTATTTGAGATGCGCCCAGACGCCCTGCGACGGGTCGGTTGCATTCGACTTGAAGGCGACCTGGACGTCCTTGTACCCGCCGAGATCGCTCTCGGTGCGGTCGAGCAGCTCGTACTTCCAGCCTTTCGATTCCGCGTAGTGCATGTACATGCGAAGCAGATCAGCGGCGAACAGGGCGCTCTCGGCCCCCCCCTCACCGCCCTTGATCTCCATGATCACGTCGCGGCCGTCATCCGGGTCGCGCGGGATCAGCAGTCGACGAAGGGCCTCCTGCGAGACGGCGAGGTGCTCCTCCAGGGAGGGCACCTCTGCGGCGAAGGCCTCGTCGTCACGCGCGAGTTCGCGCGCGGCGTCGAGGTCGTCGCCCGCGTCCTTCCACATCGTGTACGCGGTGGAGATCTTGTTCAACTCCGCGTAACGGCGGTTCAGCTTCTTGGCCTTGCCCGCATCGGCAAAGACTTCGGGATCAGACAGCTGCTTCTGGAGATCCTCGAGCTCGGCCAGCAGCGTTGCTACTGACTCGAACATCTAGTCCTCTTTGTGTGCGTGGCTGGCGGTACCGGAGTGACCGTTGGTGGTCGGCGCGGGAAGCGACTTCTGGATCTGCATGAGGAACTCGACGTTGGACGAGGTCTCCTTCAGCTTGCCGAGGACGATCTCGAGTGCCTGCTGGGGCTCGAGCCCGGCGAGGGCGCGACGCAGCTTCCAGGTGACCTTGACCTCCTCGTCGCCGAGGAGCATCTCCTCGCGACGGGTGCCGGAGGCGTTCACATCGACGGCCGGGAAGATGCGCTTGTCCGCCAGCTGGCGCGACAGGCGGAGCTCCATGTTGCCCGTTCCCTTGAACTCCTCGAAGATCACCTCGTCCATCTTGGACCCGGTCTCCACCAGCGCGGTGGCGATGATCGTGAGAGAACCGCCCTCCTCGATGTTGCGAGCGGCTCCGAAGAAGCGCTTCGGCGGGTAGAGCGCCGACGAGTCGACGCCCCCGGAGAGGATGCGACCGGATGCCGGGGCGGCCAGGTTGTATGCGCGGCCGAGGCGGGTGATCGAGTCGAGGAGCACGACGACGTCGTGACCGAGCTCGACGAGGCGCTTCGCGCGCTCGATGGCGAGCTCTGCGACCGTCGTGTGGTCTTCTGCCGGGCGGTCGAAGGTCGAGGCGATGACCTCGCCCTTGACCGTGCGCTGCATGTCGGTGACCTCTTCTGGCCGCTCGTCGACGAGAACGACCATGAGGTGGACCTCGGGGTTGTTCTTCGAGATCGCGTTGGCGATGGCCTGCAGGATGAGCGTCTTGCCCGCCTTGGGAGGCGAGACGATCAGCCCGCGCTGGCCCTTGCCGATCGGCGACACGAGGTCAATGATGCGGGTCGAGAGCTTCTGCGGCTCGGTCTCGAGGCGCAGGCGCTCCGACGGGTAGAGCGGGGTCAGCTTGCCGAACTCGACGCGGTTCGCCGCCTCTTCGACCGGAAGGCCGTTGACGGAGTCGATGCGCACGATCGCGTTGTACTTCTGGCGACCCTGGCTGTTGTCGCCCTCGCGCGGCTGGCGGATGGCGCCGACGACGGCGTCGCCCTTGCGGAGGTTGTGCTTCTTGACCTGGCCGAGAGAGACGTACACGTCATTGGCGCCCGGCAGGTAGCCGCTGGTGCGAACGAACGCGTAGTTGTCGAGGACATCCAGGATGCCCGCGACGGGAATCAGGATGTCGTCTTCTGTGATCTCCGGCTCGAAGTCATCGCTGACGGGGCCGCGGCCGCGCTTGCGGTCACGGTAGCGGTTGCGACCGCCGCGCTCGCCATCCTGCGCGTCCGCAGCCTGCTGCTGGCGCTCAGTGCCTTCACGACCGGCGTTGTTGCCGCCGTTCTGCTGGCGGTTGCCCTCGTTCTGGCCCTGCTCGGCCTTGCTCTGGTTACCGTTGTTCTGGTTGCCAGCGTTCTGGTTGCCGTTGTTCTGGTTGCGGGAGTTCTGGTTGCCGCCGCGCCCACCATCGTTCTGGCCAGCCTGGTTCTGTGCGCCCTGGTTCTGGCCGCCCTGGTTCTGGTCGGCCTTCTGGTTGCCGTCCTTCTGGCCACGGTTGCGATTGCGGCTGCGGCTGTTGCGGCCACCGGCCTGCTCGCCGTCTGGCTCGCCACTGTGCGCCTGCTCGTCGTTCGACTGCTGCGCAGGGACGAGCTGCTCGCCAGAGTCCGACTGCAGTGTCGCAGCGTCGATGTCCGGCTCCTGCTCGGCGACGTGACCCGCTGCGGCAACCGGAGCCGCATCGACGGTGAGGTCGGCTTCGACCTCTGGGGCACCCGCAGGCGCCTGCTCACCCGCGGCCTGCGCAGCGAGCGCGTCCGCGGTCGTCGCACGGCGCGGGGCACGCTTGCGCGTGGCGGGCGCTGCCACGACTGCCTGCTCGGTGCTGGCCTGCTCGGTGCTGGTTTCTTCTGCGGGGGCTGCCTCGATGGCGGCCTCCGGCTGGTTCAGGTCTTGTGCCTGCTCGTTGTTCAGGTCCTGGTCAAGGGCATCCACGAGTTCTCCTTTGCGAAGTTTGGAAGCGCCTGCGATACCGCGCTCGTTGGCGAGAGCAAGAAGCTCCGGCAGGCGAAGGGCGGTCAGGGCGGCGCGGGAATTCGCGCCCGAGGCGCGAACGTTGACGTCAGTCACGAAAAAAGGGTTCCTTTCGACTCTGGGCGAAATGTCCCAGAGGTAAGCGGGCCGCACGTTCGCTGGACTGAGGCGGGTGAGGCTGACGGGGTTCCCCGCGCCTTGCAGATTCAGAACTGCGTGTTAGCGACTGCTAGATAAATTGCTACCTGGGGAGCTCGCGGCGTGGGCCACGGCTTCTACCGGGTGCGGCACCACTGTAGCACCTTTGAAGTCGACGGCCAGCATCAGCGACTGCCACGGCAGGTCGCCCGAGCGCTTGACGAGGTCGGCAGCCACCAGTCGCTGCGCCGGATCGCTGCAGAGCACAAGGATGGATGGCCCGGCTCCCGACACGACGGCTGGCAGCCCGTTCGCCCGCAGCACCCTGAGCAGCTCGTCCGTCTGCGGCATCGCTGCGGCACGATAGCCCTGGTGGAGCTTGTCTTCCGTGGCGACGAGCAGCAGCTCGGGGCTCTGGATCAGCGCGGCGATGAGGAGCGCCGATCGCGACACGTTGAAGATCGCGTCCTCGTGAGGCACGGATGCCGGCTGGAGACTGCGCGCGAGCGCCGTCGACATGGTGGTCTCCGGCACGACGACGAGGGGCGAAACGCCGCGATGCACCATCAGCTTCTTGAACTGCGGACCCTCCGGGGTCATCCAGGCGATCGTCAGTCCGCCGAACAGGGCTGGCGCCACGTTGTCCGGGTGACCCTCGAGCTCCGTCGCGAGGGCGAGGAGCGCGGCCGAGTCGATGTCGACGATGTCGTCGAGGAGTCCCTTCGCCGCCATGATCCCCGAGACGATTGCGGCGCCGGACGAACCGAGTCCCCTGCCGTGCGGGATCGAATTGTGCGCGATGAGATCGAGGCCGGGCATCGGCTGGGCGTACGCCGCGAAGGTATGGGCGATCGCGCGCACGACGAGGTTGCTGTCGTCGACGGGCACCTCTCCCTCACCGACGCCGATGACGGTGACGTGGGCGCCCGGGTTCTCCCGGACAGTCACGGTGAGCTCGTCGTACAGCGAGAGAGCAAGACCGAGCGTGTCGAACCCCGGGCCAAGGTTGGCGGTCGTCGCGGGAACCTTGACGAGAACCGACCGCCCGACCGGGAGGGTCATGCCCCGCTCAGTCCAAGCACGCCGGCAACCTCTTTCGTGTCCGCAGCCACGATCGTTGGCTTCACGTCGGAGCCGTCCGGGGTGCGCAGCGCCCACTGCGGGTCTTTCAGGCCGTGGCCGGTGACCGTGAGAACCACCGTTGCGCCCTTCGGGATCGCGCCGGCATCCGACCGCTCGAGGAGGCCTGCGACGCTGATCGCCGACGCTGGCTCGACGAAGATGCCGACCTCGGCCGAGAGGATCCGATGCGCCTCGAGGATCTTCTCGTCCGTGATCGAGCCGAAGTATCCGTCGCTGGTCTCCCTGGCCTCGGTGGCAAGGTGCCAGGATGCCGGGTTGCCGATGCGGATCGCGCTCGCGATGGTCTCCGGGTTGGTGACGACGTGGCCGAGCACGATTGGCGCGCTGCCCGCGGCCTGGAAGCCGAACATCCTCGGAAGCTTCGTCGATTCGTTTCGGGCCAGCTCTTCGCTGTAGCCGCGGAAGTATGCGGTGTAGTTTCCCGCGTTGCCGACGGGGACGATGTGGAAGTCCGGCGCATCACCGAGTACCTCGACGACCTCGAACGCCGCCGTCTTCTGGCCCTCGATGCGGTCGGGATTGACCGAGTTCACGAGGTGCACCGGGTAGTTGTCCGCGAGGTCACGGGCGATCGCGAGGCAATCGTCGAAGTTGCCCTGCACCTGCAGGAGCTCGGCGCCGTGGGCGATCGCCTGGGCGAGCTTGCCCAT
>Ga0247779_1001247_pt1 | contig 12594 bp, 8 predicted proteins | sample UWRJL221509R5_FD_179925 | JGI IMG/M metagenome (GOLD analysis project Ga0247779, IMG submission 179925) | Plant litter microbial communities from Arlington Agricultural Research Station in Wisconsin, United States - UWRJ-L221-509R-5 | ecosystem: Environmental > Terrestrial > Plant litter >...
TGGGTTTCTGCTCGGATAGATTACGACATATATGTACGTACTTACATCGGCGTCGGTCTGACGACTACCTGAGAAGCGGCCGTACACAGTAGGAATTTATCTTTCCGAAACAAGGCCACCTATGATGGAGAACAGGGTTCAATTTCTCTAAATCTTTTTTGTTTACGCCACATCATTGATTTACATATACTGATGATATCATTTTTGCACGTAAAAATACCGCAATGGGGATGTTTCAGGATGTCAGCATAAACAAAAACAGCGACATCAAAATTCACCAAGGTTGAGTCGGCAAAATCTCAGTCACTTCAAGTTTTGATCGGAATTTAATTCCTGTACATATGTCAGACATACAGGTACATCTCTATATTTCCATAGCTTCGGTTCTTTTATATGGCATGAACTTGAGATGAAATTTTACGAATATGTTAGATATGCAAGGATCAAAAACCGAAGCGAGTATTGTTGGCGCTCCAGCTTTTAGCGGATAATGCCGATGCATGCCCGCTTGCCGAGACGGTATCAATCATCGCTGATGTTCGCTTTTTTACATGGTTTTTAGATGATTAGTACAAAGATACGGCGGCATGGTGTTTGGCGACCAGTCGCCGTGATTTAAATTATGTAGTCAGGAATCTCACTCTGAAAGCCTTTCTGCCATGTATGGTCCCTTAGACTTCCGAGAGCTAACCTCTGCGTGTAAGTACTAGTCAGGAAAAAAAAAAGAATCAGAACAAGCGCTTGCCGTATTGATATCGTCTAAGCCCTCCCTTTGCTGAGTAATCACAATATCTACACACGCTAGTAAGTTAATCGTATTCGAGAATAAGATGAACTTGTGACACAGTACTCTTCGCCTCGGACTTGCTACTAGTGTCGCAGTCCACCTAAGGAACAACATTAGAAGGTTGTCTTTATTGATGTCATTGATTATTGTGAGACGCACGCTGGAGTTTGTGGCAAAGTGTGGCCCATGAATATTCGAAACGGTGAGGTGAAAGGAATTCATGTCTCTGGAATCTACACTTGTGTTGTAGGTGCGTCCTGGTCGGGCGTTGAGTCTGTAAGCAAGAGTTGTCTCAGTTAATATCGAATTAGCGGTCTTTGAGACATACAAAGCAACTGTAGTTTGTAGGTAATTAGACTTCTTCACCAAGTTGTATCGAGTAGACTCACTTGTAGTAATAACGTATAGCTTCGAAAGAGACATGTGAACGGGCATCCTAGAAGTTAAATGAAATCTGTCGAATAATGTCGCGCCCGGAAATATTATTGCACACACCAGAAAAGGTTAGTTGGGTTAACGCAGTACATGAGCATGAAAGTTAGGTCCGATATCGTTACCAGAAGTCCTCGGCCTACGGTAAATGCTAGGAGGTTCTTGAGTATGCTGGTCGTCCTGCGATATTCTTCGTCAGTGATTTTGTAATCAAAAAGATGGTGTCCACCTACGATTTTACCTGACTTTGAGACCGAGCCGTGAAGAAATTTATGGACAAAACTAGTGTCGCGAGACTGTCCGCAACAATGGTCGCGGCCTGATAAATCCCGGCGCTTATCTACAGGAAAGTATGCATTTAATCATGACAAATATATATTTGGTATCAGATATACCTTGATTTCTGGTAGAGTTAGGTCCGTCACGTTCGCGTGCTTGACTTGCTGTCCAATTGTATCTTAACATCAAATAAGCGGGAAGTCATCCTGAACGATACAATACTCAACACAGGCTGGAGCCTAAAGTTCAAGTTCAACGAGTTCAGTACATGCTCGTACAGTCATTGTATACATACCAAACGCAATAGTTGCAGTCAGACACTATATAAAGATCTTAGTCATAATATGGGTGGTTGGAATTATATCTGACTGACAATAGTACCCGCTATCCAATAGTTTCCCGGATTTACTGCAGTATCGACCACCGTCCAATAATTACCTCACATGGCCCATGAAAACGTCATTAAGGCTAAACTCACATAGATGTACACGGCTAGCCAGGAATAGATGGACACTGTCAAAAATACATATCTGTCAATTTCTACTCATGGCCCATTGATTGAAATACCTCACAGGAAGACGATGATCACCGTGATTGCAAACTCAACCAGAAATGCACTGTTAACGGTGACTAGGACGAAGAGGTTACCAAAATGCTTGACCTATTAATCAAAATATTTCAGTAATTATGTCCTAGGAAGGATGCCGCGTTTACCAGGTAGAAGTGAACCAAGAGCGCGTTCGCTACTGTCGAACCGATGTCCAAAGCTCTAGAGAATACAATATATGTGCCATCTGATCAAAGATTTGAGGTCGAAATCTTACACCAACAAGGCAACCTAGTCAGACAGCACTCAGTGAATAGCTATTCTCTGCGTAAATTCGGATGACAGATTGGACGTACAAATGAACGAAGCTTCCAGGTATCATTATTGTTGTGAGTGTAAATCCAAGCCTGTAGTATGGTGACACCCAAAAGACTGAAGGGTATCTAAGGGTCTGCAAGACAAGCCAGTCAAATTTTAGACATACATCGTCGAAAAGACAAATCCTGTTGAGTAGTTAATAGTTAGTAGATATCAACCTTGCTATCACCTTGTAGAGACGTACCAACATAAAGCCCGTCTGTGACTTTCGAAATGTCAACATCGAAGAAGACTGGTGCGAAGGGTGAGCCAGACATTATAGCACAGATCCTACTGGCAGCAATTAACTGTAGGGAAAGGAAGCAGGAGTCTTGGTCAATTAATTATAAAGCCTTCTGAAATTTATTTGACCTCATTATCAAAAATCTACTGGAGCATCAAAGCACAGATGTTCAGGCGTGCTATGCAGGTGTTCCAGTAAATCTTTTATATTGAAAAAATCCTTGTGGTGATATCCGACCTAAATATATCCATGTTACATTGCTCATTGTCAAAGTACTCGTACTCTGGGTTGACATTGATGATGTTTTTTCCAAATCTCATCTGTCAGCACGGCATAACTTACGGGAACAGCATGCCGGAGCGCATGCGCTACGTTTTCCTCTGTAGACTGTATTGACATTTTCGGTTCTAATTGTAAGTAATGTATAATCTTCTCCCGAGTGTTCATCAAACAGTGATTTTGATACTACTCTAGCAACGACGTGAGAAGATAGGTATGTTTCTGGATTAGACAAAAGATCGAAATGATTATGTTTAAGATCTCCCCGTGGGCTTGTGAATTTCTTGATTCCTTGGGCTATATGATTAGAAAGAACATGGCTCAGTGTTCGACTCCCGAAATGATGATATGAAAACAGTGAAGTCGGACTCTTGAGGCTGTCGGAGTTCTAATATCTGGACAATGCCGATATTGGCGATATTTGCCAGTTCCGCCGAATCTGCTCAAGTAATGTCAGCCGAAAAATATCTTCGCCGAGTTGAGCACGTTGAGTTTTCAACGTTTTCGGCGCTGATCATTTCTCAAGATCGCACCTGTCACAACACGACATACCCACACAATGGCACCATGCTCGAGCCCTTTCGCCGCATTCTCCCCTCTCCGCATTCCTTTCTTTCATAAACTCCAAAGGGTGTCATACCGAGAACAATGACCACATCATCCTCCAAAGACGCTCTCGTAGTCTTCATTACAGGTTGCTCAAATGGGGGCATCGGTTCTGCACTGTAAGTTAACACAAAGCTTTTACTTTTTTGCGTTTTCCTGACTTGTGAATTGCAGAGCTATAGAATTCTCGCGAAATGGCTGTGTCGTCTATGCCAGCGCGCGATCCATCCCTGCCATGTCAGATTTACCTGATAGCGTGCGGAAGCTGCAGGTCGATGTCACCGACGACGCTTCTTGTGAGCAGGCAGTTCAAACGATTCTCGAGGAGGCAGACCATATCGATATCTTTGTTTCTAATGCTGGAGTCGCAAACGTTGGTGAGCACCCTATTTCCGCCTTTCCATGACGTCTCTGACCACCCTGAGCTAGGCGCATTGCTTGATATTACTGTTGAGACCGCTCAGAACGTTATGGATACAAATTTCTTCGGGACGGTACGATTTGTACGCTTGATCGGACCCCACATGGTGAAACGAAAGAAAGGATTGATTCTACCTGTTGGGTCTACGGCTGGGGAGCTTTCTGTCCCGTTCATGGGATATTACAACCCAAGCAAGGCCGCCCTGCACTCGTACGCAGAAACGTTAGCCTTGGAGCTGAAGCCATTTGGAGTTCACGTCATGCTCTGCTCTCCTGGAACGGTGAAGAGCAACATTGCGAATGTAATTGTCGCCTACTCTTCTAGCCTGTGAGAACGAGGACTAACTTTGTTAATTCTCACTAGAACGAAGCTAAACATTACAAGGCCAATATACCCGAAGGCTCGACATACAGTCCATATGTCGAGCAGATGACCAACGTCCTTTACTACGGACAAAATCATGACCCAATGCCAGCTAGTAAATTCGCGAAGGTCGTCGTAGGGAAGGCGTTAAGCTCAAATCCGCCGACGTACATGACAGCAGGCGGGACAACTACTCTTTGGGCATTCCTCAAGTGGCTTCCTCGACCGTTCGCTTTGAAGATGATTTGGAATTCCACGGTTGGGGAACTAAAAGTATAGTTTTATTTTCTATTACTATGATGTATACGTTTTAGCGGGTGCCAGTTACTTCCTAGATATGTTTTCGTCTTATATCCAGATCATCCAGAACGCGTAATACTTTGACAAGTCTTCTCAGAAGTTTACCAGTCACCTCTTTCAACTTCTCTGATGTCAGTCATATGGTTGTTTCTAAAATTTCATAACCTGCTGCGCTTTTATTCCCATAAGAAATAGACTCATTCGCGCTCTAAATCGATTCATTGTGCTTAACATGTAACATGTACAAACCTTCTATCTATCAGAACATTTCCTTGTCCGATCCCTCAGGTTTCGCATCGAACATTCTGATGCAGAACGATTCCAACAACAGTACGCGTTGCGCAGGTTCTCATGATATATGACTGACCTAGTTAGGTGACTGACCGCTCAAGTCATCTTTGACAAGCTTCGAGACTAATCCCACGCCTATATGTAACTTTCGAGGAGTTCTTGGCTCTTTTGCTACGTAGTGAGAGTGACGCGCGACGTATAGTATCTAAGCGACGTTAACCCGACGTGAATGCCGCAACCCGCTGATATTTTATGTCCCTCCATATATGTTCTCGACATCAACAAAGCGAACATTGATACATTGAAAATAGAGCCTGTAACAGCTGATTCAATGTTAATGGAGATGGGGCGGGGAAATGTTACTCTTTTGACACGCGTGAGGTAACATTCAGGGGATAAGGGGAGTGTAATGGTCGTTACAATCTAGGGTCTGCGAACTTTGTGTAGAAATCAGCCGCTATGGGAGGCCGCTGTCAAGCCCCGGCTGCATTATTACCCAAGTTGCATCTCATCAAAGGTACGCCACACTCGTTGAAGCTGTGGGAAGGAAGTTTGCTACTTTTAACGCGCTCGCTCACCCCTGCCTCCGATATACTATACTCGTGTTTATTCGGTGGTTTACCCCTACTACACCAATTAAAGCTCGTAGAGTCCATTGATATTCAAGAGGATATTTTTGGGTAGTAAATGTAAATAGTATTACTCTGCGTAAGTATTTGACTTTGTGGGAAGAGCCAATCCACATGCTTCAAGTCTATTCAGAGTCTCATCTGAGCCGGACGATCAAAATTCACGAGTAGATACTTACCAGTACTACCGAGCAAGAGTAGATCAGGTAATTTATGTATTAGGGATATGATAATAATAATGTTGACATACATATGAGAATGGGGAACGATTCTATGCAGTATTCAGCGTAATATTACATATCATACGTGTGCAATCTACTCTTAAGTCAAGGTTAATGCAGAACATGAGACGACCAACGACGCGTGGTTCACGCGTCACTCTATTAATGACCATACGTGTAACGTGATGAGAAACTTGTTGTCATGTAAGCTCTTCAGCCTACTGCAATTACCATCTCGGAGCTTAAATCTTCGACATTATAAACCGCAAATTGGGATTCAATTCATTTTGCCTTTGGTATCTCAACGCATTATGTTGAAGATTCGCCAATTGAACTACTACAATCGCTGAGGAGCTTCTTACGGAATCTTCAAACTAGTCGATTATTAAGACATTTTACGCTTGCGGCGGGTGAGATGCAGAGGACTCCTCAGCTGCAGCGTATCTAAAATTCTAAATGATTGAAATAGGGTTGCAGAATCTTTCATCGAGTCACTGCTTCGAATTAGCAGTTCGAGAACAATAAAGTATATCGCTCGGAGCCTCGAAGCCGATATCAAACTTGCCCAGTGGTTGCGGTGCATGGCTTTATCCGGGTCCTGTGTTTCCTATAAGACGAGGATACTTGCCAGATATATGCCAAACACAGCAAAACATCCATGTTCAACGTCAACGCGTCAACGTTGAACGCTGAACGGTTAACATCCTGTTTAGCCAGCTTTGTTGTTATCGTTCTATGCAGTATGCTTGGGTCTGTGTTATGGTCCTTTCATAATTGGTGGTCGGAACCCTCGGTACAGCCTGTGAGCATCTCTCGCATAATCATATGTTAACCATATCAATAGTGATATATATGCCCGTGGCGTAGCTTCCCCAACGCGCTTTGTGCAGAATAACTACGATACCCCCCGAAATTGTTGTAGAGATCTTCAAGTTATTAGAATATGAAGCTATTCTGCGCGTTCGAAAGGTAAGCATTGTATATAGGAACTTGGTGTATCAATTCCTGACCACAATACCTAGACATGCAAATTCCTTTACCATGTTACCAAAACCCGAGCTATCTGGCTACATTTCATTCGCCAATCGATGGAGTCTTTCCCAGGAATATTTCCTTTAGAGAAGCCTGTGATCATGTACTCGTCTAAGGAGCTGGAGTCCATGTTTTTGCGGTGGAAAAGTACAGAAGTGGCTTGGAAGAAAGATGATGCAGCGCTCATTCGGCAGCGTGACATTACCATTGAAGATGACTACGCATGTTCGCACCTAGTTCCAGGAGGTCGTTGGCTTCTGGTCGTTTTGGAAAATGGCCAGGTCTGCTACTATGACCTAGACTCGTCCGCGATGGAGAGGAAACACCTCATAGACGCACAAATCGAGGAGAATGACTTCGCTGGAGTCAAGATGTCGGTGGACATGTCGAACCCAGTACCCATACCAAGCTTCAAACTGGCGTTGCATGTATCCGAATATCGTGCAAACAAACCTGGAGCATTTCAAGTCATCAAGATATGGGGAATCGATTTTGTTATTGAAGGGCAGGACGTCATTGGTCTGAAGGCGACTCGCCTCAAGTCTCTCTGTATGCACCAAGATACCTTCCATCATATCAGAGTTATCTCTCTGCTAGGCCGGGATATTGCCTTTTCAGTTTCTTGTGCAGGCAATTCGCTGGATTATACATTTGTGGTCACCTGGCCAGACATTAAAGACGAATCGCTGGACTACCCCAGAAAATTGCTCGATCCGATTGGAGTAGGCGTAGTAAGTCTCCTCAGTGAAAGCAAAAATAATATAAAACTCAATAAGACCAATTGACAGACCGAGATGCATCTTTTGCCGAACGAGCGCCTGATCACCGTATTTACTGGTACGATATACTTGTACGACTACTCTAATGTGCGGGAAATTTTTTCGGTGCCGAAGAAACCGCCTTTGGGATGCAGAATTGAGCCTACATGGGAAGTAGACACTTATAATAGTGCAAGGCTCTCTCTTCCATTCCTTTTGCCCGGCTCTGTGCGAGTAATCGCCCTTGTAAGGCATTCTTTATTCGACATCACCATCGACAGCCAACGTGGGGTCCCAGGACCAACTTTCAATGCTCCTGTGGTGCGAGTAATACCGCTATCAAAAATGTATTACTTTGACCGAGGGAATACTGCTCAAAGCTTGGGCTATAATCGCGGGGCACTTATTCAAATTTCATCTGATGCTACGGAGCTTAGTCTCTTGGAGTACCAACGTAGAAAAGAGACCATGGATCCCGTTGCTTTTACAGTTAGAACAATTAAAACTTCCAGTCCACCTATACATCGACCGTTTTTTGATGAAGGGTCAGGTCGGGTTGTAGCTTGTTTTCGAGATCAAATTTCAGTTCTCGACCTAGCTCTGACGCATTAGCTAACCGTGAAGATGCTGTACTGACTTGTTTGTTTCCCATAATGCGACTCGAGAAATCAATGTACCTTCGTCTCTCGCCGCATGCTATGTACTCCCTTTAGTCTAGGCAGTTGAATTCAATACCAAGCAATGGTTTTGATTAGAACATGGGTTTAAACTTTGGGACGATACCGTTAATACTAGTCGTCGATTGCTCTTGCGGAAACGCTTGAATACGCGAAGGAAGCCTAACTTAGCTTTAGGAGCGACATGAATTTTGAAAGAAAGCTCCTATGTTTATATCCTTATATCCAATTTGGACATTTGACAATGGGCAAGTGAATCGGCACCACCACCGTCCAACAAACTCGTTCATTAAACAGAGCAAAGTACTGATTACCAAATAAAGCTAATTAGTCCGCAACTGGTCTTGTGACTGAGCGATTTCGGATTGGTTACTAAATGACGCGTCTTACTTTTGGCCAAACTCGGTTGGTCTCATTCTTTGTCTCGGAAAACAACAGAACCTCATTCGTAAAACGCTATCCAATATAATGACATTTATCAGAGTACATTCTCTAAAGAAGAGCGAGGACAGCTATTGTTCATCTACCGTCTCATTCTCAGCGCTTGTCTTGCTCTTGTTGTGAATTCTCTGTGATCAACTCATGGAAATAGAAACAGTTGAAGGGAAAAGATCAGCCCGAGATGCTCAAGACAAAGTGAATTCACCTCGCATGGAGTACTCTGCCTCTTCCCCGGCGTATTATAATTATCACACCCAAGTTCAACGGCCGCGACCAGCGTATCGTCCTGGTAAGCATGTTTCTTCTTTTTTTCCCTGCTATAGTCGTTCCCTGGCAAAATAAATCTGAGATTAATCTCGATTGCTCATAGATGCGCGGTACTACGGACCTTCACCTCCGCGGTACTACTATCACGATTCACAATACTACCCAAGCCAACCTGCGCCGGAGGTCTATGTACAGGATTCGAGAAGAAACGAACAAGACGACTGCTGTTTCTGCTGGCCGTGTGCTGCTTGGTGAGCCAAAATCAATTGCTATTTACTAATGGAAAGGATCATTCAATCTGACGATATAATTCTATGTTTAGCCTTCTTGGATGCTTCACCGCGTGCTGCTGCTGCGCTTGCTTCTGATTGCAGAGTATTGCAGGCTGATAGTTATATCACAATATCATAACTAGCTCAAGACGAGAACGAGGCATTTAATTCCCGCTTCCTTGTGATCTTTGACGCCAGACTCAATAGAACTTAGTGGTTCACACCAAATAATAAACGTCGAAACGGAGCCATGCCGTACGATGACCATTCCTATTTCCATTACATCTGTTTTCTACATAAATTTTCACCGCCTACGCTCCTCCATCACATCCCTCGCCCCGTAGCCCTCCTCTCTCCGTTTGTGTGAAATCCAGAAGAAACGATGACTGGAATCTAGAAATCAAAACTCGTCGTAATTCATCGACTTCATTCGATTGACCTCGGCCCTCATCAACGAAACTTTTGAATGGTTTCGCTTAGAGATACCCCAAGAAGCCACGAGACCTGGACCTGGACCTCGAGTGCCTGCCGTGCCTGCCACTCCTTGAGGAGACGATGACGGTAGGCTGGTGTCCGTAATAAGCGGGAACACCGTAACTCGGTTGCATCATCATTGGTGCTGCGGTCGCGGGGTACGCGACGGCGTGGTGGTGTCCGTGCATAGCGGGGTAATAATGCTGGCCTGGAATGACCGCGCTCATCGGCGCTGCTGGGTAGTACGACCGCGACACTGGGTATGGGTGCGCGGGGGTGACGAACGAAGTGACGCTACCGGCGGTGCTTGGGTAGAACATGTTTATCGATGAGATTTGGTTGGTTGAAATGAAGTATCAAGGGTTTTGGTTTTTTGTTTTAAAAGTGAAGTGTTTGGTGGTCGTGAGTTAGCTGTTTAGCCTTGTCGTAGAGTGTAGGGGTCGTGAAGAAAATTCGTAAAAATGAAAACAAGACTGGAAAATTCGGAGATGGTTCGAACAGGCCTGCCTGGTGGTTGAAGAACTGGGGAAAAACTAAAAGATGCGAAATGGCTCATGTTATATACCAATTTCTCGTAATAATGCCGGTGGCGATGCTAACTCGAAACACGGGGGGATGGATCATCGGCCCACAGCCATTCGTTCTCGTCGCGATTGCGAAAAATGCTAGGAAACGTTACCCGAAAGGCAATGCAAACTCGGTTCTAATGATGCTGGAACGTGTTCACTAGGAGATTGTGATGCAAATTCCGGGCGATGCACAAAGGAACCGTGTATGTATTACTTTACTAAGTGAAATTCATTTCGTACAGACTTCATACATTTGCACATAAATTAACTCACACAAGTAATTAAAGTATCTACAAAGAAATGCCCAGAAAAAGAGTCAAAGGGAGCGTGTAAAAGCACATCGACCTAAAAAAGAAAAAGAAACTCGTAAACCTATGATAAAATAGGTGCAAAACCTCCATACATCTAGCCCATACATAAGACCCAGAAACGAACGTACAACAATAAAAAATAGAAATAAAAACAAATAAAAGACAGACGAATTGGAGAAAGTAGTCAAAGATCATGAGATTCGACTGCCCGCTGTGCATCCTGAAACAGAAGTTCGAAGGTCCAAGAACCGACTGTGAATGTCTTCCAAGCAACCCGTGGAGACAGCCCTGCATCCTTATCACTCTCAGCCAAAACTGACAATGACTCTCTGAGAAACACGCTCGCGTCTCTTGAAATCTCCCACTGCCTGTGCTTGTACTCTTCCATTGGCATAAGTCGCGGAATGAAAGGAATAGGTAGCACGACCTCTTCAACGCATGGGAAAAACGTGTTGACCCACTGCGCGAGGAGAGTAGCCTTCGTCGCGTTGACGGGTGGGTACGTAGGTGACAATTCGAGTTTGGTGATGAGGTCCCAGTAAATGGGTGATCTTGGAGAGGCAACGTTCGGCTGCGAAGGAGTCGTGTCAAGCTGTGAACATGGGGGTGTAGATGCCCTCCATGCGAATGCAAGTTGTGCTTGAATCTCGGGAACTTCGGATGAGAAGGAGTGCTTGGGCGTCACCGTTTCGTGGACAGAGGGGAGTGAATTTGATCCCAATTGTAACTTTAGAAATGTACGGTCTTGTTCCATTTGCCATGTTCGTTGCGGGTCCACCTTAAGATCCAGAGTAATGCTAAGTTGTGGTTGCCTAATGTATAAAGGCTCTAGGATCTGGTTTATGAGAGGGTAAAAGGTCTCGTAGGTGAAATACGGCGTCTTCGTGGTCCGGCATTGGATCGTGAGTGAATTAAGCTTGGGAAGCGGAACATGAGGCTTCGACGATCTTGCCTGAATAAACCATGCGACCCAGTCGAGTGGCGCTTTGAGGGTATGTAGCTCTCTGAGCAGCAAAGCTTGCACCTGATTCTGATCTATGTTGGGTATCTGCCTGTCCAGCTCGAGGTATTCTAGATGATCTTGGAAACATGACACGAATTGTAGGCATATGTCCGTGGAGATGCCTCGACAGTTGACGATGGTTAGATGAGTGAGCGAATTAGGAACATTGAAAGACAGGGAAGATAAACATGAACTGAATAGACTTTCGTCAAAAATGATATGCGAAAGAGTAAGCGAAGTCAAAGTCGCGATAGATGTGTGTATTAGATTGCGAATGAATGGCAGACAACGTGGAAGAAGGGCAAATGGTGTTTGGATGTACAAGTCCCGCAAAGTTGTACGGGTGTCGGTGCCCACCGTCGACGGCTCGAACTTGGGGTATAATGCATAGGTAGAGTCATTCCTTGGAGGTTGAAAATGCTGTGTGGTAAAGGCCTGTCGAAGCTTGTCTTTAGCTCTCGTTAACAGTCCTCTTCTGGACGTTCTCTTCGCACTAGGTGGTGTATTTATGACAGTAATTGGCGGCTCTTCTTCGTCGACCCCAAGTCCCCAGTAGTGCGCTTGAAGATAGTAGCTCTTGTTGTAAAGCACAAGATCTTCACAACCCCTTTCTCCCAGCATCTTTACGAGGGTTCCAAATCGCTCCGCAAACGGTATGGACACCGCAGACCATGGGTTTGAAGTGAGATGTTGGTGTCTGTGGTTTGCCGTGAAGTGAAGAACAAATCTTTGAATGCCCTTAAGACGAGATATGAAGAGGCAAAGGCGATCAAGGTGATGGAGAAGGGCTTGTTGATCCGTGAAAGACTGGGGAAACGTACATGTTATTTCTCGCACTGTTGATATCCAGAAGGCAATCAAGATGCCTGCTTCGGGTCCAAGTGGCCTCCTCTTGTAGGGTAAAAAGTGTCCCGGAGTAAGCAGACTGTGTTTGTCAAATGAAAGATTGACCGACTCCTCGAAGTTGGAAGTCCCGACAAGTTCCAGGAACAGAGGTATGGCTATAGAGTGCAGCCGCCTTGAAAGAATTCCAA
>Ga0247779_1001248_pt1 | contig 12593 bp, 11 predicted proteins | sample UWRJL221509R5_FD_179925 | JGI IMG/M metagenome (GOLD analysis project Ga0247779, IMG submission 179925) | Plant litter microbial communities from Arlington Agricultural Research Station in Wisconsin, United States - UWRJ-L221-509R-5 | ecosystem: Environmental > Terrestrial > Plant litter >...
TATAAGAAAGTTCAACATTCTGCTAGGTTGCGCCTCCTGCGTAACAGCCGCAACAAGTATCATAGCAACACTAGTGATTGGCGCCCAAGTTTACAACGCAACGAGGCTTAATCCACGGGCTCTAGGGCGATATAAGCACATTATCGAGATAACGATGCAATCCTCAGCTTTATATTCTCTTTCCATGCTCGGGCAAGCAATTGTCGCCCTTCTGGACTCCGGAATCGTTGACTTCACTCAGTCATCCTTTTTCAACGCGTCAAGCTACACATCTCAAATCGCTTACATAGCCACAGTATGTTGCGCACAGTCTCCATTTACTTTATACTCATATCTCATGTATTTTCACCAGCCATTCGCGACCACGCTCATGGTTGCTCGTTTAACTTTGGAAAAAGACAGAACATCGGAAGATTTTACAACAGACATATGGTCAGATACGCAGGAGGGAGTACCCAGCGCGTTTGTAGAGCCTCTAGATGGTCACACCAATCCGTAAACCCACCTCATGTAGTAGCCGATGCCGTAGTCACGAAATCCTGAGGATCGGGGACAAATACTTGACCCTTTGACCGGATACCGTGAGATATTATCCACATCCAGCAATATGCTGTCAAGTGAGTGCTAAACAAACCAGATATTGGAAGTTGGAGAACTTGAAGAAGAAGCCGTGTGATGGTTTTCATTGGTCGTGAATAGGAACGCGGGGTACTTCAGATTCGAGGGGATAGGGACAGAGACAGTAGTAGGCGGAGATGAAAAATGGACGTAGACAGCACGAAAAACCCAAGGTGACAGAACAAAAGGAGACAAGGACACATCGCGAAAGAGCTTGACGGAGGCAGAACGGCTCTAAACAGAACTCATGAAGGCGAGTCAGTGCGCTGGAGTTAAGCTGACATCATCAAGAAACCACACCGTACGTTCACGGGATATATCAATAGGCATCAAATCCATGGAAAAAACAAAGAGCCCATAATGAAGGGAAACTATGATTTAGCAGGCACACTAAAAGAACCTAGTATGGCTTTCAATTCCGTTGAACGTCCTCCGAATCCCGCCGTGTAAGGGCCCAGTATCATCCAACGAGCGTTTGACAGATGATTCGAGGGAAGTTCAGAAGATAACGATGGGACGCACGAAAGGGAGCAGGTGATACTGAGCGATGTTGATGTCAATGAGTAGTAGTAGTAGTAGTAGTTCTGCTGAAGCCACCATTTTTATTTTACAGTATTGATTCCGACAGGGCTAGGAGAGCACGTGATCGTTGTGACGCGTCGCGTTCGCCTTTATCGTTGTTCAAACGTTCGAGACGTAGTTGAATTCTATCGGGGATTGCTAATGAATGTTATTTCCGAATCAGTATCTCATAATTATTTGTAATCTGCTTGCGCTAGTATGATGAAAATGGCGACGTTTTAATAGTGCAGCCCACACCCCAGAGTGTATCAGTGTCTCATCTATCCGAATCGCTGCCTTTAGAACCGGGCGAGATGGCGTCCTGGGAGCTTTCTTACACAAGTGTAGAGAAGTACTACCTTGGCCATCCACATTCGCAATGGTCTCGGAAATAGTACTGATATTTGAAATGGACAAATGATATATATTTGGATAATGGAGCCACTCTATAAGTTAAGCGCCAATTACAGTGATATGCCTTGCCTTGATGCTTTACAGCCTCTGGGTACCGAACCATAGCTCCCTCTCTTTCTCTAAAGTTAATCGTCCTCCGTCGGTTCTGTAGGTGGCACCGCGCCGGGCGCTCTTTTCTGTACGAGAAGTCGCTGCTTCTGTCAATTTAAGAGTACATGTTAATATAATATCATGCCAACGCAGTAATAAAAACGTACCCCTCTTCTTTGTCGTCATCGGACGTGTGCAAGTCAAAGACGCTAACCCTTGGAACTCTTCCATTATTTTGCGATATGAAAGAGAATATGTGCAATTGTGGGATGTGGGTCCATAATTGCATCGATTATCTTAATGTGAAATATCGCTTTAATGCAATTTGCGTAACGACTGCGGAGTAGATGAGACCCCATTTTGGTTTGGGAGTCTGAAGTGAGGATCGTTCCACTGGGTTGGAAGTTGGAGAACGGGTGTTAAAAGAGATCCGTACTTATAGCTTTTCAGACAGTCAAGATTTCTTTTGTCTCGAGCTCGGCATCTGTTATGACGAGTACAGAGATGAATACAAAGGATCACCAATAAATTCAAATTACGCGGATCGATATACCCTTATCAAAGACAAAGAACGAAATATTTTTATTCTAACTTGCTAATTATCGATTATTGAATCTCTCGCTTGTCCTACTCTTACCAACAAAATTTATAATATTTGAATGTCTAGCGCGTAAGGCACGCTGGCCGGGATGCACTGCCACCTGACCGCATGGCTGGGTGGTTTATATAATCGGAAGCAGACCAGAGTTTTTTCAAGCCCTGTGTCTCCTTCTTTCTCTGCCTTTCATTGTCCAGGGTCAGGAAATATAGCCTCATTTGGGTTCTTTCTCAGAAGCACATATATGACATCCGGAGGTCATGCTACTATCATGAATTCTATGATATCAGCACAGAATGTTGGGGTGATGGGGGGAACATTTATTCAAAACGTTGTAGTTGATGGAAGGAAATGTACGTCAGTCTGAAGTGAATCTGGAGGTTTGTTCATTGAAACCAATAATCCCAGCTTCGTTTGACATTTTGAAGGAAGCCGTTGCGTATAGCGCATTCCACAACTCTGGAGCACGTTTTGATCCACCAAAATGTCATCCAAATACACGCGTCGCCGTCCTCAATAAAATCATGGACTGGGTCCTACGCCGGGACGATGAAACGAGAGACCGATTTATCATGTGGCTTACCGGCGCTGCAGGAGCAGGGAAATCGGCCATCGCACAAAGCTTTATCGAGTTATGTCTTCGCGATAATCTCATCATCGCAAGCTTTTTCTTCGGAAGGTCCGATGGTAGTCGCAATCACGGAAGCGCTCTTGTTGCCACGCTCGTCTACCAGATCTATCAATCGATTCCGGCGGTTCAGAAAGAAATCCTTTCCGTGATCGACGACGATCCTCTTATCTTGACAAGGAGTATGGAACACCAGTTTACCCAGCTGTTAACCAAGCCGTTGGATACGGTCTGTTCTTCGGGCTCTTTGTGGCCACCTGGATCCTATCGTGTTATTGTAATCGATGGTCTTGACGAATGCCTTCATAGAGAAGTACAGCCGCAAATTCTACGGATCATATCTGATGCAGTGCGGAAATCAGCCCTACCTATCCTATTCCTCATAGCTAGTCGTCCAGAACACGAAATTAAGGTGGAATTTAGCTCTCAAGAAATGAATGGAATTCATACACGATTATACCTGGACGACACTTACGAACCCGATGCCGACATTCGCAAATTTCTTCAAGACGGCTTCGAGAAAATTAAAACCACCCACCCGTTCAAATCACGGATCCCTGCCGTGTGGCCCACCCATGAAATTATAGAGCGCCTTGTCCAAAAATCGTCTGGGCAGTTTATTTACGCTGCTACAGTACTTCGATTTACCCAATCTATCCGACATCAGCCACATCATCGACTCGAAATCGTGATGAACCTGCGACCGGCACAGGGAGACTTGCCGTTTGCGCAATTAGATGCTCTATACACGATGATTCTGTGTTCCGCGGCGGATATAGAGCGAGTCCTATGCGCACTTAGCGTATATTCCCTGCGTGTTGTTAAGGAGTCTAAATGTTCCTTGAATCTAGAACAATTTATGGATCTCGAGGACGGAGAGCTTGACATTCTGTTCTGTGATCTTGGTGCACTCGTTTCAGTCGAATGGAGTACAAACAGCCGCGACAAAAGGGACAAAAAACTTAAAATTCTGCATGCTTCCCTTCACGACTTCCTTCTGGACTCGATGAGGTCCAAAGAGTATTTTATCAACATCGATACCTACCGGACTGAGCTTCTTGCAAAAATTCTCTCATATGTGACATCAGGTGAGATATCACTTGCATATACTGTTTCTTGTCTTTTGACTGAGAACATTTTAGATTATGATATTATGGATCGACGAGTGTCGTCCATCAGAAGTTTTTTTCGACATAACTTTCGACGTTGCAAAAGCTCTCCTGAGCTAATAGAACGGGCATCTTCTTTCCCTCTTTTTCAAGTGTTCGGCACTACAGTCATGGGTAAAGTCAATTTTGAAACGGCGGAATTCGTATTTTACACTCTTCTGCCGTTCCTAAAACTCATGGTAATAGTACCTATACTCTACATTATATTTATTGGCAGGTTGCTAATTGCTTTCCCCTAGGCACCGCTCAGTGGAGAGTGGTTGTCAGTAGAGCAACGTCACCACGCAGCATTAGACCGGGTATTCTTATCCCAGATGCCTTTATATTACGACGACGACGTCACGGCAGCTCTTTGCCTTTTATGCCACGCAGGCACAGATATGCTGGTTCCAGGCTTCTATAAGCGCCCTGATCACTGTGAATTTGCCCTTAGCCACTACTGGAACATCTTCTATCATGGAAATAGGTCAAAAGATGAGCTCAGGTTACATACTATAGATCTCAACCCCATGGGCACAGATATGGATCAATATCGTTTCTGTGCCATCAGGTTCTTACAAGATCGCCATCGCTCAGGGAAATATGCTATAGGAGCCTATGCATACGCAAAAGCAGCAATGACCTTCATAGAAAGCCTCAAATTAATATACTGGACGCTTCAAGAACGCATTTTCAACGAAAACCATATGGCTAATCAACTAGTCCATAATAATGGACTTTGGAGACTAAAAATTTCGCCCAAAAGACACCCCAACGCAGCAACCTCGTATGCGTCCTTTACCGCTTCGGAAACCTTCTTTTTACATCTAGGTTACATACTTTTCTTCTTACCTCATGCTGGGAGATACGCACCACTACTTCAGCTCTGCCGACAGTACACATTTCCACCTGGCTCAGGTCCGATTCTCTTTCCGACACGAACGGCCCAGGTACTTCAAGCAATGAGAGAATACGTGGAACGGTGCGAAGCTTAGCTACTATAGAAATGATCACTATCTGCAGAAGAGGACGGACATACATTATCTGCAAAGAAGCGCAATATAGACAACATAAATTAAATTGAAACACAGAATTACTATGATACAGCACGAAATCGGAGTGGTGTGAAGTGCAACGCGACGAACTGTATGCGGAGGTAGAGTTGAACAAACGTCAAGCTAAAAGAGTCAACAGGAAATATCGTTTAGTCGGTCTTCGGAGGTCGATTTGGATGCTAGTGTAGGTCTGTACACAGATACCTGACGATTATTGACTGCGAGCCAGAGAGAGCACGTTGACATGAAGTCAGGGAAGGGTGGAGTAAGATATGGACTGAGAGTGAGAGCCTTGTGGTAGGGGGAAAACGATGAAAATAAAGACCGGAAGTGCGAAGAACGAGGGCGACCACAAGGTCCGACATGTCCGAATTCAATTTTTAACTCCGACAAATTATCAAATCATCGGCATTAGCGGCAAGTGGATTTGGATCACATACCACGATCCAACTCGTTGCACGTTCAACGTTCAAACGTTCAACCTCTACGGATAGCTCAAAGAAGCGAAGGAGAGAAATTCCCAGAACACGTATATAAAAACTAATAACATACGATATAACATATAAATGTTCCGCAGCATGAACCGCGAGCCTGCCACGACATGCGTTACCTCATCCTCGCTTTAGGCCTCGAGTTACGGGAGCTTACAAATGAAAAGGACAGTCTACATTCATAGAGATATGATTACTTCTAATGAAAACTTTCAAACAACCTCGCGGCGTTTCTAAGTTGAACAGGGTGGTTTTTCCGAAAGTAAATAACCGACGGACGTTTCCACAATTTCTTGCCTAAACGAGAAAACGTCTTTGTTCCTTCCTTAAACTACGTATACTTCACCATCAGTTCCCATTGTAAAAAAAAATTGCTAGGGTTCTTAGAGGCTTTAAGGGTCGGGTGAAACTTTTCCACTGAGCGGGACAGAAATAGTGTTCCTGTTACATTGTTCTTCATTCATAGTATTCCATGTAAAATTTCAACGAGTTGAGATATGCATGACAGCATTGTTCGTTAATTCTGATCCGAAAATGGAAAGAAGGGCGAGAGAGGTTTTCCCATGATACATGGCTGGAGTACTGGCAAGGGAACGGAGACCTATAAAAGACCGTTCAATCCGACTTCGAAAAAATAAAACTCATCCCAAACCACGACTTCAAGCTTCAAGCTTCAATCGTCACTGTCTTGTCTTGTCTATCTTATAAGCTTACTCACAGACATCACACATATCCTGTCTCATTCGCCATATTCATGGTGCTTGTCCCACACCTATCTGCATCATGCAGTCACCCACCCATACCAACACTAATAACCTCCAACCTCCTTCCTCTCAACATTGACTCGATATTTCACATCAAGATATCCACCAACGTGGGTTTTACCCGCACTCGGGCTCGTGACGGACGTCTGTGCTGGTAGAGTGAATCGCGGCGCTGCCAGGCAGAGGACCCCCGAGTGCACATACACCAGGACCATGCTCGTCCAACCGAACACGTCGTCGCCCCTTCCACCATGAAGCCGTTCCCCATGACCTCCATGACCGGATCGCGTATTCCAACATACGAAGAAGCAACATGTGTTGTTGATACTGGAAAGCTTCCGAGTTAAACGAAGACCCGCCGTTCTCGATTAGAACTATACGGCCGACAGCTTACCGCTGAGGAAGACGAAGCCACCTATGATTTCAATGTTTATCCCATAATTATGTTGCTATTAGATTCATAATCAAATCATAATCTTCCTCTCGTCGCTGTTTCTAATCGTTTGCATATATGTATATATACTAGCTGTTAATGCTTGAATAAGTACTAGATAAATTAAATACTGATAACACCCCAGAGATAGTTTTCGGGATGGTTTACCTGACAAAAAATGAAGAAAAACGACAAGGATTTACTGTAAATCAAAGTTCAAACTCCGCTAGTCATACAAATCAGCGAGGCGCGAGCGAGATGTGGGCGCTCGCTCGAGTTTTGCTGACTTCTTTTTGCACCTCTGACGGGACTGCGCTGTCCCATCATAATTTAATGCTGTAATGACATCCATCTAACTCTTTGACTGACTCACGCTCCGCTCAGATGGCTCAGTCACCAATTCCATGAGGCACAGTGACATTGTGTCACCTGAGTGCAGAGGCGTTCAAGATGTGGGAGGCTAGCGGTAAAACGAAGAATATTACTTAATTGAATCTTATCGTCGATAATTTGGCTCCGCCGTATGCTATCTCTAGCTGCTTCTTCCCAGCTTCCCGAAGGTTCAATATCATCCTAGTGCCAATGACACCACTCAGAAGAGTGGAGAGGGCTCCCATTACATAGATCATGTAGCTGCTCTGTCAAAGCGATCATACTGTGATCAATACTAGAGGATAGAATGGATATTGAGACTCACGGGATTTGCGACCACCACAACCACACAAGCGGCGTATATAAATGTGATCCTGACGTGTTGTATCGGTATATATCCGTGGGAGTAATTGATAGAGCTGTACTCACGCCAGGTAGTAGACAATCGAATCTCGAATTATGATCTTTAATAAAACCATGCCTTGATTTCCCATGACTCTCTCCAACATAAAGGTCTGAAAACCTGGATATGCCACGAGTGCGCATAGAACGGTCTCGAATATGAGTGAAGAAATCCAAAGCGCCTTCGTAATATCGGCTAATTGTGGTAATGTACACGCTGTACCTGTTGCTGTGTCCATGGGTGCGGCTGTACAAACAGCACACATTAGACATTAGTTCTTTATTGGAGAACCAGGTACATATATCCTCACATTTAATGAAAGACATTGTTATTCCAGCTGCGCATGCGGCGGCTACAGTAGTAGCTATATATAACAAGCATAACGACAGAAGGATTGGGCGCCTTCCCGAATAGAGAGCGTATACACGAATCTGGAGGACAGCTAAGAAATAAATGGGCGTGAGTTATTTGACTATCATAGAGTTAAAGCAAGGTCGACCTTGGCCGAGAAATGAGCCCAAAAGCACACCCATGACCTCCATGCGCACGAGAGTTAAGCCTATAAAGTGTTGATTGAACATTGAACATCCATTTATAAGAACCACAAACGTACATCTAGTGATGAAAAAAAAAAAAAGAGAGAGACGGTAAATGATTTGTTCGTCGTGACAATGCAAGAATGTACATCTAATAGAGTAGTAAAATATTAGATGTCCGTTGTACTGAGAATGGAGCCATTTCACGACATACTTCGGTAGTCACCTCAGGGATGAATGCTCCTGGAGACTCGTGAGAAACTCAATAACCGCAGATATACAAGTGTACCGTACCATACATGGAAATTCTATGAAAAAAATGCGTTGGTAGGCTTATATCACTTAAGATGTCAAAATTCCTCACAGAGTCATGCCAACAAGATAGAGTCGGAGCTTCGTGCATTTCTCAGTCTCCATGGCACACACAAATGTCTGTCAAACTCACAGCGATATAGCAAATTTTTATCAGGGACCATTTACTTCTCTGGAAAACAGTTCTTTAACACGTCACTAATAATATTTTTAACTTTGACTCACCCACACCAAATCTATCTTTAGCTACTGCGTGAGTCATTTTAAATGCAATGTACGCTCGAATTGGAGTACCTCCCGTCCAAAGTTATTCACTAATTTAAAAAAATTCTGACAAAAGGTTATATGTGATATGATAATGGTGACTTACTGTACTCATAAATTGCGATTGAAACCATGACCACTGATGAAAGATTTAAAGCACATAAAGCGTAGTCGGTGGAATAGGGCATACATCTAGCATATCGTACATATTCGATGTGCTGAAGGGCTTCGATCGTTTCGTCCTCCATTCAGGTGTTTTTCTGCAGTGTGAAGAATGATTGATATTGAAAATTGTTTATGACGTTAATGCGGAAGCTAATGTGTGGTTATCGGAGAGGCAAAACGAAATATTTGTCCTCGTTATATAGGCAGTAGATATTCTTGGATACTGACCCAGAGTAAATGTAGCATTTGATTTGCGTATAATTAGAATGCAGTCACAGCCTCATCCCGACTAGGTATCCTTAATCTCACAGAACATGTCAGCACTTGATAGGAAATCCTTAAGCAAGGAGGGTCGCACATTCATCTGAGTGCCGCACATCCCATGTGGCAAGTAAAATACGGATGCTCTCGCTCACTTGCTGGCGGATGGGTTCCACATTGTAGAGATATAAATACATTGAAGATCATTATAATCACCTGGACATGATGCATCATGATCATGCCAGCTTCTGAGACGATGGATAAAGTCATGTTCGCTCGAATTCGACTGATTCCATCACGCCAAGAGCAATCGTGACGATCTACTTACAAAAATATGTGAAAAAATGACATAGAGGAGTCACCACAAGGGCTACACCATGGTTGTCCTATTTACGTCTGCACTCCACAAAATCAAGATAGATAGCTAAGCATTGCGAGCATTCTCATATGATTCATTGGTTGTGTACCACATAATGTACCATCATACCACAGTAGCAACTAATTTTCTTCTTCTGCTAAAGCCGGAACGTGAAATGTTTGAGATACTGAATTAACAGAGAGAGCGAATTTGACACAGGACAAGAGACCAGGTCGCTGCAATTCAATGATACACATCCACAGAGGGTTCTAACGTTCAATGTTCAACGTTTAAGCATATGTGTTTGAACGTTTGAACTCTGAAATTAGATTACGCTCTCGGCAGTGATGGCATCATCGCGCCACTAAGCGGAGTCTGATATTACTTAAATCGGCGATGTCGGACTTGGATTTCCTTTTTTTGCCAGCAATGCTGCTAGCTTGTCTTCGTCCCTTAAAACGTAGTCGTTCCGTTCTTTTCGTTTCCTTCCCAGTTAACTCTCTTACGCTTCTTAGCTGCTGCACCTGAAGTTTTGAAGCTTGAATATTTAAATCCTCATGCATCATGGTCGGTTTTCGCCTATATGGTAAGTAGTGGACCTGGATGGATTCCGATTTTCGACTTTCAGGTCACGAGAATCCAACACGTTTCTTTTAATTGCCCGTGTTCCTGCATCCTAAATGACATTTCTCGCCAGCAGGGCTTACTTAGATCCACCTGTCGTCTCCGCTCCCTTATGCCACCCATCCCATACCATCGAAATTGAACTATCCAGGCCTTTTAAAGCTCATTGACTATCCAATTATGCACCCCCATACCTTAGTCTTCCAAGTTTCGTCTCGTGCGGCTGCGATCTGGCTTGGAACTTGAAGGAGAAGGTGTGATATGTAGGAGTTGGGGGTGATATGGATGGTCGGAAGTCGTGAGATGGATGGAATTTCGATGACGAGGTGTTGACCATGGTGTGTGTTTACGAGCGTTGGAGAGGACGTTCACCCGAGGATCTTGCGCTTACAAGTGGAAATATCAATCTACATTCCTCAAGGCACGCTTACCTCCTCTGCACAATGACTAGTAAGCTACCCATATACACATCTCACCCCATTATCCTGCCTCGAGTCGGCAGGATTTCCATATTTCACATCAGGATATGCGCACATCGCAGCAAGTGATGGAAGTGATTGCAAGTGGGGCTTAACAATGCTAATATCGATCACTTTGGCGTTCCAACCACACTCAAACAACCACAGCATCGAAGGCTCTTATGATTTCCTGGATCTTCATCAAGATTATGCAGGCAGCAAGTTTCATGTAAAGGCCGGTGAAGAACCTCTGTCAACTCCTCATTGACAGTTCTCGATTGAGATGTAGAAGCTGGAGGTTCTGAAAGTATACCTTCCTCAATGATATGTCCCTCCCGCCTTATTTTTCTCTCTCCCTCTCCACTTTTTTACTACCCATTGACTTAAAGGTTGAAGCTCATCACGAATATAATCAGCGGTTCTGCCAGCTCCAATGTGACACATCTTCGCCTATCTGTGTAATGTCGATACTACCGGATCCGCTGGAAACGTACCAGCTGGAAGGGACCCCACGTTTTCAATACAAAAAGCAGCATGATTGCATGAAAGGGTGCTTATTCAGGATTTTCAGGACTGGCGGTATGCGGCGTTTTCTTTGTTCATTTATTTATTTATTGTCGCCGTTATTTAGTTTTAGTATATATAAAAACAGGTTCTATATGTGGTTGGTATAGGTCCATACATACTCTATACAAGTACGTTCACACTTCTGCTGCCGTACAGATACATAGACAATCTAATCTACTCTACTCTGTTGTCTCGGGAATTACTAGAGTTGCGATGTTCGCTGGATTCTTGGGTTTGCAGTTCCGACGGTATGCTAACCGCTGTATCTATTGAACTCTCTGGCTCGGAGCCCAATGCTAATCGAGCGACCATAAGAGTTGGTGCAAGTCCCTACGTGATTCGAGTCAGTAAGCATGAATATGATTGCAGCTCTGACTGTTGAACGTTGAATGCTTACACTTGCAGCGGAGAGAATTAGGTTGATGTAGTTCTCAATTACGTAGGTAGTCTGTGACATCCCCTCGTTTTGACTGAATGTGCCCAAGAGACCAAGTATGGCGTCGAAAATGGCTGCAATAGTATAGATGGAACAAGATTGTATCAGAGCGTTGACAATATGCTGATACCTCCTTCTGGCGCGTCGATCTCGGGCAGTTGTAGAGTATATCTGATAGCTGATAATGGTCGTAGTTGTAAGATTAGTGACTGCTCCCGTGGTGATAGAGGCCACGCTAATATAATCCGACATTTGCGCAAAATGAACCGTTTGATGGGATGGGACGGTGTATAACACTCCAGTCCAAGCATCATCGATAATGAGAAGTGCTAGTATGGAATATTAGACGTTGCCAACGAAATTTGAGTTGAACAATGATACACACCGGTTTCAACGAAGAAAAGGCCCATTGGTAAAGCACGATGCAATAATATTGAGCGGCCGGACGTGGCGTGAAAGCACCTCCATACCTATGGTGGTACCCCAAATGAATAGATATGTCGTACGGTTTTTTATGAAGAATACCATAAGTCCATCGCCTATTATGAATCCAAGATTTATCAGGCAATGTGAAAGTACAATTGCAGCTGCTGGAGGGGGAGATATGACAGAGAAAAACGTCTCAAGTCGTGCCTCTACATTAGCCCAAAATACGTAGTTGGCGAGGTACCATTGGGTACACGTTTGACCAATTGTCGATACAAATAAACCCGTCAAGGCTCCTAAGACCATGCGCTTTTGAGAAGAAACTGTATGATTCCCTCTCACTAGGGGTCCCAGGTTATTTTCCGTGAAAATAAGCGATTCATATAAATAAAATGGAAACGTTCGTACGCACAGTATATGTTGATTACTAATATGTATATGGCAATGTACATTCCTTTTAATCTCAGTGAGTACTTCATTGAACCAAGTACCAGATCAATCGACACTTGCCCGAGATGAATTGAAACATGATTGTCGAATTCAAATCTGCGCTGATGTAGGATTTCTGCAAAGCGACGGAAGGCAAAGTACTCGAGCTCGAAGACATGTTG
>Ga0247779_1001249_pt1 | contig 12583 bp, 7 predicted proteins | sample UWRJL221509R5_FD_179925 | JGI IMG/M metagenome (GOLD analysis project Ga0247779, IMG submission 179925) | Plant litter microbial communities from Arlington Agricultural Research Station in Wisconsin, United States - UWRJ-L221-509R-5 | ecosystem: Environmental > Terrestrial > Plant litter >...
ATCCGCACCCCTTCGGGATTATAGCCATAGGCGCCAAAGGGCGAGGTGCCCGCCGTGCCGATCCATTTATTGCCACCCTGATGCCGGCCCTGCTGCTCGGCCAGCCGCTGCTGCAAAGTCTCCATCAGTTTTTCCCAGCCGCCCAGGGATTCAACAGCGGCCATTTCTTCCGGCGTCAGAAAACGTTCTGCCAGTTTGCGCAGCCACTCTTCGGGAATATCGGCGGTGATCTCGCCATTGATCGCTGCCACGCCCTTGAAGTGCTGGGCGAAGACCCGGTCGAAGCGATCGATATGCCGCTCATCCTTGACCAGGCTGGCACGCGCGAGGAAATAGAAATCCTCGACATCCAGGCTGACGACACCGGCCTGCAGGGCGCCCAGCAAGGTCAGGTATTCGGTCAACGACACCGGGACCGATTCGCGGCGCAGGGCCTGGATGAAACCGGCAAACATCTTCGCTGCCTGCTACTGGCCGCGCCGCGCCATGAAGGCGACCCGCTCGAAGAGATGCACGTCCTGCTCATTCTTCAGCAAGGCGCCGTAGAGCGGTGGCACGACAACCTTCGGGTCCTTGCTCTTCAGGACTTCCGGCGCAATGTCTTCGACCATCAGCAGTTTCAGCCAGTCGAGCAGTTCGGACGTCGCCGGCTTCTTCTTCAAACCCGGCACCTCGCGGATTTCGTAGAACAGCGTGAGGGCCTCGTGCACCAGCTTGCTTTTGATATCGGGATAATGGCTGGCGACGATCCGTTCCATCGTCTCCCGGTCAGGGAAGCGGATGTAGTGGAAGAAGCAGCGGCGCAGGAAAGCGTCCGGCAATTCTTTTTCATTATTTGAGGTGATGATGACGATCGGTCGATGCCGGGCGCTCACCGTCTCCTTGGTTTCATAGACATAGAACTCCATGCGGTCGAGTTCCTGTAGCAGGTCGTTGGGGAACTCGATATCCGCCTTATCGATTTCATCGATCAGCAACACGACCTGCCGCTCGCTGGTAAAGGCTTCCCACAGCTTGCCGCGGATGATGTAGTTGCGGATGTCGTGAACCTTCTCTTCGCCGAGCTGCCCATCGCGCAATCGCGCCACCGCGTCATATTCGTAGAGGCCTTGGGCCGCCTTGGTGGTCGATTTGATATGCCACTGAATGAGGTCGAGCCCCAGAGCCTCGGCAACTTCGCTGGCAAGGACAGTCTTGCCAGTTCCCGGTTCACCCTTTACCAGGAGTGGCCGGCCCAGGGTGACACTGGCATTGATGGCAACTTCCAGGTCGCGGGTGGCAATATACCGATCGGTTCCGGAGAACGCCTTGCGGTTGTTGTCGGTGGTCTGTTGCGGCATTGGAAATCACCTATACCTGTCGCATCGCTTCATGGGGTAGTCTGGGCGAGCCAGAACCTAACATCCGATCATGCATCCAGCCACCATGGATCCAAGTGGCAATTGCGACAGTGGCAATGCTTTTGTCGCATGGCTCGTGACTGCCGGGGAAAGGTCTTCGCAAGATCTTGTGGCAAGCCGTTCTCATGCCATATCGACAACACCGATAACGTGCTAGCCGGGAAGAGGATGGACGACAGATGAAGTTGGCGAAATATAGAATCGGCGACGTGGTGAAGCATCGGGTGTTCCCGTTTCGCGGCGTCATCTTCGATGTCGATCCCGTTTTCAACAACACCGAGGAATGGTGGCAATCGATTCCTGCCGAGGTGCGGCCGCGTAAGGACCAGCCTTTCTATCATTTGCTGGCCGAGAATGAGCAGACCACTTATGTCGCTTATGTCTCGGAGCAAAATCTGCTGCCGGACGGAAGCGGCAAACCCTGCCGTCATCCGATGGTGGCCGACATGTTCGACGGCCCGGTCAACGGCAACTATCAGCCAAAAGCGATGCATGCCCATTGAGGCGGACGGTGCGGCTAAACTTCGGCCGCACGCATGGATCTATCCCGGGCCGGTCTAAACTCTCCCCAGACATTTCCTCTTCCCGCTAAAAGTCGCCCGCCGTCCCGGTTCACCAGATGGATCGAGGGCGCAGGAAACATGCCCTTTTGAAACGAGGCAGGATTAGCGCCGGAATTAACGGCAAGCGCCCGGCGAGGGCCTTGACGAGAACAAAAAAGGAACATAAGATAAGAACATTCAAGGAACATCGAGAGGTAAGAGACCATGCGTATCATGCGGCAAATCCTCGAAGGCGCGGCGTTCGGCACCCTGATGGCGATCATCCTGGTCGGCCAACACCTGCTGCAATAGAGTCCGCCTCCACCAGTGTTTCTTCTTTGTTCTAATTTTGCAACCCCGTTTGATCTGTTGAATCACGACCTAGGCGTTGAACTTGCCCGGGTCGATGCTGCCCTGATCGGGTCGAACCGGTTCTGATTAGGCTCGGTTCTGATTCGGCGCTTTGGCGACGTGATCCGCTTCCCCTGATTCCGGCAACCTCCTATACCTGATGGAAAGCATCAGGGGATGGGAGAAGGCCGTGCCATTGGCAGCAGTCAGAGACTTCCTGAAATGGGAATCGGCCGGAAGCGTGGTGCTGCTGGCAGCAGCACTTCTTGCCATGGTGTTGTCCAACTCACCGGCAGCCGGGCTTTATGAGTCCCTGCTGCATTTGCCCTTCGGCGTGACCCTCGGTCCTGTCGGCCTCACCAAGCCGCTGCTGCTGTGGATAAATGACGGGCTGATGGCGATCTTCTTTTTCCTGGTCGGCTTGGAGATCAAGCGCGAAGTCCTGGAAGGAGAGCTCTCCAACCTGTCGCAATTGGCCCTGCCGGGGCTGGCCGCCGTGGGTGGCATGGTGGCACCGGCCCTGATCTTCATTGCCTGCAATTGGCCGCATGCTGAAAACCTGGCCGGCTGGGCGATTCCAGCAGCAACGGATATCGCTTTTGCTGTCGGTATCCTCGGCCTGGTCGGGACCCGTGCGCCGCTCAGTCTGAAAATCTTTCTGCTGGCTCTGGCGATTCTCGACGACCTCGGCGCCATCATCATCATCGCGATCTTCTTCACAACCGATCTCTCCTGGCTGTCCCTGGGGCTTGCCGGTGGGGCCATCGTGGTTCTGACCCTGCTCAACCGGTGCAACGTGCAGAGCCTTGCGGCCTATGTCCTGGTCGGGATCGTCATGTGGGTTTTCGTTTTGAAATCCGGCATCCACGCTACCTTGGCAGGTGTGGTGCTGGCCTTCGCGATTCCACTTCGTGACCCGAAACAGCCGGATCAGTCCCTGTTGCGGCGCTGCGAACATGCGCTGCATCCCTGGATCGCCTTTGCCGTCATGCCAATCTTCGCTTTTGCCAATGCCGGTGTCAGCCTGCAAGGTCTCGGCCTGACGCAGCTTCTGGATCCGGTCGCGCTCGGCATTGCCGGCGGCTTGTTTATTGGCAAGCAGATCGGCGTTTTTGCGATGGTCTGGCTGTGCGTGCGCTCGGGTCTCGGCAAGCTGCCGCAAGGGGCCAGCTGGATGCAGGCCTATGGCGTTGCCTGCTTGACCGGCATCGGTTTTACCATGAGCCTCTTCATCGGCAATCTCGCCTTTCCCGATCCCAGCCGTGCCAGTGAGGTGCGCCTTGGTGTCCTCGGCGGATCGATCCTCTCTGCCCTGCTCGGCTTTATCGTCCTGCGCTACATTGCCAAGCCCGCTGCCGGTCAAACCCGGTTTGCGCCAACGCGGCATTGATGCCGGCTTTCATCTGCCGAGCTTTATTGATTGAGCGCTGACAGCGCCGACAAAAAGCTGCTGAGCGGAACGCCGGTGCTGATTTCCCGCTTACCCGTCAGGGTGACGACACCGCTTTGGATGGAGACGATTTCAGTCGTGCTGCCGGTGATCCGCAGCAAGGGAGAGCCGGAGGCGCCGAAGGTGGCGTCGCAATCATGCAGCCACAATTTCGGTTGCGCCTGGGCGACGATGTGGCAATTGCGGTGTGCCGTCAGGACCTCCTCGAAGTCACCGCTATAACCGGCAACCGTGACGGCGATGGGTCCATTTGCGAGAGAGATTTCCTGACGGGCGATTGGGATGGGCTTTTCCAGCAGATCCCTGTCAAGCTCAACCAAAGCCCAGTCATGTGCCATCTCGCTGGCCTTATCGGCGGCATTGCCGCGATAGCCGGGCGGCAGCACGAAGCGCTTGCCGATCGCATGCCCGGTATACTGGCCGCGATCATAGCCGACGACGAAATGGATATCGCTGGGGATGGCCCAGTGCTGGTCATCAAAATTGTAGACGCAATGCGCGGCTGTCAGCATCCAATGCGGTGCCACCAGCGCGCCGGTACAATAACCGCCGATCGCCCGGTTGACGCGGCCCAGTGACGTCCAGGGCCAGCCGGCCTGTTCCAACCGCACCCGATGATCCTGGTCAGATACGCCAAGTTTATGCAGGGGAGCAGCGTCATCGCCCGTCGCTGTGCCCGTCGCGGTACCGGTCGCTGTCTGCGCCGAGACGACGGTTGGACAGATCGCCAGCACCGCGGCGAGGGTAAGGCAGGCAACGTGCCGGCTCATCAATGACAAGGTGGTCATGGCGACGCCTATGGCTAGTGTGTCGATCGGTATCGTGACTTACGTCAACGCGGCCCGCAGCAGAAAACCCGCAGCCGCGGCTGCAATCAGGCATCCAAGGGCGGCGATAATCGCCAGTCTGTTGCGCGACCGGCTGGTTGGCCGCAAGACGTGGTCGAGGGAGCGCCGCAGCTGATTGCGGCGTTCGCGTCCCGCCAAGAGTACGACATAGATGTTGCCCAATATCGGCACGTAGAATGATGCGCGGTAGTCGATGGCATGCGCCTTCGGTGCGGTACCGGCAGCAACGGCGCGAATGGCGGCTTCCTGAGTGGCGGTCAGACTGGTGCGAATATCAGGTGCCAGTTGCCGCCAGAATGCATCGCTGCGCATTTCCTGAGCCAGCCATTGGATGTCCGGCTTTTGCTCCGTGATCGACGTCAATTCAGAGGCTTGTTCGCTGGCATCCGGCCATGTCCGCATACATCAATTTGCCACTATAGGATGTCATAATCTGGCGCGTAGACGTTAATTAAGTCTTTATTTCTATAGGGATTCCTGCGGGTAGTGACGTGCCGCGCCCAGGTCACGCCAGTTAACGGATGCTATCTTGAATTGACGCTTGGTGTTTCGTTTGCAAGCCAGGAGTGGTGAAGATGAATTGACCGGCAATGGGCATCACAACATCACCTGTTAGATGGGGGGATCACTGGAAAGCCAGGGCCACCTCGGCTACAGTCACCATCCAAGGCGGGGCGGGCCGCCATCAATGATAACAACCATGAGGCAGACCAGGAATCATGAAAGCGGACAAATTGAAGTCGCAGCTGATCAGCGACGTTTTGCGTTTCATGTCGGATCGAATCGAACGCCAGCGTGCGCCGCAAGTCGAAACCTTCATTCGCGACTTCTACGCCAATGTGCCGCAGCATGACCTGATCGAGCACAGCGCGGAAGATCTCTTCTGCGCGGCTTTGTCGCTCTATAATTTCGCCGCCAAGCGCCCGGCCGGCCAGACCAAGGTCCGCGTCTTCGATCCCAGCCAGGATGAACATGGTTGGCGCAGCGCCCATAGCATTATTGAAATCGTCAATGACGATATGCCCTTCCTTGTCGATTCGGTGACGGCCGAGCTGACGCGACAGGATATCGGCGTGCATCTCGTCATCCATCCGATCATGCGGATCGAGCGCGATGGCAAAGGCCAGATGCTCAGCCTCGGCAAGACCGATGCGCCAGCCGAATCCGTCATGCAGCTCTGGGTCACTCAGATCGGAGAAGACGAGCGCGAGACGCAAATCAAGGATCGCATCGAACTCGTGCTGAAAGACGTCCGCGCCGCCGTCCAGGATTGGAGCACGATGCGTCAGCGGCTGGAGGAGGTCGTGGACGACATCTCCAAGCGTAAGCTGCCGATGCCGCAGCCGGAAGTCTCCGAAATCGTCGACTTCCTGCGCTGGGTTGGCGACAACAATTTTACCTTCCTGGGTTACCGGGAATACACCTTCTCCGGTGAAGGCGATCACGTCAGCTACCGCATCGTCGAGAATGCGTCGCTCGGCATTCTGCGCGATTTCAACACGCGCATCTTCGATGGCATCCGCAATCGCGACACCATGCCGCCGGATGTGCGGAATTTCATTCGTCAGCCCAATCTGATGATGGTGACCAAAGCCAATCTGCGCTCGACGGTCCATCGCAATACCCATCTCGACACGATCGGCATCAAGCTTTTCAATGCCAAGGGCGATATCATTGGCGAACGGCTATTTGCCGGCCTTTTCACCTCGATGGCCTATAATCGCAGCCCCAGTGAAATTCCGCTGCTGCGCCGCAAGGTGGAGACAGTCATCAAGCGGGCGGGCTTCTCACCGCAGAGCCATGATGGCAAGGCGCTGGTCAATATTCTCGAGACCTATCCGCGCGACGAGCTGTTCCAGAGCAATGACGATGAATTGCTGGAGACCGCTGTCGGCATCCTGCATCTGCAGGAACGCCAGCGCATCGCGCTTTTCGCCCGTCGCGATCCTTACGAGCGTTTTGTCTCGGCCCTGGTCTATCTGCCGCGCGACATGCTGAACACGGCCTTGCGCCTGCGCATCGGTGGCCTGCTCAGCAAGGCTTTCGGCGGCCAGATGTCCGCCTCCTACGTGCATGTTGGTGATGGCTCGCTGGCGCGTCTGCAATACATCGTCAACACGGTGCCGGGTGAAGTGCCGGTCGTCGACCTGCCGGCCTTGGAAGACGAAATCGTCGAAGCCAGTAGGTCCTGGCGCGACAAGCTGCGGGATGCCTTGGTCGAAGCGAAAGGCGAGGCCAAGGGGATTGGGTTATTGCGGCGCTTCGGCGATGCATTCCCGGCTGGCTATGAAGAATATTTCAACGCCTTCACGGCGGTGGACGATATCGACCGGGTCGAGGAAGCGCTGCGCCAGACGGCGCCGGCACTCAATCTCTACCGGCCGATCGAAGAGCCCGCCAATGCCCTGCGCCTGAAGCTCTATAACGGCAACGTCAAGATCGCGCTCTCGACCGTGTTGCCGTCGCTGGAAAATTTCGGCCTGAAGGTGATCAGCGAGAATCCCTTTGATATCCAGCCCAGCGGTGGCGAGACCGTCGTCTGGATCCATGATTTTGCTATGGTGACGGCGGATGGCGTCGAGGTCGATATCCGCCAGGTTCGGGACAACTTCCAGGAAGCCTATGCCAAGATCTGGGCGGGCGAGCTGGAGGACGACGGCTTCAATCGTCTCGTCATCACCGCCGGCCTGGCTTGGCGCGATGTGGCGTTGCTGCGGTCCTATTGCAAATATCTGCGCCAGGCGGCGATTGCCTTCAGCCAGGCCTATATGGAGGCGACGCTCAACGGCAATCCGCAGATCACCCGCAATATCGTCAAGCTGTTCCATGTCCAGCTCGATCCCGGCCATATCGGTGACCGGGCAGCCGAGGCCGACAAGATCGTCGCGCTCATCCAAAAGCAGCTCGATAGCGTCAGCAATCTCGACGAGGATCGCATTCTGCGGCGTTTCCTCAATGCGATCCAGTGTACGCTGCGGACCAATTTCTTCCAGCGCGCGGCGGAAGGCGGCGTCAAGGAATACATCTCCTTCAAGCTCGATTCCCGGAAGATCGAAGAACTGCCTTTGCCGCGGCCTTTGGTCGAGGTATTCGTTTACAGCCCGCGCGCCGAAGCCATCCATCTGCGTGGTGGCAAGGTAGCCCGCGGCGGCATTCGCTGGTCGGATCGGCGTGAAGATTTCCGCACCGAGATTCTCGGCCTGATGAAGGCGCAGATGGTGAAAAACGCCGTCATCGTGCCGGTTGGCTCGAAGGGCGGCTTTGTCGTCAAGCGGCCGCCGCAATCCACTGACCGCGATGTCGTCATGGCCGAGGTCGTGCACTGCTATAAGACGCTGATGCGCGGCTTGCTCGATATCACCGACAATCTGGTCGGTGGCAAGGTCGTTCCGCCGGGCGATGTGATCCGCCGCGATGAGGATGATCCCTATCTGGTGGTTGCCGCCGATAAGGGGACGGCGACTTTCTCCGACATCGCCAACGGCGTCTCGCGTGATTATGGCTTCTGGCTCGACGATGCCTTCGCCTCGGGCGGCTCGGCCGGTTATGACCACAAGAAGATGGGCATCACGGCGCGCGGCGCCTGGGAATCCGTCAAGCGGCATTTCCGCGAAATGGGAAAGGATATCCAGAGCACGGCCTTTACCTGTGTCGGCGTCGGCGACATGTCCGGCGACGTCTTTGGCAACGGCATGCTGCTATCGACGCATACCGAACTGGTCGGCGCCTTCAATCACCAGCATATCTTCATCGATCCTAATCCCGATGTGGCCAGCAGCTTCAAGGAACGGCAGCGTCTGTTCAACCTGCCGCGATCGAGCTGGACGGATTACGATGCCAAGCTGATTTCCGCTGGCGGCGGCATCTACGAGCGTAAGGCGAAGTCGATCAAGCTATCGCCGGAAGCTCGCGAGCGTTTCGGCATCACCAAGGAGAGCGTGACGCCGAACGAGCTGATGCAGTCGATGCTGAAGGCGGAGATCGATCTGCTGTGGCTGGGCGGCATCGGCACCTATGTGAAGGCGGAAGACGAAACCCATGCCGAAGTCGGCGACCGGGCCAATGACGCGATCCGCATCAACGGCAACGACCTGCGTTGCCAGGTGGTGGGTGAAGGCGCCAATCTCGGCTTCACCCAACGCGGCCGCGTTGAAGCAGCGCTGATCGGCAAACGCCTCAATACCGACGCGGTCGACAATTCGGCTGGCGTCGATACGTCGGATCATGAAGTCAATATCAAGATCCTGCTGAACGAAGCGGTTGCCAATGGCGACCTGACCATGAAGCAGCGTGACAAGGTCCTGGCCGGCATGACCGATGAGGTCGGCGACCTGGTCCTGCGCGACAATTACCTGCAAAGCCAGGCCCTGAGTATCGCCGAGGCGCAGAGCTTCCGCCTGATCGATCAGCAAGGTCGTTTCATGCGGGCGCTGGAACGTACCGGTCGCCTTGATCGCCTGATCGAATATCTGCCGGATGACGAGACCATGCGTCAGCGCCTGAGCCAGCGTGTCGGGCTCACGCGTGCAGAATCGGCCGTCCTGCTGGCCTATGCCAAGAACTCGCTGTATGACGAGTTGCTGCCCTCTGATCTGCCCGATGATCCGCAGCTTGCCGAGGATCTCGTCACCTATTTCCCGGCGGCCTTGCAAAAGAATTATCGGCCGCAGATCGAGCAGCATCGTCTGCGCCGCGAAATCATCGCCACGGTGGTGACCAATTCGCTGATCAACCGCATGGGCGCTACCTTCGCCCATGTCATGAAGGAGAAAACCGGGCAGCCGGCCTCGGCTATCGCCCGGGCCTATGCCATCACGCGCAGTGTCTTCAAGCTGCGCAGCTTGTGGGAGCAGATCGAGGCACTCGACGCGCGTGTCGATGCCAAGGTACAGATCGAGATGCTGCTGACGGTCAGCAATCTCGCCGATCAGGCAACCTTGTGGTTCCTGCGCAATGGTCAGCATCCGCTCGATATCGCCGCCAATGTGGCCGAGGCGGGGCCGGCGCTCAGCGCGTTGGAAAATGCACTGCCGATCATCGTCTCGCCCTCGGACCAGGCGGCGATCGCCCAGCAATTCAGCCATCTTGCCGGGCAGGGTGTTCCGGAAGCCCTGGCGCAGCATATCGCGCAATTGCCGGCCACCATGCCCTCGCTGGATATCGTGCGGATCGCCACTGATCTGAAGATCAAGGTCGAGGACGTCGGGCAGGCTTACTTTGCCATTGGCGATCAGTTCCATCTCGATTGGCTGCGCAGTGGTGCCAAATCGCTGATCGGCGACAGCCATTGGCAGCGCCTGGCGGTGTTTGCCATCGTCGAGGATCTCTATGGCCATCAACGCGAGTTGACCCAGGTGATCCTGCGTGGTGGTCAGGAGATCCAGGAGAAGGTGACAGGCCAACCTGCGATCGATCAATGGAAGCTGACGCGCGGTGCTGCCCTGACCCGGGCGGAAAGCCTGTTCAGCGATCTGCGACAGGTCGGCAAGCTGGAGCTTGCCATGCTGGCAGTCGCCAACCGGACATTGCGTAGCTTGATCGCCTAGAGCGCGATCGTTTGAGGGAAGCACGTTTGCTTCCCTCAAAACGTGAATCGCCCTCTATCTTATAAGAAGCAGTGAAAAAAGCCTGAAGCCGGGATCGAGGCCCTCGCGCCTCATCCTGCTTCAGGCTTTCGTTTCCGGTGTCTCATCCGGGGCGGGGTGATTGCTGCCAGGTACGGCATTCCCCATGGTCATGTTGAGGCGTTTTTCCGCCACCGCCATCACCTTGTCGCGCAACGAACTGTAGCGGTTCATCAGCCGGCGAAAATCATTGGCTTCCAGCGATAACAGGCGGCATTCGGTGACCGAGGTGACGGTAGCGGTGCGGCTGACATCATGAATGAGGCCGATCTCGCCGAAGATCTGCCCCTGGCCGAGCCGCACCGGCTGCGGCGTGACTTCCACCTCCACCTCACCTTGCATGATGATGAACATGGCATCGGCCGCTTCACCGAAGCGAACGATGGTTTGGCGCGCCGGGACGGTCTGGGCGCGCAGCAGCCGGGCAATCTCGGAAATATGCGAGGCGTCGAGCCCGGCAAAAAGCGGCACGCGGGCAACCGCCTGCCAGGTGACGACGAAATCGCGGCGGCGAAATTCGGTGGCAAAACCGGTCGCCAGGATGCCGGTCGGAACAGCGAACATGGCAATGCCGAGCAGCATGACGAAGCCGCCGAAGATGCGGCCAAGCACGGTTTCCGGCGTCATGTCGCCATAGCCGACCGTGGCCATGGTGACGATGCCCCACCACAGGCTGCGCGGCAGGCTGGAAAAGATCTGCGGCTGGGTGTCCCGCTCCAGCAGATACATGACACCTGACGAGAGCACCAGCAAGACCAGCATCACCAGAAAGCCGGCCAACAAGGCCCTGGCTTCATTGCGGACCACTTTTGCCACCAGCCCGAGGGCGGGTGTCAGGCGTGCCAGCTTCAGCAGCGACAGCAATTGCGGCATCAGGACGACGGCACTGAGACGCGGTGAGATAATCAAGCCGAGCGGCAGGATGCAGACGAGATCGGCCAGGCCGAGTGGCGACAGCAGATAGCGGCGCCGGCTATCCTGGTCGAGCGGACCGATCCGCGGTGCCAGGAGAAGCCGCCAGACATATTCGCAGAGGAACATCAAGGCGGCAGTGACTCCGGCATCGCGCCAGGCGAGCTGCCAATCGGCGGAGAGATCCGGCAAGGTGAGGGCGCCGGCGCTGCCGACGGAGAGGGTTATGCCGGTCAGCAAAATGAGTCGGGCCGGCCAACCGGCTTTCCCGCTATCCTCGATCGGATCGAAGATCGCTCGCCAACTTGCCAGCCCGGCCATCGCTTCCCCCTCGCGTTTCGCCGCCTAGAGCGTCCGGCTCTAGATGATCAGCCTTTAAGCCTCACGCACCTCAGCTCCGGTTCATCCGGTTGTCGATCAGGTGCTGCACGACACCCGGATCGGCCAAGGTGGAAATATCCCCGAGATTGCCAAACTCGTTCTCGGCGATCTTGCGCAGAATGCGGCGCATGATCTTGCCCGAGCGCGTCTTCGGCAGGCCTGGCGCCCATTGCAGCAGATCGGGGCTGGCGATCGGGCCGATTTCTTTGCGGACCCACTGGACCAGCTCCTTGCGCAGCTCGTCGCTGGCGGTGATACCGACATTGAGGGTGACATAGGCGTAGATGCCCTGGCCCTTGATGTCATGGGGATAGCCGACCACGGCTGCTTCGGCGACATGGCGATGGGCGACCAGCGCGCTTTCCACTTCGGCGGTTCCCATGCGGTGGCCGGAGACGTTGATGACGTCATCGACCCGGCCGGTGATCCAGTAATAGCCGTCTTCATCCCGCCGGCAGCCATCGCCGGTAAAATACTTGCCGGGATAGGTACTGAAATAGGTTTCGGCGAAGCGCTTATGATCGCCGTAGACCGTTCGCATCTGACCCGGCCATGACTCGGCGATACAGAGATTGCCCTCGCAGGCGCCTTCCTGGACGACACCATTGGCATCGACGATTTCCGGCTGGATACCGAACAGCGGCAATGTCGCAGAGCCGGGCTTCAGGGCCGTGGCGCCGGGCAAGGGCGAGATGAGGATGCCACCGGTTTCGGTCTGCCACCAGGTATCGACGATCGGGCAGCGTCCTTTGCCGATGACGCGGTGATACCACAGCCAGGCTTCTGGATTGATCGGTTCGCCGACCGAGCCAAGCAGGCGCAGGCTGGCCAGGCTGCATTTCTCCACCGGTCCTTCGCCTTCCCGCATCAAGGCGCGGATCGCCGTCGGCGCGGTGTAGAAGATATTGACCTGGTGCTTGTCGCAGATCTGCCAGAACCGCGAGGCATCCGGATAGTTCGGCACGCCTTCGAACATCAACGTGGTCGCACCATTGGCAAGCGGGCCATACAGAATATAGCTGTGGCCAGTCACCCAGCCGACATCGGCGGTGCACCAATAGATATCGCCATCATG
>Ga0247779_1001250_pt1 | contig 12565 bp, 12 predicted proteins | sample UWRJL221509R5_FD_179925 | JGI IMG/M metagenome (GOLD analysis project Ga0247779, IMG submission 179925) | Plant litter microbial communities from Arlington Agricultural Research Station in Wisconsin, United States - UWRJ-L221-509R-5 | ecosystem: Environmental > Terrestrial > Plant litter >...
TTTACGATTTTCCAGATTTTATTTCAGCATTTGGCGAAGATTCCCCTCTTCGATACCTGAAAATAAAGACAGATAAGTTATCGACAACTGTGCTCGATTGTGCTTGCACGCACCTCTCTCATCTGTACGAATTGGATTGGACCATCAAGGAATTATGGGAATGGAATACAATAATATCATCTAGGTCGAGAGATTATCCAGACCCTCTAGAAGCTGAAGTATGTTTATGGCTAAATCCGTGCTCTTCCCAATTCTTCTGACAACAACTTACCAATAGATTCACGTGGAATTGTTTGCTGAACAGTTATCCAAACGTGTGCATAGCTTCAACAATTGGTCCTTAAGATATCTGATCATACGGCATGCTTGGCCTCGGGGGAGAATAGAACGAAATGTGCAGTCTATGTTTCTATCTACTTTGCCGCCCTTTATTTCTGTCTCTCTCCTTGATGTTTAGTCCAAAGGCTTGGAAACTCAGGACATTGTTATGTACGTCTATGTTCTCTGCTTCTACCTGCCTTGTTTTAATACCTTTCTACAGTCGCCGGTCTCTAAGACTCCAATACTAAATTTTGATCGATCGACGCCTTTATATTGACAAGTCGTGACAAATCTCTTTAATTGTTCTCTTTGTTGCTTTTTTTCTGACTCCTTCGTGCGGGTGGCGCTATGCAATCCAGATTCCATATATAAGAACAAATTATATGACTCACAGCTCTGCCAAACTATTCTTAAAGGGTTTGAGCCACTGCCCTTTCTGTAAATCTCAGGGAAGCCTAAATTTGCATTCTCAAACACCTATAACGTCGTTGCACTCTACATAACCTACTAGCCCTGGTTGCTGTGGCGTCCCAGTTCTTCGTTGACGAGATGGCCCTGCATACACTCCTCCACTACAAATTGAGCGTTCATGGTGCCGCCTCGATTCCTCACTCTGGAGATTACTGCACACCCTATGCAAGCTACTTTACCGTACGATATATGGTACTACATCGCGTTGTTCCTCCCTCGATCCCTGCTGCTGAAACTCTACAGCGTTCATTCAGCATTCTTGCACCATGTCTTGAGGATTCGATACGGTACCGTGACCATGTCAACCATGACATCATTTAGGACACTAAGGTGCTGTGTAAAAAATATGAGGTGAGGTTTTATACCGACCCATACGATTTTTGCTGACCGATCTGGTGAACTTACTCAGTCCGGTAGTGGCAAAGCATGTCCGCACCCTCATTCTTTCCCCTGATTCCCAGATGCATTCCATTCACAAAAAACCTATTAAATCTATTGCAGGAACGGCGCGAAGAGTACTCGGTCAAATCAACGTGCCTATTACACCGTTTACTGTTGCTGCAGCTCAGGGCAGACTTATCGAACATATCACGTCCATGACCAACGTCGACTCTTTGATCGTCTGTCGCAGTCGTGATCCACGAAAACAACGGCTCCAAAAGGTTGATCTGGTTATGATGATTGGCATCCGTGCATCATTATCGTCTCATGGCTCAAATCTACAAAGTCTTTCTCTTTCCACTCCGTACATCAACGTTTTAGGCGATGCTCCCACAATTTCCGGTCTCGAAGCATTTAAAGTCACATTCTACGAGGAGATCAACCCAGACGACAAATACTCAACTCTTATCTCCTTCATCACTCGTCACTCGCAAACATTAAACAGCATTGCAGTCGCTATACGGGATGAAAAGCTCGACCCATCGTATCTTTTTGCTCATTTACCCCATCTTCGGCGCCTTACTGAGGTTTCCATCACGCTACCGTTTGACCGTATGCGATCCGGGCAAGCAACCAACATCGATTTGTACTTGCAGAAACATAGTCACTTGCTTCAGAAAATAAAATATCACTTCTGCAGTGCACGTTCACGCACATATACTTTCATCCGTTTTTCCTCCATTTTGCAGAAAATATTTACCAATCCGATTCTTCACGTTAAATTTCCTCAAATGATGTCGCTGGATATCCAACTTTTTGATTGGGACAGTAGAGCCGATACCATCAAATTTTCGCACATGATTGTTTCTGCACTTGCGTCGTATTTGAAACAAGTTCAGCGGCGCACTCTCATCAGTTTCACGTTGGGCTTTTATTTCTTGCCTCCCTATTACCACGATGCAGAGGATTTCTTCTCTGCACTGGAGAACAAACCACTTCGATATCTAAATATCCAGACATGTTATCTGACGGTCGATACCCTGGACCATATATGCACATGCCTTCCGCAGCTGTATGAGCTGGTCTGGACTGTCGGTGGGTTGTGGGGAGATCCTTTTATTTATGGCATGGACGCTGAATATGTACCCCCCCACTCGGATGCCTACTATTTCATTCTTGACGTGAGTTTTACGTTTTATAATAACTGCGTTTCAAGAAATTCATGACTCCTTTTCTCATATGCAGAAACATGCGGAAAGATTTGCCAAAGAGCTGTCGAAGCGAAAGCGAAAATTTGAAGGTTGGACCTTAAGGCATTTAACCATACGCCATTTCCAGTCGTGGCGTGGACGAGTGGAGAGGATTGAATCGTTGCTCGAAGCTACTTTACCGTCTTCCATTTCATTCTCCATCGTACACGTACCGACACCTTAGTGGATTTTATTGCTTTATTTATTTCTCTCTTATTGGATATTGAATACTCTTAATCCGTTCTCAAGAAATGATGAATTCATGCTACTTTCAAAGTACAACGGGTATGCACACAGCGTGTGTTTACCAGCGACAATCATTCAACGATAATAGTTCTCGAAGAAATGTATTCACTAACAAACACAAATCACGCAGGTATAGGTATAAAGGCACAATGAAAACAAAAAAAGCCACAGGAAGGATAAAGGGGGTATGCTTGAGCATGAAGTTCAAATCCTCATAACGACAGAGACAGGCGGTGGAGTAGCAGCAGCAACTCTCAGAGCGCCGCTTCTACCGAACATACTCTTCGCCCTGGCCCTTGGTGTAGGCCTAACCTCGGTTGCTGCCATCGCAGGTAAAGCAGGGACAGGAGGCACATCTTCCTCGACGTTCCATCCTTTCAGATAGAAATTAGTAACCGCAGGCGAGCTCTGGTACCGCTTATGCCCTTTCGGTGCAGGGAGATGCGCGCCTGGTGCTCCGGACAGAGGAAGTGGAGGCGGTGGGACAGATCGAGGAGGACGAGGGCGAGTGGGCTTGCTGACTATGTTAGCTTGGATTTGAGATGGGAGGAGCACGGTCTGCTCAGGTTTACCAGGTGCTTTCACTGTCATTTGCTCGACGGAAACAACTGGGACTTGAGACATAGATGGAGGCGGCGGTGGTGGGAGCGCAGCCCGAGCAGGGATGGCGGGCAGTGTTGTAGTAAATGAACGCAGTTGCGTGCTGATAGTATTGCCTGGAACACCACCAGCAGTGGCAATGAAGGACATCCTAATAGGCGATATGCTTGCTTTGAGTGGAGGGATGCTGTATTCTGGGACCGCCAAAAGCTGTGCCTGAGGGTGGGAAATAATGAATGGTGCCGTCTGACGCCTCTGGTGCCCCTCTTTTTTCAAAGGCTGCATGGAGAGGTGACTGATGACTTTCCCGAACGCTTTGCCGTGCTTCGTAACGCGTTTCTGGATAGAATCTTCTGCGTTTGTAACGATAGATCCACTCTTGGAATTTCTCTTTATCAATTTAGAGGGACCTTGACTGTTGTTGTCTCCCATCTTAGAAGAAATAGCTGGGAACTTGAAGTTAAGAGAAAGGTCATTGGAAGACACTGAAATGGAGGCGGAAGGAGCAGTGACCCCGACGCTAAAATTAGAGTCAAGGCTCGCCACGCTGGCGCGGAAGAAGCTGTCCCTTGTTTTGGCCGAAGAGACTGTAACTTCTACGACTGGAGCAGGTGAAGCCACCTTCGTGGCTAAGTTCAGGTCTAAGGGCTCAAAGTTCAGAGGATTAGGCCTTGTGGGAAGCTTGACCACCGCAAAAGAATTGTCCTTTTCCTCCTTGTCCGACAACATTTCTATCACCATTTCATCATCCACCATGTTGTTCCAATTGACACTAGGGCTGAAAGCAACAGCGTGTCGTCTGTTGTCTGCAGCGGTTGAGTTGGTCAATGAGCGGCGTGCAACGATGGCTTCATGACTCTGTACTTGACTTTCTGCCTCAGGCTGAAAACCAAAGGGTGATGTTTCCCCTTTCCATGAATCCTGGCTCCATACACTGGCTGTGGAAAGAGCCCCACCGGAGAAAACAGATATAGCTGCGCTAGGAATCCTCGCGCTTTTCGCCGTCGTAGCGGTAAGGATAAATAACGCAGGCGAAGAAGCAGAATAAAGTGCTGTTAATCCTTCGGGAGACTCGCATGCAGGTGACAGCTATAGACATGCACAAAAAACATCCAAACTTAAGCTTCTCTGAGCAACAGCATTATTTAGGGAAGAAACGTACCTGTCCATAGTTCGTTTTCGTGGCTAAATCCGCTTTAATCCTAAATAACAGACTTCTCTGAGCGACCAGTGGGGCAAGCGAGAGGCTCAGACGTTGTGCGTTGGGCCTGTATATCCCCCGAGGTTGAAACTTGGCCGGTTGTGTTAACGGTAAAGTCCTCGGCTTCGTTGCTGCTGTTGCCATAGTGGTAGTCAAACTGTTCATCCTATTGCGAGAAGTATAGTAGATGAATTGGTGGTAAGTGAGGAGTTTTATTAGTTGGATTTACGAGAACTTGAGGCGCCCAGCGTCCAGTCTCCAGCGATCAACGCTGTTTTGCTTGTTGGTGGTGGTGGTGGTTTAGAACGAACAAACGAAAGGGAGTAAAACCATCATTTCCCAGCTAATACATAATTGTTTCGGGGATCATACCCATTTGATGGGATAAAACACAGGATTCCATATGGCTGCGAACGGACAGGAAATCGTGGCCAACGACAGCGGATGGAACTCAGTTTGACGATGTTCAGTGCAGAGATGTACATGAAACTGACGGAACATTAGACCCTGTTCTCCCACGGTGTTTAATCGTTCCTGGAACCGAGTATGTACACAAGGAAAACAGGGCTTCGCTATTTCATGAAGGATTACGAACAAAGATACAGTATGAAGAGGCGAAAAAGGAGATTATTGAATACCAGCATATTCAAAAGAACTGTATCCTGTATCTGTGGAAAAAACGCAATCGTGGAAGTAAACGTGAAAGCGTCGTACTTCAATAATTCAAGATTAGTATGCCGTAAATGAAGGTGGAACACTTCATCCGCCAATACTAAAATCCCAATTTGTTGCTGCCAAGTGGATCCTATAATTCTTGATATTCTGGTTTAAGTACAAGCTTTCGTCTTTGTCGGCGATATTTCCAGCAAAGCAACGCGTTGAAATGAAATGCGTTGAAATGGGGCTCGTTGTGGTAGGAAGCAAGTCGCGGGATGGTGTAGGTATATTGCGATCGAAAAAAGGACGATGCGATAAAGAGAATGGATGGTTAGATTAGATATTAGTAAACCTTGAGCAAAAAATTCGTCAGCCTCTGCTGTGCAACAGGTACCTTAAGAGTTAAAACTCACAATGTAATGATACGGGGTCCGTTTAAGCTGATGCTGCTGATTCTACTGCTACTTTTGACTCTTGCTTCAGAAGAGGACCATTCACTCCACCCATTGTTTCTAGAACTCTATCCGCATGTGCATAAAATGTTTGGGGCAGGCCACCTTTTACTTTGAGAAGGGGCAATAAACGGGTGTGGAAAACCCTGTGTGCGACAGACGCGCCCTGCGAATCGAATAGCTGTAAGCAAAAAAGGCGTGTTACTAACGAAAGGAAGGGGGAAAAGACACACATATTGCTGATAAATGGCCCCCATGATAGCCTGAACCGCCTCTCCTTGGACCTTATACAACCCAGCGGAGCGTAAAACCGATAACTCAGTTCGTTCGCCGTTCAACAATTTCTGCGGTGCTGCTGGCTGCCACACAAGCACCTGACCAACTCCCCACTCATGCCCGACGTGTTCTCCTAGTAGATTCGTATGCAGTGTGCTCGATGCAATTTCCTCCAAGTCGTGTTTAGGTGACAACTCGGGGGATGATTGTAAGAAAAGAAGGAAATAGGTCGAGAGCACTCGTCTGCCTATTATACCCGCGAGAGAAAGATACCAATTCACTGTCAGCTGACATGTTGTGTATAAGCCCACAAGAGACTAACCGATAAAACTCAGGCCAGCATTATGCCCCCTTCTTGCATCGCGATGACTTGAATGCGTCAATATCCGCTGTGCGAGCTCTGGTGGGAACTGCAAGGGGGAGAACAGACGCTCCAAGAATTCGGTAAAGTATGGCTGAATATCTGCACTCGAAGTGAACTGTCTCCCAGGGACACTGTCGTATTCCTCTTCCTGTGCCTCAACTGTCCTCGAGCTGCTGCTCCTCTTTGTTCCGAAGTCATTCTCGTCTCTCGGTGACTCGCGTGCTGGCCTCCGTGGTCTGTATTCGTCGTCGTTCCGCGAAGGTTCGCGTTGTTGGAATGCAGTAGCGCCGTACGTTCGTGCACCTTAGCATTTAGAAAGTATACACATCAGAACCAGACGACAACATCGAAGAACAGCTTCGAACGCGCAGAAGTTGAGGCTTAAGACACATACCAGGTAACACCACCCGTTTGGCCACCAACGATGTTTTTGAATAGCTGCATGCCGCAGCACGCAGAGGAGGACCTAGACAACGAGCAGCACGGGACATTGCGGACGTGGGGAAGAAGCGTTTTTTGAGGTTTAGCACCGCCGTCGACGAGTTCGCTGGTAATTTCAGGTTCGATTGATGGCGCCGACCAGAAAAAAATGAGATCACGTGGGATTGCCGTTTTAGGGTGTAAATGTCCCCTTTGACATTGTCACCAGCAGTCAATGCGTTTCTCCCACCTAGTATTCAGAATATTTGAAAAGGGTAATAATTTTTATTGACTCAGAGATTGAAAACATCTGCCGAGCAAGAGATCCTTTGATCTATCTACTTCTACTCGAAAACTGGCTCTTTCACTTGGCATGTCCTATTTTTCTTTCTTTCTCAATCGCCGATGTAAACTGTTGTCTCTTACGGAGTGGTTATACAGGGCTCAAATTTACTATGCTCTCCCATAGCAGAAGGATCTTTGAGATTATATCAAGAGCTTCAGGCAAGCGTAAATTCTTCTCTTCTTTTATGCTGTTAAGAAGGTTTCGTAACATTAAACACAGAGACGAGGCATAATAAGACCCCAAATAAACCACCCCCGCAAGCGCCCAGGCCGACCTCGGTGTCACCATCCAAGGTAGTCACAAACAGATAGGCAAGATGCTCCGACAAGATATATCTATTGACTTTTTACTTTGACCGAGAAAAATTCCGTTACGCTATAGTACCTACCTCATGAACATCCTGTGGCACGTGAAGTGCAAGTTCGCATTCAGTTGCTGACACCCATCCCCTTACTAATTGATTATAATGCACAATAGAAAGAGAGGCATTTCCAGGGCATTTCAGCAATCTCGAACTCATGGAAGTTATAGGCACATCGCACCTTACATCACTACCATGATGTCAATCTCCCCGAGATAAACGACACGTTACGGTCGGGCGCTACACTATTGGCAGAAGACTGTCGATCCCTACGTTTGGGATTATGAATATACATAAGTGTGACTAATCAATGATTCGCATTGCCTTGTGAGTTCTGCAACTCCTATGACAAGATACGCCAGAGAAGAGTGAGAGTCGAGGCCAGTAAAACTCGCGTTAGAGCGCTCATATTGGTCATGCTCCTTTTTACTCCATATGTGTATCAGGGTATATAAGTGCCCTATTCTCGATGCAAAGGAAGAAAGTAACATCCTTCATAACCTTTCAATCAGCTCATATCCATTGAACTCAACTCGGTTCAGCATACGCAATGTCATCCATCACAGTTCAATTTCAATCCCAGACTCAACAAGCACTTGTTCTCGAAGGCCCTTCGGGTCCATTTACCATTCATCGTATTTCCATCCCCTCTCCAAGAAGCGGTGAAGTAGTCGTCAAAGTTCATTCTGCAGGTCTGAACCCTGCAGACTGGAAAATTCCTAAATATCACATCCTCGTAGACGAGTTTCCTGCTATCATAGGGAGCGATATTGCAGGAGAAATCGTACAAGTTGGAGAAAATGTATCCGGGTTCAAAATCGGGGACAAAGTGTAAGCTAACTAGTCTTTTATTTGCCGTTTGAGTACAATCTAACCAGTTGATCTCAAACTTGATTTATTTATTCATTGACCATAGATTTTTCCAAGCACAGAATTGGAAACTTGGAGGAGCATTTCAACAATATGTTGCCGCTGTATCTGACACAATATCGAAGGCAAGCATATAACACCCTTGTTTACACTCTTGAAGGTGACAATTGACGTCGATATTTCCTTTTTCCGTTATGATCACTAGATCCCAGAAAATATTTCGTATGACGAAGCTGTAACGCTTCCAGTGGCAATTGCAACCGCGTCATCTGGGCTATACTCAGAGCACCCAACAGGTCTGGGCATCACTTCCCCCGCAACTTCAGGAGGGAACGGTAAATATGCTGGAGTGCCCATTGTCGTGTTGGATGGAGCAAGCGCTGTCGGGCAGGCGAGTACGTATAGTTTTACTTAATTTACCACTTAGCAGAAGATAAAGCCACTCACTTTAATTCTACTTCAAAACCAGTCATCCAACTCGCCAAAATTTCGGGCTTCTCACCTATAATAACCACTGCATCCTTGCGGAACGCAGACGCCCTCAAAGCACTTGGCGCTACGCACGTTTTAGACAGGACTTCACCTACATCTCAAATATTACATGAAATTAATCTTGCTACTACCACCAAACCAGTAGAATGCATCTACGATATCGTCGCAAGCGAATCGACCCAGAAGCTCAGTATGGAAATAATTTCCAAATCTGGAAAAGGCAAGGTCGCATTTCCGATCCCGGAATCATTCTTCGCGATATCACCAAAGGACTTCCCAAATGTGACAATTTCGACTGTGATAGCACGTCCAGGCGCTCCTCATAACACGGAACTGTTCCAGTCTTTGTTCCAGGGAAAGCTGTATGAATGGATTGAAGCGGGGTTGATTGTGGTAAGTCGATAAGATATGCTAGCCATACTTTTGCAAAATGCAAAGTGGAAGAAAAGATATCTGACTCCTCGTTTTTTGCTTTTCTTATTTAGCCCAATAGGCATCAATTACTCGCTGGTGGACTGAATGGAGTTCTCGATGGGCTGAAGATGATGGAATTGGACCAAGTTTCTCGTCTCAAGCTTGTCATTCATCCCCAAGAAACCAATTGAGCGCACCAGAACTATGTTAAACTGTAGAAGAGCTCGAGACAGTATGTAGATACCTATAGGCTACTCCTAGAATCGACAGGCGATATCGGATTTGAGGTTGCACTTAAGAGTTATATAGTACGTCAAACATTTGTACCTAGGCTATATACAATAAGCAGTGGGATAAGATGATACGGCGATGCATAATTATATATCAAAGTCAAGCTCTGATCTGTCAGTATCACTCTCCGAGTCAGATGTTTCCATTGTTTCCCCCTGCGGACTATTTGCCCACCATCCAATGTCGTTTTGATCCTTTTTATGGTATATAACGATGGCTATTCTCTGCACACACAAGTTCTACTTCACACTCAAAAGAATTGCTTATTGAGGATTCTCCACCTATATCAATTCCTCGCCGTGGAAAGTCTGCCTTTAACTTTCCATGACTCACCATAGGAAGAGGCCAATCCGGAAACCCGTTATGAACTTCTGTTGGGAGTCTAAGACAATCGAGCAAAAGGGATTATCGTGGTTGATATTTGGCACAAAATTAATATACCTAAACATGCGGCATGTATACTAGAAAAAGAATTAAGCGATGTGGTTAGAGTAAGAATTGATGTTATGGAAAAGCTCGGAAAATGGGATGTGTTGAACAGAAAACATTCACAGGGGTTTCCTCTTTTGACCTGTGCTAGTCGCGTCAACAGACGGAGCAGGTGCATCAGCAGGAGTGAGCTGTATTTGGGCATCTATGAGGTATTTACAGACACCCATTAAAGCTTTTTGTACGTCTTCGTAGCGTGGGGCCATAATTTCTCGAATTACGTCGTCGGAACCCACTGACGCTAAGAATGCTTTGGTAATATTCTTACAAACTAGATAGTTTGTCGCTCCAACCACTCCTGGACGTTTCTCCAGCTGGAGAACGAAGTAAGAGGCAGAGACAGGCTTGCTTCGTTTTCTAGCAGGCTGGGATATCCTTACTCCAGTCCGCACCTGACATGTAAATAGATCAGCTGCTGCGTTGACTTGTTGTTGGGCGTGCGTTGTGAAGGCTTGCCAAAAAGTGTGATTTTGCGATTGAACGCTCCCGTCAAGTATGAAGCGATCAAGTGCTTGGCAGACGGTGCAGCCGCATCCCATTGTTCGTAGATTGTGTTTAGGCGCCGAACACTTGCCGAGCACGTCTTGTAGGCATGTGCCGATGACCAGCCGGAAAAAGTCCACAACTGGGGGTCTGGACATGTCCATGTTTGTGAGGCCACGTAAGCGAGGCATGAGAGGGGTATAGAGTTCCTGGTATTTTGACCGGGTGGATCTCCATCCGGCCTTTGCGACTAGTTCGAACAAAAGGAAACGGCAAACATCTTCATTACCTACAGCCCATGCGGTTTTGATTACCTCGAGGATGCGGTCGATTTTCCTTGTGGTGGGATCTCGTGTGGAGCTATCGTCAGAATAATACGGTCCTCCGAATCTCGAAGCCTGAGGTATATCGACGAATGACCATCGCAGAGCGGCTTGCTTTTGGCAAACCCTGATAAGATTGGTGAGGCTATCACTGTCAATAGGGGCATTTGGTACACCCTTCTTACGAGAAGTTTTCTGAGGGACTTTGGTTTGGTATCCTACGAGCATTTCAGACAGCTTGATCCAGAAAGCGTAGGTTTCTTTATCCATCACCAGATTAGGAAGGCAACTAAGCATTATTTGACCAGCTGTGGCAAATCAAATAAGATGGATCTGACTTACGCCTCTTCGAAAACTTCCACCCCAAGTTTCTGGATTACTTCAAGAAGCACCGGAATATCTTGAATTTCGGCTTTGGTGTACAAAGATATGGACTTCCTGTTCCTGAGCTCTTCTTTTAACCATTTTCGAGTTGTCGAAGTGTCCTGCAAGCGACCAATAAATTCAACGCGCTCCCGTAGTCTCTGGCCAGAACGACCTAATATGGTTTCAAAGCTGAAGTTGAAATCGTTTACTATGCAATGAGTAAACAGAACACAACAAATCATAAAAGTCTTGCGGACCTTGAAAGCTTTTCTTGAACGAGAAGAGATTCCAGGCGTTCAAAAATAAGTCGCAGTTGATACTCTTCAATTTACAGGCGTCGTTCTGGCTGATTTTGTCCCACAGATCTATGTCTTTCCAAGTAAGAGCATAATTTATCAACACCTCGATTATGCCTTTCTCCAGTTCCTTTCGGTAGTCAAGTATGCGGAAGGCCCACGCACGATCTTCATCTGATGGTGGTGTAATCGATTTCTCTAACTTTCGTAGAGCGTAGCTAGGCCCTTCAGCAGAGTAACATAAGTCGTCCACTTCTGTCATTTTCAGGAGCACCATTGCGGTTCTGTGGTACCCTACATCGCGCTCACAAAGTTAATGATTTTAGATAATTGAACTATAGGGGCTTACAGTATTCCAACCCGCCAGCACCCTGTGAGTAGTATATTTGAGCCGTCTAACGTTTATAAAAGTAGCTAAAAGACCTACGTTTCCAAGGTATCCTTCATATTCCGTTTTATCAGGCTTTTTTCTCTCGAAAGGATTTTCCGGAATGAGAGATTCTTCTTCAAGATCTAGTTTTCGTCCTTTAGCTTTAGCAATCAAAACATTTCCTTCGAGATCTACAAGCCCTGTGATACTAGTAGTTTCATCTTCTATTTCCAGAAACTTAGGAGTCGGTCCACGTTTTTTACGACAGAATCCATCGTATTCTTCGTCGTCGTCAGAATAGGGACGCCTAAACTCGTCGTCCGCGCAGCCAGCCATGTGGTGCTCCATGCACGCTAAACCGACCATGTATCCCATTTCTTCTGCGATAGGCTGAAGCCACTTGACTCGGTGCGCATCGACTCCTTTCAGACCTTTCAGACCTTGAGAAAGATCTATATCGTTATATTGGTGACTGAGCAAATAGGCTATGATGCCGTTTCCTGGAATAGAAGTATATTTCTCCTCATTCCATTTGTCAAAAACTTTGCGAAGAGCTGTCATAGCTGGGCTAATGTTGGGCATACGAGGACCAATTTCTCGGGACTTTGTGACTTGAATGAGATTATATGCCAATGCTAAACGATGGCCGGATGTAACGTGTTTGACTTCATGCTGAACGTCTGTGTACCACGCAAGTAGAGCAGAAGAATGAGCCGAGTCAGCTGAATAATTGATGGTAGTCGTCATAGATGAATGTGAAAGGACTACTTCGCCTCCGGTGTACAATGAAGGAAGTAGTGTGATGACAGTGGCGAACATTCCTTT
>Ga0247779_1001252_pt1 | contig 12552 bp, 15 predicted proteins | sample UWRJL221509R5_FD_179925 | JGI IMG/M metagenome (GOLD analysis project Ga0247779, IMG submission 179925) | Plant litter microbial communities from Arlington Agricultural Research Station in Wisconsin, United States - UWRJ-L221-509R-5 | ecosystem: Environmental > Terrestrial > Plant litter >...
GGTGTTAATCGATATTGAGTTATTTTTAGAACACGCCTTTTATGGGGATTGTATGGTTGCGCCGAGCCGCTTTCAGCTAAACGCGTCCTCGACTGTTTGCAACTACCACCAATGTTTCTTCGCACCAGCAGACCGTAGTATTCTCTCCCAGATAACTCAGCTCTGTGGCAGCCCAATAAGTCATGGAACCAAAGTGCACAATGTACATTTGTACACCAGCGATTAACCACCTAAGAACCATTGGATACATCACAGTCAGTCATGAAGGGTACATGATAATCCTTTGAAGCTATTCGGCAATTCTTTACGTCATTCATTCCTTAGGACCCTTTTTTGCAACACCTCGGGACTCCGCACGAACACCTTTGATCTGATCCCGACGGCGATGATGAAGAGGGAGAGGTGCTGGTCGCACGATAGCACACGCTCGAAGAGCCTAAGATACAATTTCTATGTATGTAAACAATATTTTTTTACCACCCGTCGACCGCTTACCGTGTCTAGCTGAGCGTGTTTTTTCGATGTCCACGCGCTTCGGATGTTAGACTGGGCTGCACCTTCTGCGGTTCCCGCTGGGCTCCTGTCACACTCTTCGTGAAGATTGAATTGACGGCAGAAGGAAGGGTCCTCTGTTGTACTGACGGTCCTGATATCTTGATTGCTACGGGGGACACCTTGCTGGGGAAATCGGTACGCCATTTCCATTAAGCAGAAAGGCTTGGCGGGGCATTAAATTGTAAAGCTGATAGCAGTCCTCTCCATTATGCATATAGGATATAGAACTATATCAAAATCGTACCTTTAAGCTACAATTCGCAGACCAAGTGTTCTTATCTGTCGACCTTTCCGTCTTCCTATTTCTAGTCTCACGACTGCGAGTCGATGTCTGAACTTTTTGCGGTAATCATATAATGCCGGAGACCAGTGGGCCGCTGCTGTCATTGAAGCTTGGTTCGAGGGAATAGGTGGAAGAAAATGGATTTGTGGGATATACAAAGCACGATTGGGATAGATAAGAGGTCTCGTGTTGGATTAGGGCCCAGCAGAAGTTTAATATCTGATATCGTCTGGGACGGTTTTAGATTTGTCCCCTGCGGGTTTATGTGCCCTGACACCGGATTCCCAGAGTAAATTCGTTTTGCTCAGTCGGAGATTTGTAATTACTCTTGAAGAGAAGGTTATATACTGAAAGCGATTTTTGTAGAGCACCTTACAAGTTTACTTACTGCGTACTAACCAGCAAGACGCCCAAGACGTCCTCTTCCTTTCTCTTGGCATCTAACTCACGTGCTTGGTGATTATGTCACACCCGGTAAAGAGACGGGGCTCGTCTGAATTGGGGCAACAGTCGTCGCCTACGGTATATGACTCTTCATTCAATATCCCTCCTTATTCTTTAACCATGACCTCTCCCTCTCAGCCTGTTAACATTCGCTCCAGAGGTCGATTAGGACCCAACGATGGCAATAACAACAGCAATTTTGAAGGTCAACCGGGTTCTTTCCTTGGGACGACACCGACCGTCGGTACACCGGATCTTCGCGCATTGAGAGCTCAGTATGCCGGTACTCCACCGCTGCCCAATATCCCTCCTAGAGGTGGAGGAGGGACGCCTACAGGTGCCCGCGGAGGAAATGGGACCCCTTCCACTGCTCAACTTCCCTCAGATCCTTCACCTCTAGGTGTCGGCAGCTCAACCCCAAGCAGACCAGGTCCGCAGCCTGTTGGAGGGCTGTCTGCTACAAAGGGGCTAATCTCTGATAGGTCTGACCCTCAGAGTATAGCTGATTTGGATGATTTACCAGCAGAGGAGAAAGCAAAGGTGTTGGAACGACACCTTGTCGCAAAGGGTCAACGAACGAAACCCAACAGCGACGATGCGTTACCAACCAAATCATCCACTGGGTCGATCTTGGATGTACCGACTGGGACAGATTCCGATGTAACAGCACGTTCAAGACGATCATCGGCTAGCCAGCACCACGCAATGAGAGAGGAGTCGGAGCCCTTTCCCATTCCCTACGACGCGCATGGCGCGGACGTTACGTGAGTTATTTATGTGTCGTTATTTCTGTCTTGACCATGTGCAACGTTCACTGAATATTTGCAATTAGCCATGATATTTACAAGTGGCATGCAGACCAACGCCGGCAAGCACGAGTACGTTCTGCTTCCTTCGCTGGGCCCAGTCAGCCCCCACCACCGGAATTCCAGCATATACACGAGCCTGGTGGATTTAGGCGCAATTACGTATTATTACAGAATGGAGGGGAGACGCTTCCTGTTTTGAATAATTTCATCGACTTCTTGCTGTTATTTGGTCATTTCGTGGGTTCTTCTTTCTTATTTCCAATAGTGTTGTTACTCATCTGGTTTGATAGGCTGGTGAAGATTTAGAAGAGGAGGAGGACAAGGAGTCTGATGAGGAAGAAGCAACCGATACCGCTACGATTACAGCTGAAGAGACGGGAGAACCTACTGAGAGAACTGCTCTACTAGACAATCAAAATGTTTCTCGATCTCGGTCAAGGCATCGAAAAGGCTCACTCTCTCGTACTCGACAAGGTTCTGCTACTGTCACTCAGGCTGTATTGATGGTGAGTCACTTTTAAATTACATGATCCATCCATGAACTTTTCTGAACTTCTAAACTTATGCTAGTTGCTAAAATCGTTTATTGGTACCGGTGTTCTATTTCTCGGAAGAGCGTATGTACATGTTACCTATCTATGTCGGGTTATGCTAATATTCGTCATTTAAGTTTCTTGAATGGAGGATTATTGTTTTCATTGATTGTTTTCACGTTCATTGCTTTCATTTCGCTATATTCGTTCTTGTTACTTGTAAAGACTAAGTTTGTTGTTTCTGGAAGTTTTGGAGGTACGCAACCCAGGTTTATTGATTAGTCATATCACTGAACTCTTTGATCGTCTAGATATCGGAGGAACTTTGTATGGACCATGGATGCGCTATCTCATTCTCGGATCGATTGTTGTTTCTCAACTAGGTTTCGTCGCTGCATACACTATTTTCGTTGCGGAAAATCTTCAGGTATGCATATGTGTATATTGACTCTTCAAATTGGTATTTGTACTAATAACTACAATAGGCCTTTGTATATGGAGTCACTCACTGTCTCAAATTCATTCCTATTCAATATTTCATCCTCGTACAATTGATTGTCTTCCTTCCTCTGGTGCTTGTTCGTGACTTGGCGAAACTCAGTGGTACTGCATTATTGGCAGATGCATTCATCCTAGTTGGACTTGTCTATATCTTCGGAAGTGAGATTGCCATAGTTTCGTCCAGAGGAATCGCAGATGTGAAGATGTTCAACCCGAGAGATTTCTCTTTGTTTATTGGCACAGCCGTTTTCTCTTTCGAAGGCATTGGTTTGGTGAGTAAATGGAGCAGTTTTCACATTGCCATTGATTCTGAAAACAGATGTTGGTCAGGTTATTCCTATCACTGACGCCATGAAGGAGCCACACAAGTTCCCCAAGGCATTGACTGGAGTCATGATGTTCCTCCTCGTACTTTTCGGTGGAGCTGGTGCTCTCGCATACCTCACATTCGGGTCAAAAGTTCAGACAGTCGTGCTCGTTAATTTAGACACGTCCAGCAAGATGGTTCAAGCCGTGCAGTTCTTATACGCACTCGCTATCCTGCTCTCTGTCCCCTTGCAGCTCTTCCCAGCCATCAGGATCTTGGAAAACGGGCTATTCACAAAGAGCGGCAAAGCCGACTTCCGCGTCAAGTGGCTGAAGAACATGTTCAGATTCGCCCTGGTATTCTTGTGCAGCGCCATCAGCTGGGTGGGAGCCGCTGATTTGGATAAATTCGTGGCGTTCATCGGGTGCTTCGCTTGGTGGGTCATGCTCATGCTCTGCTTTCATCAATTCCTTTTTACTGATCGAGTGCCCCAGTGTTCCACTTTGTTACGTCTATCCTGCCATGCTCCACTACAAGGCGTGCTCCAGGACACGCAAGGCCAAGATTGCTGACATCACGCTGATTGTCTTTGGTTTACTCGTGACCGTATATACCACGGTGCAGAACCTCAATGTTAGTTTGACTCTATATTTCTTCCCGAATAATCCGAATAACAGTTTTTTTTTAAATAGTTGATGCTTCATCCTGCTCCTGTCGAAGGATCGCCCCAACCATCTTGCCAAAAGTGATTGATTCTTCGGTCCAACTCATATCATTGGCGCCTATTCCATCAAGACAATACATCTCACTGCTCCATGTTTCATTCAATCATTTCTGCTGCATCATATATCATATTCTCGTTCTTCTAGATTTATCTAGACATACAACACCAGAACGAACTCATTCAGGACTCGGAAACATATGCATTTTCTACGCTACTCTATTCATTTCATGCTTAACTTACGATATCACTTTTTTGTTTTGCTTGCAGTCATACAAATAATCATTGATGCGTCTAAAAAACAAAATAATACTACAGGGGTGCACAGTAAGAATGGATAAGAATGCGGTTGGGAACGTTGTGTTGTCAAGCGACAAGAAGACTATGAATACATACAAAAGTCCAATTTTTTTTGTTGGGCGGAAGCAAGGTAGCTGCGGGAAAGAAGGATGCATAAAAAGACAATAAAAAAAAGAAAACCCAGGAAAGAAACATTACACGAAAATATAAATATTATAATGAAGACAAATTGAAAAAGGTGTGTGGAATAGTGTCCGTTCAACATACTTACATCCGGGGCTCTGCCTCGTCGTCCGCCAATCCATCGTCCTCCATGAAGATGTAGCTGCCTTTGGCCATATTCAGATTATCCGAAGCTAAGCTGTATGCACTAGCTGAGTCGGTCGCGGAATCAAAAGACCTGCGATATAGCAAATGCCTTGCAGCGGATGCTGGCTGTATTCCTAGTCCGTGGTCGTTCTCGGAACCATCCATATCTCTCTTCTGCGCCGTCCCGTCCCAAGCGCTTTCTGGAGCAAATGACGTATCCGCCCTGTTAGCCTCGCGAGCGACATTTGACTCCTCTTCTATATCATCGAACTTGGAATCCCCATCAAAGACCTCCCCCTTGATGCTCTGTACACTCTGTGTTTTGTTGCTGAAGAGTCCTCTGCGCATGTTTTTCTTTTCCTTCAATCGGTCCAGGCTCTTCTGCCTATGCTCCATCCATTTTTCCTCTTCCTCCTGCGACATCATCCCAACCAAGACCCCTAACGTCGAAAATCTCCTGACCTTGCGCGTCGGTGACAACGCGTTGGCAACAGGATCAACTTCGTCGTCGGTAACTTCGTTGATAAGATCGAAGGAGGCTTTACCACCTCCGCCGATAGAACTGATCGGACTCGTTGCCCGGCTGTGGGTCAGTGCATCCTTTATGGTTTTAAGACTAGACAGACGTCGTCGCGGAGGGTAATCTTTGGGAGGAGGAGTTGGCGGAATCAGGCTAATTTTTGGAGGTTGCATAGGGGTTGGGGCTCGTGTTCGCGCTGGTTTATCGGTTTGAGCAGCCAGCGCGGGATTGTCCACGCTTATTCCAGCCGCTTTTAACACATCCTCGATCGGTGCATGCCCTTTGGTGGTTTGCATCCGATGAGCAAAGGAGCAAGTCAGGCTATATCATTCCGAAAGTGCTCCTCAGCGGTGAACAGATGACTTTATGATTGGAAGAAAACATACCCAGGCCCAAAGATAAACTCGCCACCCAGCTGATTGATATCGCCTCCCTTCTCCCATACCGGCATGCCAACTTTGATGGCGCGCACAACGACCATAGCCATCCCACTCATCAAGCCATGTTTAACATAACTCCCAGATTTACCAACACTTGTCCGTCTTCCTAGCGCACTCTTATCCTTCTCCTTCTGTATGCCATCTCGATTAGACAACGGCATAGGAGAAGAAATAGCATGCTTGTTCGTTTCATGGTTAACATTTGAGCTTTGCTGTCCAACATGAAGGCTGGGTTGATGGTGATGGCTTTTCTGCTGTGGGCGGTGATACTGGTGAATATGATAATCTTCACCACCATCCCTGCCCATCCCGAGCATTTTATAAATAGCCATCGCCGGATCGGTATACACCTCGAACGGCAAACCAAACATCTGCTTGTACTTGTGGATCATCCCAAACGCGCCGTTCCCGATGACCACGAAGCTAACTAGTCGTTTCTTGAGATCTTCCGAGTTCCCATCCGATCCTGAAGGCCAGGCGGAGAGCATTTCTGGCTTCACAATGGATTTCAAAGATGACATATAGTCCTGGCACAGTGGACACCAGAAATGACGGATGAACACCACGATTGTGCGCGTATTGGAGAATAAAGAACCAAATGTGACACGCTTGCCATTTTCCTTGATGACTTGTAAAGATGCAGCTTGAGTGATTTGTGATTGAGTGGGAAGCGCCCATTCTGTTGGCAAAGATGTGGATTCTGTCTCGATGGGCGGAGATGGTGGCCTTCTAAGAGGAACAATGGGAATATCCAGCTTGCTACAGCCGTTAGAACTGCAGACAACAGGAGATGCAGCCCTGCTAGATTGATTCACGCTCGCATGGTAGGAGCTGCTGCCGCTCTTTTCAGTGTGGCGTTCGTCGCCTTTTTCGGCAGGGATAATCTTGGCATCGGCAGGCTCAGGCGGGGGTGATGCACCAGGAGGCAGTGGCGCGCGCCTTGGCGAAGCAAATGCACCCTCAAGCTCATCACCATCCGCGACAGACAGATTGGGAGCAAACGTAGGACCAGAAATAGAAATATTCACGATTGAAGTATTCGATATGGTATGCATACTTGGTTCCAAAGACGATGGAGACAAAAGTTGTGGGCCAGAAGACATTCTGCTCCTCAGATTCGCGAGCCCGAATTTGCAGTTGTGCTGGAGGAGCCTGTGCTCGGTGAAGTTGCTGGGGAGGGGGACGCTAAGAGAACGAAGCATGGGGAACCGAGGCCTCTTTTTAGCCTGTTGAGCAGAGTCGGCAGCCCCGGTAGTATCACCCCGTTTCAACGCTGTCATCGCCGGAATCTGACTAGTCGTGAGGCATCTTTTTCCATTGTCCTTGTCCGCAGAATGCTGACCATGATCATCATGTTCGGTCTTCGTGGAATCAGGTTTATCATTCAACTCGTTGATGGGAGGCGGACTATCACTAGCTCCTACAGGTGTCCGTGATAAAGATAAACCATTTACAAGGCCATTTGGTATTTTTTCTATTCCCGTGTACGTCATGTCTAAAGATACCTCTGGTTCATCAATAAGCGAAGTTCAAGGAAGCAAGTTGCTAACTTACCATGACTTGCATCGTTCGTCGTCTTTTGCCCTAGGCTACCATCCAAATCGAGACCATTTTTATACGTGGTGTCGACGCGACCGCGTACAGGCATAATGTTAGCTGAAGGCTCCCGCACTCCCATTCTCGTTGTTTTTGGTAATACGAAAGGCTGTGGTGCCGATATGGAGGACTTTGTCACATGTCGATAATCAAGACTCGTGCTTGCTGTAGTGCGTCTGCCAGTTAAACCTCTCGAAGCAAGATTTTCGCGTACCCCAATGTCAGGCCCGCCAACGCCACTGCCTGGAATGGCACGGCCGCCGCCAAGGTTTACTTCGTTCAAGACACTCATTTTCCTTGGGAAAAGAAATTTCGTTAGCATCTTCGGGGAGCTTCCTTTCATTGAACGTGGGCTAGCCGAGCTTGAACGCGATCTGGAGTCTGCGGTTCTACCGATAGGATTAGAAATAGACTGCGAAGACTGATGACGATGAGGAGAAGAAATATATGCGCTTGGTTTACACTCGGCCGATGGGTTTATAGACGCGTTCTCATCCACTTCTTCTTCTGCTTCATCATCATCTTCATCATCATCACTGTCCGATGACCAAGTGCTGTCAGCAAAATTGGCGGGATCTATGCGCGATTGTGGCGAAGCTGATGCCTCGCGACTCGTGGGGATATTTGGGGACCACGGTCGTTGCTCAGGTTTAGGCGATGCAAAGTCTATATGCGGCGGTAATTGGGCAACTCCTAGTGGCACAATACGCGGAAAAGCTTGCAAGGTGCCCACAGTGTTCAAACCTCCAAATCCTGTTCTACTATCGTTCAGCTGGGAGTAGGTTTTGTAATGGGCCATTTTTGCTCCTGGCTTTGACTTATAGCCTTTTGTCGGAGAAGGTGATGCTGGGGGAGATGTTCTGCTGTAACTGTTGCGTCGGCCACCAAGTGCACATCTATTTGCTCCTCCATTGCTAGTTGTCGTACTAGGCGGGGTAGGGTAGACGATGTGTCTTTGTTCAAGAGGATTATCAAGTGTCTCTTGACTATCTTCAACGCGCAATGCGCCGTTCATGAGATTGCTCGAAGTCCTATTCCGGAGAACCCATAGCGGCGCAAAAGGATCCGCGGGGTCTGGTGAAGGATATCTTTCGGAGATATCTATTGCTGGGGGCGGTTTACGCGGTATCCTGTACGAGCCACTGGTACTGTGCTCGAGGTGGGCCTTGAAATCAGGCGACGAATACGACGAGCTAACGGTGACGACCATGACACTTAGATAAAGAGTGACGAAGCCGAAAAATAAACGACGACGACGAGGAGGAGGCAGAGCAAGATGTGAAATTATGATAAAATAGCAGAGAAAAAGGGAAGACAAGGACGAAGCACGCCGAGTATGCGTGGATTCTGGCCAATTACATGTGGAAGTACTTATAAGTATGAAAGAAAGAAAGGAGATGGCGGAAAACCCTGCCTGTCGTGAGGCTGACAGCCAGCGGAACACGTGCAGCTTTAATCCCAGTTCCTTTCGTCCTTCTCTACTGACGTAAAAACGCGCTTTCGAACCCAATAAATTCCGCCTTCGTCCAATTCTTTTTTCTAAGAGAAACACCATGATATGTTAACAACGCGCAGGCTTTAGAGCTCTGATAACCACGCGGAAAAACATAAGGATTCAGAAAAGTTCATTAATATAGAGTCGTAGTAATGAAGAGAAGGTGGAAATGTATATTACATCCGCTTCATGTCCCTTACCTTATCGAATAGTCCTAGCAACGATCCCGAGAAACTACCGACTGCTATCATTTTGAATTGCCACACGCTATTTATCCTTTTATCAAGAAAATAATGGCGAATCCTTCAAATAACCGCCCGCAGACGCTGATATCATAGGTCCAGGCACTGTAATTTTGAATCTAAAAATAACAGGATATTTATAGCACTTCTCCCTGCATTGCGGGGTGCTCCTCCCTTTCGTCATTCTGCGTCATGAAAATCCATATACGCAAACGCAAAAAGTTATATAAGATGTGTGGGTAGGGACTAGTATACACCCATCTTGAATACATACCACAATGACCTCTGTTCCTCAAAACATGAACTCTATGCACGATTCTGGCGCTAAGCCCACTGTCGAGCCTTCAACTGCACCCAAAAACTCCAGCAACACTACAGGTGCAACAGGCGGAAGTGAAGCTTACCCAGAGCAGAAACACGCGGGCAAAGTTGGACTCGGTCCAAACTACCACGCTGGCGCTGTGAGTACTCTCGAATCAACACGCACAAGAGTGTATAACTAATCATTCGTATACTATCCAGACGCTCGAAGATAAAGTGAAAGGCCTCAAGGAAGAGCTGAAGGGAAAGATAACCCACAAGCCCGACCTTGTAGAGCACGGTCGCGAGCTCAGGAGCGGAGAGGAAAGGAGGAAGAAGTTGACTGGAGAGGTAACTATTCAACCCTTTGCCTACCTTTTAAGAACCGCTGACTGATATTATTCTAGGATGAGCCAAACCCGTTCCAGAATGCTGACGAGGAAAAGGATAAATCTAAGGCCGGTCCCGGTGACCAGACTCATAACAACGACGACAAACCTCACCTGCCTTCTGGGCCTATTCCTCATGACGATAATAAACAAAACCCTAACGCTTCGACTGGACAATCTGGCACTGTCAACACCCAACCTCAATCTCAATCTCACTCCCAGTCTCGCCAGACAGATTCCAGGACTCATAACCTCCCGCACAGCAACGTCCCTGTTTCTGACCACAACCCGTCTCAAAGGGGTGGGCAGAATACAACCAACAACCCCTTCGCAAACTCGTCTCAGAACCAGTTCCCAGGAGGCCAAACTGACCACCAGACTTCCACGGGGGAAAGCCAAGGCCAATTCCCTCCTAACTCCCAATCACAAATCAAAGATTCCGCTGCTCGTCAAGGCATTGATTACAACCCTCTCGCAAGTTCAAACCAGAACCAGTTCCCAGGAGGGCAGACCGACCACCAGGCCTCCATGGGCGCAGGCTATGGCCAATTCTCTCCTAACTCCCAATCGCAGATTAAAGATTCTGCTGCTCATCAAGGGATCGGCTTTGACAATTCCATGAACTCGACCCAAAACCAGTTCCCAGGAGGGCAGACTGACCATCAGACCTCCATAGGCACAAGCCATGTCAAATTCTCCCCTACTGCCCAGTCGCAGGTCAGAGATTCTGCTGCTCATCAAGGCATCGACTTCGATCCAGCAAGCTCCGGACGCACGAGCGACACAGAAAAGCCATCATCTCGACTCTTCCAATCCGAGTCTGATGCCAACCCCAACATGGGCAACTCGCAGGTCAAGGCTAATCCTTTCGGCATGGCCGTCGGAGGAGGTTATGGAAAGGGTGCCATGGAACAAGCTGCCACTGTCGCCCCAGAGGGTACACACGCAGCGGATAAACAACGTCGGGGCAATAACGTCGATTTCGTGGCTGACGCTCCAAGATCTCGTCAGTAAATAGTTTAGTATAATCTGTAACATCACCTTGCTCTTGAAATATCCCGGACAGCTAGTAATACTTCATCTCAATTGTATAATCTTGTAACAATATGTAACTCCACGTATTCACTGGATTTCTAGTTTAGTTTGCTTGCTATAAATTTAGTATGTCTACATCATAAGTTGGTTCATACATATGCGTTCATGGAGTCACCATCGTCTCAACGACTGACCGTATTATCTCATCCTCATCTAGCTTCAAGGTATCAATCGTGGCGCAAACGTTACGCAACTCAACGTCATATCTTCGAGCCTCATCGGAACTTGAGAGCTGATGTTTGACAGACAACAAAACCTGCGCAGCATACAGCCTGACTGTGGAAACAGGATCAAAGACCGCAGAGTATATAACAGTTGGTATTAAAGCGCTGTTGACTATAGCCTTAAGATCGAAGGTGGGCACCAGGGACTAACAAGCGACGTGGTGTAACAGACGGACAATACTAGTCAATCATCTTATTTAGCGCGACAGAACCAACCAACCACTCACATTCAAAACTTTAAGCGCCGCTGTTCGTCCAGCATGCGGCGCGTCCCGTATCGTACTAACGATAGACACCATCGCGATATTCCTCACAGCAGAATAGCACCCTTGTTTCTTCTTCTCGGAAACCACAGACATAAACTTTGGAATGCTGTCAACCGCGGACATACGCACGCTCCACACAGAATCGCACAGTGCAGAGATCATCAAAAGGAGGATATCAGACAAGGGCCTTTCTTCATCCAGGATATAGTATCGCGAAACAAAGTCGGGAATCATGTCGAGGAGGTATTGCCTGTACCGCCATTGTCTGTCTTTTAGATCCAATACTTGCTTGATAGCGTGTGTTATGTCCATTTCCAACTTGTTCCGGTCGGAAGAGTTCACTAGGATGGTGCTTGCTTTAATGTCCAAACAAGTTGTTAAAAAAGTAACGTTGACTATTAATTCCGTAAGGGGTGAAAAAACAAAGTATCTACTGACCTATTATCTTGGACGACAAGTGGTCTAAAGTGCAAACCAAAACCTCGGACGACTCGCTGTCTTGCAGGAGAGCAGAGATAACGCCAGCCAAAACGGTGTTCGCATCTTTGTTAAAGCCATTTTCATTCATATATGCCCAAATTTCTCTGATATTCTGCGCTAGAGCAAGCCGAACTTGAGAGAATACGTCGCAGGCTAAATCGGTGAGTTTTGGCATTATAAATTCGCTAAAGATACCTTGTTCCATGAGCAACATTATTTCTGAGGAGTACAAAAAAGAGCGGTATCGTACGTTAGAACTGACATAAGACAACATGAAAAACACACACCTTGCAGCATTTCTAGTGTTTTCCGCCGAACTACGAACATATTGTCTCCTAGCAGACGACCACATAGCTGCGCCAGATCTTTCTGCGTGGCTACATCTAATCCCAGAGCCTTGTACAGCTAGGTATTTCGAAGAAAAACAGTGAGTAAGGAAGAAGTCGCGTCAGATCTTCCGTGCATCCGTGCCAAGAGAACTCAGGGACTGGATAGTAGATACCTTCGCAAAATGTGCGGCCAATTTGAGACGGACTGCCCAGTGAGAATCTTGCATGCAATTGTTCAAGCCCGAGAGCGCTTCAGCGTGAAATAGACCATCACGGACTGCCAGAGCAATAAGGATATCGCAGGCACTAGCGCGTACATGTGGATGCTCGTCTTTGGCGATCTCGTTGTACAAGGGTAAAACGAAACTGGCAACGTCTTCAGCGGACATCCCTCTCTCGACACACATCTAAACA